>Ga0210044_10011690_pt1 | contig 10188 bp, 8 predicted proteins | sample CryGey13umfilter_2_FD_183959 | JGI IMG/M metagenome (GOLD analysis project Ga0210044, IMG submission 183959) | Groundwater microbial communities from aquifer in Utah, USA - Crystal Geyser 4/9/14 3 um filter (SPAdes) (version 2) | ecosystem: Environmental > Aquatic > Deep subsurface > Groundwater...
TCAAACAATTGCGCTGGTCGTGGGCGGTTTTAAGGTTTCAATCGCGGATGGCGATTCTTTGGGGGGCTGACCCCCAATATTAGCATTGCCATTATGAGGCAAAAACTAGTTTCAATCGCGGATGGCGATTCTTTGGGGGGCTGACCGCAGGCATTGAAGATTAGAGCGACGAGCACGAAGTTTCAATCGCGGATGGCGATTCTTTGGGGGGCTGACGCCGTAAATTCTAGCTTATACTTTACTGCCGTTTGTTTCAATCGCGGATGGCGATTCTTTGGGGGGCTGACAACGCAAAATTTTAAGCTTTTCAAAAAATGAGGTAGTTTCAATCGCGGATGGCGATTCTTTGGGGGGCTGACCCCCCGCTCGCTACTTTGTATTTAGCCCCATTTAGATTCTATTTTTGATTTACTATCGTGAGTGATTGTACCAAAAACGATTGTTTTCGACAGGTTTTTAGACTTTTTGTCCCACTTCTTGAATGTAAGCGAGCGGGGGGAATAGTTTTTGTTGGTTTGTCTTTCTATTTCCCGTAGTTTTAAGTTGTTAATGTGCCTTTCTCCTGTAAACAGGGGTTTGAGGTTGGCGAGCGGGAAAGGGTGATAAAGAGGGTGCTGTGCCGCTCGCGGGGTTAGCAATCAATAACAGGGACAGAATTAGAGTAAGTATAGCTTATCTTCAGCGGGTAGAGAACTGCCGATTGTTTGGGTTTTGGCCTGACAGGAGGCGCAGATGTGGTAGATGCGCACGTTGTCTTCTTCTTCGTTTAGGATGGCCTTTAAGCGGTGTTGGAGTGTGATGAGTTCTTTTTCGTCGAGAAAGCATTCAAAGAAACTGTATTGGGTCCATTTACCAAAGCCGCTCAGGGTTTTGTGGAGTTTGGTACGACGTTTGTCGTTTGAGATGTCGTAGGCGATCAGGTAAAGCATGACGGTGATAAATGGGGCAATTTAGCGTACTGTGAAAGGGGGATAGGATGGAATTTCGCCCATGAGATATTTGGCAAGCAGGCGGGTCTGGAGTTCGAGGCTGCGCCGGTATGTAGTTTTGTAATTGAAGGTAGGATGAGTAATCGTTTCATCAAAACGGGCTTCGAGTTTGGTTAGAAAGGTGCGTCGCCCGTAGTCGGTAAGACGATAGGCACCACCGAGTTCTGGCGCGAAATGTTTGTTTTTGAGAATGCCGTTGTTGAAAATGGCGATAACAACAGAGTCCACAACGAGGGGGCGAAATTCTTCCATGAGGTCAAGAGCGAGAGCAGGCTTGCCGTATTGACTGGTATGGAGGTAGCCAACATATGGATCGAGACCAACGGTACAGATGGCGGAGAGAATTTGGTTGAGGAGAATGGTATAACCATAACTTAACAGGGCGTTGGCGGGGTCACGTGGTGGGCGGCGGGTACGGCCGTTGAAGAATCCAGGGTCATTAAGCAGGTGTTTGAAGCAGTTGAAATAGGCAGCGGTGCCGTTGCCTTCGTGGCCTTGCAGACGCCCATAAGCGGAATTTGCTTGGGGGCGAATTGCGTCTGGCATGGCTGGGTCGGGTGAGATTGCGCGAGTTTGTTCGATGGTTTGCTGTATGGTGCTGACTGCGTTGGTAATTGTCTGGTTTTGCCGTTTGCGATTGGCGCGCATGAGCATGGTACGCATGTTGTGTAGCTTACCTAATATGAAGGTTTGGGTGAGATGGTGATGACGGAGAGGGTCATGATGGGCGGCGGTTTGGGCAAGGCGTAGCTGACCATTTTTGCTGAAGGTGGGGGTGAGATGACCTTGAAAACGGCCGTATTGGTTGAGAAAGGTGACTTCCGCATGACGTTCCATGAGTGCGGCAATAGCCGGGCTGGTAAGGGTGCTGTTGCCCTGAACGACGACGCGGTCTATTTTGATGAGGGGCACACGCACCTTGCGTTTTGCCTGGCCCGTTTCCTTGTTTTCTGGAATGTGGACGAGAAGTGTGTCTCCTTCTTTTTTGACTAGCGTTTGCTGTTCGGTCAAGTAAAGGGTAGCCATATTAAGCTCCATATTCTACTCCTGGATGTTGCCAGAGTTGATGATGAATTATCTGCCAGAAGGCATCGGTGGTTTCTCGGCCAGTAAATGTGACGTTCAGCAAGCCCTGTGTCTGCCAACCGTCCTGTTGGAATTCAGAAAGGGTCAGGTGAAAGGATTCTTTGTCAATAGCGTCAGCGTGAAAGAATGTGGGTCGGGATGTGAGAGATAATGGGAGATTTTGTTCCCAGGAAATAGGCAACAAACAAAGCTCACCTTGACGGTTAAGAAGAAGTATTGTCACAACACCTGTATCGTCTGGCGTGAGGTTAAGAATAAATGGGCGTGCGCCACGCCAATGATAGGTGGGGATTGCCGTGATTGGATGTTGTTCGGATTTCATCTGGCTCATTGTCCTTGTAACTGCTGTAATTGAACGACCTCACAGGGCAAGCAAATGGGTTGGATGGAGCAATGATTGCATTTTTGGCGCTCGTGGACCGGTGAAGGGATAGTGTTTTCTGCCAGTAGTTGGTGCGCCTGGCGAATGGCCTGGTGAGTAGCCTGGCGCAGTGCCTCATCACAGGGAATGGTGACGCGGCGGCGAGAGCGCCAGTAGAAGATTTCTCCGTGCAAGATGTGCTGTCCAGTCATTTCTTCCAAACAGAGAGCCTGGGCGCAAAGTTGAATTTGGTCATTGTCCCATTTGCCTTGTTGCCCATGTTTGTATTCGACTGGAATCAATACGCTGCCATCGGATTCAACAAAATCAGCAAACCCAGCGATGTTAAGCTGGTCTGACCAAACCCAAAGACGACGGTGGACGATACGGCCGTTTTCGTCGGTTTCTGTACCTGCTTTGTCGGCACGGGTTTGGTGCTGGAATGTTCCTTCGAGCATGGGCGCGTTGATTTCGATCTCGCCCTGCACGTACATATACCAAAAGCGGCGCGGGCAGTAGGTGAGTTGGTTGAGGTAGGAAAGCGGTAAGTAGGATTCGTCCATTGTGAATTGTGACTTGCGGATTACGAAAAACTGATCCGCAAGCGTCATCTAAAATCGATTGACCTGTCCCATCCCTTGTGTGGTTTTGGAACCGACACCGGTGTAGAAGGCTAGATCGGCTAATCGGTTGAGGTGTTGGATCATTTCTGAAGCTTCCTTGTCTAAGATTTCAAACGCCACTTTTCCGGTGAAGCCGACTTGCTTACTGCGGCGGTATTGGTACATATGGGTTTCCAGACTGTAGCGGGCGACAACGACATTTTCGGCGCAAAAGAGGCGAATCGCATCGCGGGTGTCGCTGCCGGTCAGGTTGTCCCAATAGTCGGCCAGTTGGCCGAAGACGAGGGGCGGATCGGGCAAGATGTGCATGGTGCGATGGGGTGAGCTGCGCATACTGAAGGCAGTGGGGGTACGGAAGTGGAGTTGGATGGTGGTTGGGTGGTTGGATTGTTGGTTGATTTGTTCCCAATGGGTGTATAGGTTATGCAGGCTGTCGTATCCGGCGAGAGCATGGCTGCCGGGAGTGCTGAGGATTTCACTGATATGGAAGGTGAGGTTTTCGAGTTGGATGGTAGGTTTGTTGTTTCCTTGCAGGAAGTAGCTGATGAAGGTTTGGAAGAGGGTCGGATCGAGTAGGGTGACGCGCAGCCAACCTTCTTGCCCGGTTTTGATGGGTATGATGCCGTCGTGTCCGTGCCCGTAGCCTTCGAGGGGGGAGATGGTGAAAGGTTTACGGCCGTGCATGTCGTGGATAGCCTGAGAGAGGGCTGGGTCTACCTGCTGGAGAATATTGAGGAAGGCGGCGTGGGCTAGATGGCCCTGGGTGGCGCGGAGACGGCCGTTTTGGGTGGCGATGAGGCGAATGATGAGGGCGTAGAGGTTGGGGGATTGGGCGGTCATGATCTACCTTCCGGGAATGTGTAGCTGAGATTAACGGGTAATCTGATCTGGCCTTGTGAGGTAACGGCCGTCCACCATTCCGATTCAAGCATAACATTATCCAATATACTGCTGGGTGGCATAGAAATTAGATCAAAAGTCGCTAAGTTTTTGGCAAAGTCAAGCGGGTTGAGAGGAAGTGTTGCCTGATTCCAAGTAACGCCTGTTCGTTTCGCTTCCACAACCTCATGTTGTAGCTCTGCTTTACTTCGCCAAAGACCCATTCGCAACCAATACGGCAAATCAAGTTCTTCTTTTTCAGATAGCACGGCAAATTGGAAAACGCTTTCAGGGGCTATTTCTTTGGCGCGGCCAAAAGTAGGCGTGTTTGTGCGTCCGGGTTTCATTTCAACGTGATATTTGTTGCTGGCATATTTGAAGGTGTTGAGGGCGTAGGTTATTTGTATTCCTTTTGCGGGTGTAACATAAATGCCGCGATCATTTAACGGCCGTAAATCTTGCGCATACCTGGGGGATTGTACGTTGTTGAAGTAAGGGGAAACGGCTAATTCCAAGGCGTAGGTTAAAGCGTAGTTGTGCAGATAGCGGCCTGTTTCATACAGGCGACCCACTTCTCGCGTGGCATAAAACAGATTTTCGTGAAAGGTCAATGTACACAGGTAAATGTGCATGGCGCTTCTCCTAAAATGGAATGTCATGAGGGATGAAGTGAAATTTCATCCCTCATGGGTCTTGATAAAAGGCGCCTATTTTTTCTTGGGCGGTGCAATGTATGTTTCGTAATAACGGTGGCTGTCGGTAACGGCCGTTTGCAATAAGGCTTGCATCGTATCGCTATCTGAAAGACGCACCGCGAACTCGCTTAGGAATTGTGCCAAGTTGTCTCCGCTGAGAAGTTGATCCACTGTGACGCCATCGGCACTGAGTAAATTGGGGATAACGGCCGTTGCCTTTATGCGGGCTAAGGCAACATCTACTGGCGCCGGCGGCTGAATGGCCTCTGCCATTTCATCATAGAGCGTTTGGCAGAATTTGAGGTTGGAGAAGATTTCGCCATCAGTGAGGGCAATTGCCAGGATATGGTTTTCTACGCCGCCAGTGCGAGTTGTTTGAGCGCCATAATGTTTGGTGCGAATGACATTATTCAGCACATATTCAAATAAAGGCAGTGTGGCATCCCGAATGGTAATAACCGTGGGAAACAACACTTGTGGCTTAACGTGGTCGGCTTCATTGATACGGCTGGTAACGCTGCCTTCGCGGCTCATCGTGCCGCTTTCATAAGGGGCGTTGAGGGTAAATGTTTCGTGGGATGAGGCGTAATCGGTGAGGCTGTAGGCGGTATCGGTGATGACTTTAGATTTTTCGGAGCCGGAGTCGCCGATAGCAAAGCCATAGGTGATGCAGTCGGGGCATTGGTTGCAGAATTGGACGTTGTAATCGCAGATAGGCAGGCCATTGGCATCTGTGGTTACGCCTTTCTTTTTGTCGTCATACGGTTCTGTACTGAGGAACCGGTAACGGCGCAGTAGTTCGCGGCCGGTCAACCGCTCTGGTGTGGTTTGCTTGCGTTTGAAGAGGGTGATGCGGGTCATGGGGTCTGTGTCATGACGACCGCGACTGACGCGAGCGGTGTTCAACTCGCCATCGGTTTGAAAGATGGCGTATGAGGTTGTCTCACGCAGGACAATAATATGAGCGTAATGGCCAGATGGTTTGCTGGGAACGGCCGTTGGGAACCAATTTGATTTCAGTGTCATTGTAATTTCCTCCAATTTTGTTAATTGTTTTCAGACTCATCATCTGGGGCGGCATTGCGCTCGCGCCAGTAGGTTGCTTCTGCATCCAGGTAAATGACTTCGCAGGTATTTTTGAGCAGGTTGAGTTGTTTGCCGCGCAAAGCAGCCGTGTCGCCACCTAATGCATCAAAATAAATGTCGGTGACGAAGTAGTTGGCAAAAGATCTCGTTGCTTCGTTGCGCCGCTGCATAGCGGCGGCTGGTTCTTCTCCTTCTAAACGAGGGGATAAACGGCCGTCGGCGCTGCCATTTAGCACCCGATCCATAAAGCTGAAAACGGCGCCATAAACCACTTCCGTTAGCGCCTCCCGGTCTCCGAAAAGACGGGGATCGGCATCGAGCATGGCATGAGAGGCAACGATGATGGGGCGCAGGATGCTGTTGGAGTTGCGTCGTTTGTGCCGGTAAAACTGTCTATAAAGTTCGGTTAACTGGCGAGCATGACTCATATTGATACCTCCTTGGGGTAAATAAAGATCATCCAAAATTTGGATGTATTGCTGATAAAGATGGGCGCGATTATTCGGGATGGCGTCCAAACTTTCTGAACGCTGCCACTTTTTAAGATAGTGGGTGGCCCAAAGCGAACTACTGTGTAGATTGCGGGCTAATGGCGGTATGGCGTGCCAGCGGTATTCTCCCTGCTTTAGTTTGGCGTTGCCGTCTATGTGAATCATGTAGGCGGCGGTTAACGCTTGCAAGCGGGACAGCAGGCCATCCAATGAAATGCGTTCCAGCCCGACAATATCGCTGACAAAGGGATGGGGCGCATCATAAAAAATGGTTTCGTCTAATTCGTCGGCCTCGTGCAAAACAGGCATGGGGGATTCGGTAGCGACCACTTTGACATCCACGACCAGAGGCAAAACGAGAGACAACCAGGCTGGATTGATCCACGCTTCGGCATCTTTGGCGTCCCGGCCGGGTGGCGGCATACCGATGAAAAAGAAGGTGAGGGGGGTGCCTGCCGGAAACCGAAAAAGGCGGTCGTCTTCTGGTGGCTCGGTTGACAACATTAACTCTTGCAGACGTTGAATGATATGGGAATCGAGACGGATTTCCGTTTCATCTTCGTTGAGCAGGAGTCGGCGCAGGTTGGTGAAGCTGATGCGCTGTAAACGGCCGTATAACTCGTTGACCTGTGCCAATGTTTCTGGTGTGAAGAAGTAAGTTGGGTAGAGATAAAGGTAGCGGAATTTGCGTCCTTCGAAGCGACCGCCGCTGGAGCCGCCACGATTCATCAAAATTTGGCGCAGCATCATCTCCGTTTCACAAATCTGGCAGATATTGCGGTTGGCTTTTGAGCCATGCAAAGGCTGTTTGTTTGTGTAAACCTGTGGGGCAAATAGGATACCCGCTTCGCGCTGCGGGTTAATGGCAAAGGACGAGGAACAGAGGGAGCAGACGGCCGTTGCTTTGCGTCCTTTTTCTTTAGCACTTTGATAACGGACGAGTTCTTGAGCGGCTAATTCAGCAATGGTGGCGGTAACGGCCGTTGTCGGGCCAAACGAGAGCGTACTCTGAATATAGTGGCGCAAATCATCCCAGCCATCGCTTGTGTTCCCCTGTTCCAGTTTGGCTTGTTCTGCTTCTACGGCGATGGCTAACGATTCGGCAATGGCCGCAATCGCTTCCCGCCATTGGGCCTGGTCTTTGCCACGCCCGTTATGCAGTGTGTAGTAGCCGGCGGCGTAATACCAATGGTAGGGTGTGCCACCCGTATTGGGCGCACTCAGTAATGCCTCAAACGTGGGCTGGCAAGCGGTAATCTCCATTTGGGTAATCAACTGTTGATTGGCATCGAAATCGGGAACGGCCGTTTTGGCTAAGGTGGTGGCAAAGGCAGCGAATTCGGCCAGTTGGTCAACACGGCTGTCGTCCTTGTTTAATTCATCTAAACCGACTGACTGTGTGAGCCACCCTTTGGCCTCAATCTTTTCGTAACGACTGGTAAAGACGGTCTTTTTCGTTTCGGGAATCTGTTTGAAAACGGCTCGTCCCGTCAGCCGAATTTGATCAGGAATGGAAAGATGCAAGTCGTAATAGGGTGCTACTTTCAGCCCTTTGCCCGCGCGTGAAAAGCCCACAAAATCTTTTTGTAACCGCTGCTGACAAGCGCGGCGGATGAGGTAGACTGTGGTCTCGGCGATAACGGCCGTTTCCGGAAATGTCTTGTTCTGGGTGCGGGTAAGATAGACTGTGCCACTGGGGGCAAACAACAGCGGCACACAATCATCATCCTGGAGCGCGGTCATGGCTGCGTTGTGGATGAAGTTAGTCAATACCCCCCGATTTTCGCTGACATGATGATAAATAAATCGCGCTTGCCCATCTGATAGATTTTGGATCAGATCGTAGATGCTGTTGTGGCTGGCAGCCTGGACAGGGGTTTTGGCAACATAAGCCAGCAAATCAGCCAGGGTACAGCAGTCGGTAGCCAGTTGACGGGAACGGCCGTTGAGCCGTAAGCCAGGCAGAGCGTTCAAGTTCAGCATCGTACCCCACTTACGCTGGGTATTGACAGCCAGATAAATGAGATCATGTAGCCAAAGGTCTAGGCCGCCAATCGGTTCTAAAAATTGGGTCAGTCCCAACCGATCACACCATTGTTTGAAAATCGTTTCAAAAACAGGCAAATGCTGGGCCGGGTTGGCTGAATCATGTCCCAAGCCATAGCTTGTTAGTTCTGCGTCTACATCTGGCAGTTTAACCCAATCGTGCAATGTAAATCCGGCACAGAACAACCGATACGTTTCTTCCTGCCAATAGCGGAAACGGGGAGCTTTCCATTGGGTTAACAAACGGGCGATGTTGGTGACGGGCAGCAGGCCATTGACCAGATGAGCGCGTAGGCTTTGGTCATGACGGTAACGGGCTACTTCAACGGCCGTTTTCCCTTCAGCCAATCGCTCCTGCACAAACGTGCCCCCTTTGGCTGTCTTGAGGGCTAGATGCTCAGAAAGCTGAGGTGCGACATGCGTCACGTAATCGTGTAGCACCTGATCATCTGGCGCGGTTTTATACACAGCCTGACGCAATAGAGATGAAAACAACGGCTCTTCGGCTAATGAGATGGTTTCAGATGAAGGTTCTTTTTCATCCTCTTCATACAAATCGTTGGGAAGAGATTCCTCCATCTCATCAGGTGGTAAATCATCAGTCGTAAATGAAAACGGTTTGGTCATGGGTTCTCCTTTCAGGCAAACAAAGCTGAACTGCCGCCACAATCAAAGCGACGTTGTTCCAAGGCAACATTAAGCAACAAGGCATAGCGGCCAAAAGCGATGGAGCCTTCACTGTTATCTTTGGGTGAACGAAATGAATGTATCTGAAACATGGGCGGCAGATAAAGGCGATAGCGTAGGTCGTCACGCTGCGCCCGGCACAATGTGACCACAAATTTGCGCTGGCGCATGTGACGGTTTAGGTCATTTAACCAGGGTGCATTATCCATATCCAGTTCAATTTTGGGCAAGACAAGGGGCTGCCCCAATTGGTCGGCTGCCCAACTATCTATGGGATGGTTTACCGAAAAGGTAAACGGATTGTAGGCTTGTTCAAATCCGTAAAAACGGAACCAGCCCAATAAATCTTCGCTTTTGAAGGGAATGGTATTGTTGGTCAAACGGTTGGCAACGGCCGTAAATTCATCCTTGCCTAACCATTGCAAACGGGCATTGGCGATGAGGGTGAGCAAACTATAGGTTTTTACTTTGGCGACGCCAGTCTCTGTTTCATCAATGATGCCGCACTGCAAGGGGCTGCTACCGCGAAAACTTTGCGCCTCTTCCAAGAGCGGTTTGTACTCTGTTCGTGCCTCTTTGTAATCTTTAACGGCCTGAATGATGTTGATGCGGAAGGTTTGCCAATAATGCTGTTTAAGATTTTCTCGCGTTTGGGTGTAGGTGTCGCGCACAGTTGGGTTATATAGCGAGTAATAGACGTGGGCTGTTTGAATGCGCCCCCATTTTTGGGCATAGGCGGGGAAGTTGGCTGGAGGAGGATAGGCGGCGTGCACGGTCGTTGCCAATTCCTCGCGTGTAAATTCCCCATCATTTACCAATCCATTCGTAAAAAGACGCTCGTGAACAAAGGTTGGCACCAAGGCATGGGCTTCAAATTGAGAGAAGGTGTGTCCACGGCCGTCATCATTGTGCCGCCCTAACCGACCCAGGCGCTGTAAAAATGTGCCGGCATCCAGGCTTTCAAACAAGAGAAAGTTGATACGAAAATCGACGCCGACATCTACCGTTGACGTGCCAATGAGCAAATCGCTTTCGCGGGATGCTTGTTTAAGTGAATCGCTCGTTAATCCGGTGTTCAGTTCCACACTCAACCCTTCTTTAGCAAAAATAGGCTTTAATTTACCCGCAAGCCGATAAGCGGCAGCGACACTATTTACAATGATGGCTCCTTTAGCGGCTGGGCGATGTTGGCGAAAGAAGGGTAGCAATGTGTCTTCGAGATGCACATCCACCCACTCTTCCATC
>Ga0210044_10011693_pt1 | contig 10186 bp, 6 predicted proteins | sample CryGey13umfilter_2_FD_183959 | JGI IMG/M metagenome (GOLD analysis project Ga0210044, IMG submission 183959) | Groundwater microbial communities from aquifer in Utah, USA - Crystal Geyser 4/9/14 3 um filter (SPAdes) (version 2) | ecosystem: Environmental > Aquatic > Deep subsurface > Groundwater...
GCAATAAAAGTATCTGCTGTTTCTCCAGAACGATGAGATACGGATACTGCATAGCCATGTTTTCGTGCAAGATAGATTGCATCGATAGTCTCAGAGAGCGTGCCGATCTGATTGAGTTTGATGAGCACTGCATTCCCTACTTTTTCATCAATCCCTTTTTGGATACGTTCGGTATTGGTTACAAACAAATCATCTCCTACCACATGTACTTTCTTCCCAAGTTTTTTTGTTGCTATTTTCCAATTGTCCCAATCATCTTCTGCAAGCGGATCTTCGATAGAAATAAACGGGTATTTTCGTGTCCATCCTTCGAGCGTACGAATCACTTTATCTGCACGCCACCCGACATGCTTGTCGAGAAAATAGTAATTGCCGCTTTTGTAAAATTCTGACGCGGCAACATCCATAGCAAGCATCACGTGACGACCAGGTTCAAAGCCAGCAGTACTAATTGCCTTCATGAGAAATTTCAATGCTTGTTCGTTGTCGGTAAATTCTGGTGCATAGCCTCCCTCATCTCCAACACCTGTATTGAATTTTTTTTCTGCCAAGAGCTGTCCGAGTGTATGAAAAATTTGTGATCCCATGCGTACGCGTTCTTTAAACAATTTATGTTTTGGAACAATCATAAATTCTTGAATCGAAAGTCCATTGTTTGCATGTCGCCCACCATTGATAACATTCATGGTTGCCAGTGGCATGATCCATTTTTTTTCTGGCAGTCGGTATGCTTTTCGAATATATGCATACAGCGGTATTTTGGTCGATGCAGCAGCAGCACGACAGGCTGCGAGAGAAACTGATAGAATTGCATTTGCTCCAAGTTTTTTCTTTTGCGGAGTACCATCAAGCGCAATCATCGCTTGATCGAGTGCACGCTGATGGAGTGCATCATGGCCTTTCAATTCTTTTGCAATGAGTGTATTTACATGCTTCACCGCTTTCAATACACCTTTGCCACCATAGCGCTTTGCACCATCTCGGAGCTCTACAGCTTCATGCGCTCCAGTAGAGGCCCCACTTGGGACTGCCGCAATACCAACAGAACCATCTGCCAATGTAACAGTTGCCTCAATAGTGGGGTTACCACGAGAATCGAGAATCTCACGTGCGAAAATATGTGCGATGCTTGTCTTTTTCATACAGAAAGAAGATATAATATATATATCAGTATATAAAAAAAGACCCTCTGTGTATAGAGGGGTCTTTTTTTTTGTATATTTATCGAATTTCGAATGTAATATTTACACTCATTTCTACATCCATACTACCACTCTGAATATCTGGTGTCGCTTCAGCACCACCCATACCATATGCCGACTTGTCATACATATAAGGTGATACGTCTCCACTAGTTTCATATTCTCCATACGAGACAATACTCACAATTCGAACACCCAGTGCTTGAGAGAGTGCCTGCGCTTTTGTATATACTTTCTTGAGTGCTTCCATGCGAGCTTCTTCGAGATATACTTCTCGGTCATCGATGGTAAATTGCAATCCACTCACACTATTTGCCCCAACTTCTCCAGCAAGTGCAATTACTTGATTTGCTTTTTCAAGGTCACGAATCTTTACGCTCACACTCTGACTGACCTCATAGCCTTCGAGAATGCGTCCTTCCTCTGATGTATAGTTGTATTGTGGGTAAATATTGTAATTGGTCGTCTGCATGTCTTCACTCGCAATACCAAGCTCTGCCAATTTTGCAGTCAGCTTGTTCATAACAGCCGTATTTGCAGCTTGCGCTTCGGCAACAGTCTTTCCTGTTACAATCATCCCCAGAGTAGTCATCGCAATGTCTGGTGTAGCAGTGACTTTTGCTGTTGCGTCGAGGCTAATCGTACGCTCTTGTCGATCTGCTTGTCCGATATGATAATACACTTCAATATTATTCCGAATAACCGTCCCTACCCAAAAAATAACATAAACTAAAAGAATCGCAAGAAGGGTAAAAAAGATTTTTTGTGCAAATTCACCACCATGCAAAAGAGAACGCATCTGTTGATGTGGTTTTAGAGGAGGAGAAGGAGGTGGCTGCGGTGGTGTATATGTTGGTTGAGATATTGGAGAACTCGTGATTGGAGTTCTCGTTGTTTTTTTGCTGACAGGCATATATAAGAAATTAAAAAATTGAAATTAGAAATTGCTTTTAACAAAATTAATTTCTAATTTCCAGTTCCAAATTTCTATGTGAAGTATACATCAATTGTATTTCGACATCAACTACCATTGCAGTGCATAGATCCCAGGAAGTGTTTTCCCAGCAAGAAATTCGAGCATCGCTCCACCACCAGTAGAAACAAGATCTATATCATCTGTCATACCGACCATATCCATGGCTTGGAGTGTTTCTCCCCCACCAATAACACCAAAAGCGGATCCTTTTGATCGACTTGCAACAAGACGCGCAACCGTCAGCGTTGCCACGTCGTATGGTTTTTTTTCAAAATATCCCATGGCACCATTCCACACAAGTGTTTTTGCTTCTTTGATATACGTGGCAAAAAGACGAAGTGTCTCAGGCCCAATATCAAAAATAGCTTCTCCTTTTTTACAAATTTCATGTGGATTTTTTTTGATCTTCACTACCCGGACTTTTTTTCCATCTTTTGTACCAACAATAACATCGAGAGGTTTGATAACATTTTTTCGTTTACAATACTGAATGGCATCCACTTGGAATTCTTTGTCAACAAGTGAATCTCCTACTATATATCCTTTTGCCAAGAGATAGGTATTTACAATACCACCTCCAATGAGCACCGCGTCTGCTCTTTCTACCAGATTTCTCATGACAGGAATTTTTGTTTCCATCTTTGCTCCCCCAAGAACAGCAACAAATGGTGTGTTAGGATTGTGGAGTACTTTTGTCAATCCTACAATTTCTGTTGTAAGGAGTTTACCCGCATATCCCTTGATATACTTTGGAATACCCGACACCGAAGCACTCGCACGATGTGCAACAGCAAATCCATCGAGGACAAAAACATCACCAAGGGCCGCAAGTTCTTGAGAAAGCATGCCAGTATCTTTTGCTTCCTCTTTTGAAAATCGCATGTTCTCCATCATCGCAACTTGTCCTGGACGAAGTTTGCTGATTTCCTTCAACAGCGCAACTTTTTTTGCATCAGACAATTTCCAGTTTCCGGTTTCCAACTTTTTTACCTTTTTCTTGAGTAATTCTGATAACCGTTCTACGACAGGATCAACCTTTAACGATGCAACCGTCTTTCCCTCAGGACGACCAATGTGTGTCATCAATACAACCTTTGCACCTTTTTCTATGAGATACTGAATGGTTGGAAGTGAAGCGACGAGTCGAAAATCATCGAGGACCTTTTTCTTCTTGATAGGAACATTAAAATCAACTCGTACAAGGACGACCTTTCCAGACAGATTGCGCGCTTTTGTAATCGAGTTCATAGCAATATATTACAATGATTTTCCAACAATTTCTGCCATCTCTACCAAACGATTTGCGTAGCCCCATTCATTATCATACCACGCAACGACTTTGACAAGATTGCCACCGACAACGCGAGTAAGATCTAGGTCGGCAATAGATGAATGACTGTTTCCAATGAAATCTGAAGAGACAAGTGGTTCTTCTGTGACAGTAAAAATGCCTTGCCAATGTTTTTTCTTCGCAGCAGCTTTGAGTGCTTTATTGACTTGTTCGACTGTCACATCTTTTTTGAGAAGCATGGTGATGTCGGTGAGTGATGCACTGATCGTAGGAACACGTACAGCAATTCCTTCAAATTTCTGATCAAGTGATGGAACAACTTTTGCTGTAGCAGCCGCTGCTCCAGTAGTTGTGGGTACCATGTTTTGTGCAGCAGCACGAGCACGACGCAAATCTTTGTGTGGACCGTCTTGAAGATTTTGATCTGCTGTATACGAATGAATCGTCGTGAGCATTGCTTTTTCTATCCCAAACGCTTCTTCGAGAATAGCGACGACAGGAGCGGTACAGTTCGTAGTACACGATGCATTATCAACAATTTTTTGTCCTGCATAACTTCCACAGTTTACGCCTCGCACAAAGCCAGCGATATCATCTCCTTTACTCGGCGCAGAAATCACAACACGTTTTGCACCAGCAGTGAGATGCATAGATGCTTTTTCTTTGTCTCTGAAAAGACCAGTACATTCGAGAACCACATCGACTTTCAATTTTTTCCATGGCAATTTGCTCGGGTCACGCTCTGCAAGTGCCTGAATTTTTTTTCCATTGATGATCAGCACGCCCTCTTTCGCAGAAACTTTTGCACCAAAATCTGGATATGCGGTATCGTATTTGAGTAAATGCGCAAGTGTGTTGGTATCAGTAAGATCATTGATCGCGACAATATTGATCCCCTTTTTCTTCCATGCGACCTTGAGTGCGTGCCGTCCAATACGGCCAAATCCATTGATTGCTATGTTCATACTGACCAATGTATTAAAAATAATCTGCCTTTAGTGTAGCAATTTTAGAGGTAATTGGCTAGTGGAAGATATTAGATACTCTCCAGTGCAGACGTTGTGTCAGGCGGTAATTCATCTGAAATAAATTCTAACAATGAACCTGGTAACCACTTTGAATAGGCAATATGTTCGAAGTTGGTACTGTCCATATTTTTTGCCGTCACGTCGGTATTTGAATCACCCCAAATTCCATATTTTACATCACGAATAAAGACCGAATCCATCAATGTTGTACCGCCACGAATATCAATTGCTGTCATAATCCAGCTCGCAAATGTTTTTTCCCATTCTGTATAAAAATGAATTGTATCGTGAGAAAATGTAGTATCACTATTTCGTATTCTCAAAAGAATACCAGGCCACTTTCCTCCACTAATATCTGTATGATCAAACGACACGTCGGCTGAAGACAAATCCATCATTACTCGCTCTCTGTTGTATGTCTCACCTCCACCAGCAATATGTGTATAAGAAAGTTCCCCATGTGAACCAGGATAAAATATCATCCTCCCCCAACCTCCGCTCCAGCCGTTAATGAGAACAGGAGACACCGCAGTCCCGAGTGTTTTTAGCGTTCCATAAATATGAAACGCATTTTTACTGCCAATTCCAATACCACCACCTTCTTCTACTGTGAGTGTTACACTTTCGGGAATGGTAACAGATCCAAATGCGACGTATGCTCCAGAAGAAATCGTGGTGTCTTCAGAAAATTCGTACGTTGGCACAACAATTATATTATTTACATTGTCTGAAAATATATTATTGCCAGACAACTGCGGGAAAACGCCGTCAAGAATAATGAGTCCATTTGGATAGGTAAAATTGGAAAATTTTGTGTCAGCAATAGTTACAGATCCACTCGAATGCGGTGTATTTTTTATCGCAATGCCACCTGTATCAAATTCAGAATTTATAATAACCACACTTCCACCATTCATCCAAATTGCTGCATTATATTGTGTATAATTTGGATTCGTGTGAATATACGAATTTGTAAGGTGCACATGATCAAGTGTAATATTTCCACTCGTGCGTATCACTTGAGATTGCGCTGTACCATACACAAATCCATTACTTGTCACAAACGGATCTCCTCCATATGAAACCTCTGTATAATGCATTTCAAGGACTCCCCCACCAGCAACATCTATATGCGACCAATCACCAGGAGAAGGATTCCCATGCCCAAAAAATGTATTCTTCCATGACGCATCTGATGCAATACCCGAAGACGTCAGACGGGCTGGCAATTCTTCTGTCCCATTCATAATCATAGCACCTTCTACGATAAGTGTTGCCTTTGCAGAATTACCTATGATTGTCACACCTGGATCAACAACCAATGTTTTGCCTTCAGGAATAGTCACCTCGCTGCTCAATACATACGGGCTATGATCTACAGAAAGTGTAAGCACACCATTCTCGTCAATCAAACTGGGATATTGATCAAATGGGTTTTGCAATACCCACAATCGATCATTTGGCTGCAATGGACTTCCATACAATACATTTGTACAGCCATTTGCCTGTCCTCGCGCACTCATATGTTCAGTAGTCTTCCATTGATTACCAGTACCGATACGTTCCATAGAGCGCCCTGGTCCGCCAGCTGGCCAAGCGTCAATGAAAGATATTTCATCAATAATATGTTCTTCTGCATCAGACAACACAAGGGTCATCCCTGCATTATCCAGTTCAATATCTTCATACACCATGTCGATAGAAAGACTTACCAACGCATCTTGCCCTTTCTCTCTTCTTGCCAACAAATAATACTCACCCGCATCAATAGTACCCGACAACGCAAGCGAACTGGTTACACCGGTTGGCGAAGTGAATACGAGGTGCCATCCAGAAAGATCTATCACACTGTCCGTGGTGTTTTTCAATTCCATCCATTCTTGTTTTGGACAATTTCGCGTTTGGGTCGGCACACCTGCTGTTCCACCCCACGCAATTTCGTTGACAATTGCTGTCTTTGGCCAGTCGAGTGAAACAGATGTATCACTTTCATACCATTCGCTGAAATTATTCAATGGATCAAATGCACGGATACGAAATATATAGTCATGAGGTCTCTCACCAGAAAATATATACGACGTCTCAGTTGTTGACGTTGAGATATCATTCCACCCACTCTCGTCTTCATTTACTTGTAATGCATAGTGAATGGTACTACTTGTCTCATCATTTCCAGACCAATCTACATGCACAAGTGTAGATATTGTCGTGTCTGGTACAGAAGAAAATGACATAATCTCAGGTGGTGTCGTATCACTTACAATATGAAACACCACACGTTCTCCTTCCGATTCGACATCATCAATTGGTGTGAATATCACAACATTTTCTCCTTCCAAAAGTGGAACATGCGCTTCCCACGTCGTAGACGTAAATGAAAATGATGTGCTCGCGATAGAAGAACGAACAGATGTCGCCTGAAGATTTTTTGTACCAAACAACATGACCGTGGTAGTAGCCAAAGAAAAAGCGTCATCAAAAGACGTATCAATTGTTATAGATGGGAGAATCGTTTCTTTTACACTGCCCACCTCTTCTGGCGTAGTACTATCCGAGCTTCCTCCTGAATAGAAAAAAGGGATAACAGTATCAATCACTTTTTTTGTCGTATCAATAATTTTATCACCAAGCACTTTGCTGACATCTTTTATTTTTTCAATTACTGTTTTTCCTTCTGGGATTATTAGTATCGACTCATCTTGAACCAATGATTCTTCCGGAAATATTTCAGCTCCCATCTGAAATGTTATCGTTACAAATGAAGAACCAACCTGCACAAAAGTACTTCCTTGTTGTTTGACAAGCTGAAGTCTAAAATCTTTTGTAAGATCAGAAGCAAGAGTGATAGGAATGCGTATTAAAACTTCTTCACCAGGACCAACGGCAGTTGATATCACCGCAGGTCGAAGTTTTGTTTTCCACGCATCAGCATACCACGCACTATTTTGTCCGACACCTCCAACGACATTGAGTGACAGCTCGTTTGATTTCCACGTGGTATTGCCTGTATTTTTTATCGTCAGTGGGATGGTGGCAGATATATCAACGGGAGATACGCGTATCGTGACTGTGGATGGTAAAAATATTCCGTCATATACTGTAGGTACTTCAGGCTCTACAGTTTCCTCTATTACAACAACTTCTGTAGATTCGACCAATGCTACTTCTTGGGCTTGCGACTCATCATCATGATGAAATATATTTTTGAAGAAGTTTGTTATGTTGTGGAAGATTGAGGTGTTTGGTTCAGAAGAATATTGTTCATTTATAGGTATTTTTTCTTCTTGAATTTTACTTTCATCATTTTGATTTTGTACTATAACATACGCATTATTTTGTAATGCCCAAGAATCTAAAAATTGATTTAGCGGGAATCTTCTGTACGCACCTAATGTTTTTCCAGGATCATGAACAATTAATTCTCCATCCTCTATCGATAAAGCTAACATAAAATGCCCTTTTTTACCGATATCCATATCTATGTGCACACCAACAATAACAGGCTTTCCTTTTAATAACATTTCTCGTAACCAAGCCAAATCTCCATTACCATGATAAGAATCAGTAAAACCTTTGAAATCTTTTGCAACATCTTCAAGTTTTCCTACATCTGTCACAGATGCACTGTATGAATTTATAGGATCTCCATATATTTCAAAAAGCCAATCATCAATCCTTTTAATATTTTCTTCTAAAGGTTTTCTATTTTCTAAATATGCAAACATCATCTCGAGAGATGTCTGCCCACAATTTAATGTATTTGACCAAGAACCTGGTGGCACTTGTGATTTAAAAGGTACTTCAGAATCTGCATACGTTGGCAAAATAAAAAATAAACTTAAAAAAATATACAAATTAGTTTTCAAAAAAAAATTGTTTACATTTCCCCTCCTCATATTTTTTATTCTTATTAATTTCTTACAAAAGAACTTAGAATATCATCTCTATATACATTCTCATCCTCCTGAGAAGAGCATACCATTGTCAAACGATCAAAACCTCCTCCTGATGTTGAACGTAAATAATATTCAACATCACCTGATCCCATAAAATTTCCCATTAGACGAACAGCTTCTATATTTTCATTAAAAGAATTAATTTGATATGATTCACAATCAAAATTTGATTCACAAGCCTTAGAAAAAAATTGATTCAAATTTTGAATATCTGTTGGTTTAATTACCACTTTACATCCTTCACCTGATACACCTGAAGATCCGACAATAGCATCAGAAATACCATCTAAAATAAGAGTATCTTCTATACCAGTTACTTTCCAATTAGATGGAACAGACACATTATATTTTCTTTCATTATCGGTAACAACTTTTATATTATCGACTTCTGCAATTGAAACACTTTTCGGAATAGACATTACGACTTTACTATTATCAGTTTCCGGCGCTCCCACCTGCTCCCTCCAAAACACCACCCCACCAACAATCAGTACAACAACCAAAAATAAAAAGACCCAGCCTTTTAGGCCACAGGTCGTAGTACCACATGTTTGGGAATTTTTTTTCATACCCTCCTGAAGTTAAAAATGTAATGTATATAAAAAGTATATCAAATAATATTTCTGTATTCAAATCCCCTACACTACTTCACGAAATACTTGCTCTCCATGATGCTTTCTATAGACGAACACAAATACTACCCAGGCAAAAAATACCGTCACGCCAGCAGCAATGAGAGAAAAATTGACATGAATCGCGACAATAGCACCACCAACAATAGGTGGAATGACTGTAGCGAGCGAGCGAACGGATTGCAAAATACCCATGATCTCCCCTTGCGACTGTTCGTCTGCACTCATAGATGCCAAGGATGTTGCATTTGGCATACCAAAGCCATTGAAGATAGATACAAATGGCATCACAAGAAACAACATCCATGCAGTAGGTACTGCCAAAACGACAAAGAACGTGATGGCAAGAAAAAGATATGACACAGACAGTACTTGCGTCGGTGTATATTTTTTTGCCGCAAGTCGAACAAAGACTCCTTGTGTAATCGCAATCCAAATACCCACATACCCAAACAGGAGCCCAATATCACCCTGCGTATACTGAAATTTTTCTATCAAATATACCTGAAAAAATTGCGTAAAAAAAGTGAATCCAAACATGAACAGAAATACCGCTCCAAAGAGGGATCGCAAATTTGGCATCGCCAGTGCCTTGCCAATATTGCGAAATCCAGTAAATGCATTGATTGGTGTATGAATTTTGTTTTTGAGTGATTCGATAAAAAATTTTGTAACAAAGACGATATTTAATAAAGACAAACCTGCGGCAACCCAAAATGGTGTAGCAAACGTAAACCACGATACAATCGACGGATCAGACATGACTCCCCCGAGGAATGGCCCGATAATAAATCCGAGGCCAAAGGCCATACCAATAAGTCCAAAATATTTCGTTCGTTCTTTTGGCTCCACCATGTCTGCGATTGCTGACTGTGCTACAGAAATATTTCCTCCGGTAAATCCATCGAGCAGACGACTCACAAACAACAACCACAACTGCCCTGTCACAATACCAATACCAAATAACACATATCCAATGAATTACCCCGCAGCAAGCTGACGGGGTCTCATCACTTACATAAGTAGTTTAAGCTGCTTTTCACGATGTATCTCTTGATACGTTTTTCCTTGGTTTTTTACGTAATTCTTTATTACGGTCTC
>Ga0210044_10011696_pt1 | contig 10184 bp, 19 predicted proteins | sample CryGey13umfilter_2_FD_183959 | JGI IMG/M metagenome (GOLD analysis project Ga0210044, IMG submission 183959) | Groundwater microbial communities from aquifer in Utah, USA - Crystal Geyser 4/9/14 3 um filter (SPAdes) (version 2) | ecosystem: Environmental > Aquatic > Deep subsurface >...
AGTAATTGCCGCTACTTGCCGCTTTCGAGTAATCACCGCTACTTGCCGCTGTCGAGTAATATCCGCTACTTGCCGCTGTCGAGTAATATCCGCTACTTGCCGCTGTCGAGTAATCACCGCTACTTGCCGCTTTCGAGTAATCACCGCTACTTGCCGCTTTCGAGTAATCACCGCTACTTGCCGCTTTCGAGTAATTGCCGCTACTTGCCGCTTTCGAGTAATATCCGCTACTTGCCGCTGTCGAGTAATATCCGCTACTTGCCGCTGTCGAGTAATTGCCTTTAGAGAAGGCTGCATCAGATTTTTTACTACACCATTCAACTTGTGCTTTTACCAATCCAGCAATATCAATAGCCGCTTTCACAGTCAACGACTTAGATACGCGCTTTGTATCTTGTTTATGCGTTTCTTCACTAACACCATCCAATTCTACTTCTGCAAATAATGCAGTAGGTGGGTAGTAGTTAAGTACATCAAGAGGAGCTTCGCAAGCATGGAATCCAGATTCACACAACTTAACCTCACCATCGTGAATGTAAGTTTTCCCAACTTCAAATTGAAATCCACGGCATGTCATATCTTGATTAAAACCCTTATATGCTTTCATATTCTCACCTTAGTTGATTATTCATTGTCAAGCATTATAGCATAGTCACAGGATAAGTGTTAGCGGTTTTGTTTTGATCTTTTTATTGCTTGGTGAACTATCCAATTCTTTACTTCCAGTCCCGGCTTCTTCGGTTCAGGCTTCTTACCTGCTGGCCCTACTCCGAATTTCTCTTTGTAGCGATAGTAGGCTGAGCCAAGATTATGGCCTTTCTCTACCGCGTATCCCAACAATTCAGCATAAAAATTATCCTTGTATTCGCGTGTATATTTCTCTTTGCTAACTCCATCCGTTAATTCAATCATCTCGCCAGCAACAGCCTCTACAGTCGATTTGCGCTCACGCTTGAATCCGCATGTAGGGCATATATCAGTGCGTAGTGTCGGCCATATTTGGTGACAACGGGGACATTTACTCGCAGTCTTTTCTTTTTCAGTTGGCTCTTTGCGCGTCTTTTTATCCGCATCAGATTCAAGCGTCTTAACGCCATTGTGATATAGCTCATCCCAATCATCTTTGAAGCGCAACCAGTTACCGGCGTTATCCTGAATAATTGCGAATTTTTTTTCAGGATGCGGTCTTGCACCTCTCCCGATCATTTGTACATGCATCGAAAATGATTTACGAAGTGGTCTAGCTAATACAACATGCTCAACCTTTGGAGAATCAAATCCGCGAGTTAAAATTTCAGAAGATACAAGCCCAAGAATATCTGTATCTGGTTTCGCAAATTCTGCAAGCACTTCGTATTTATATTCATCAGAATCTTTGTAACTAATCTGCACAAAGTTTAATCCATGCTCTGCGAATTTATTTACAAGTTCAGTTCCGTGGCTCACACCTGAACTGAATACGATGGTTGGTTTTGGCTTTCCCCAAACTTCGGTATAAATTTTTATGTAATCGGCAACCACATCGCCAACAACTTTCAATCCGCGTTTTTCGAGTTCATCTTTCTGCCATTCACCCATTGATACTTTCACACCAGTTGTATCAATTTGTGTTGCTCCGAACACACGAAATGGGACAAGGAATCCATCGTCAACTAATTCTTCCATCGTTACAACATTTGTTACGCTGGTGAAATAATCTTGTAATTCAGAGTTAAATGGTGTAGCAGTCAAACCCACTACATTTAAGTTAGGATGGTTTGTAAGTATGTTTTTTAATGACTTCCTTAAAACGCAATGTATTTCATCGACGATTATCAAATCAGCAGTAGGCCATGAATCCATTTTCTCAAGTGTCTGGATACTTGCTATCTGGACTTGCTCGTATGGCCTCCAGCGCCAGTGCGATGCCATTAAGACACCATGATTTATTCCATGCGCGTCAAGGTGCTTTGAGAACTGTTCCACAAGTACGCGCCGGTCGCACAAAAAGATAGCTCGTTTACCTTTTTCAACTACCTGCTTAATTAGGTGCAATGCCATCAGGCTCTTCCCTGCTCCGGTGCTGGCTGCAAGCACTTGACGTTTATGCTGTTGCCTAAATCCTTCGCGCAGAGATTCAATACTATTTATTTGATACGGACGTAATTTGAATGACATTACTAGAACTCCTATCAGTTATTTGAGGTGTCGGTAAGCGCGTTGGATAGGCAACGGCAAGGTTTCGAACCCCTGTCCCGACGAAAGTATTATACGGCTATTTATGCCTAAGAATCATTCTTAAAATCATTAAACCAATTTACATCCATGTTTTCATTCCTTAACCACACAACACGACCAAAACCATTGTTTGAATTTATGTAATGTCATAAATACACGCCACGGCATATATATATCAGTCATAAAATTGTGTTGGCTTGTATTATGTTTTCTCCACGGACGCAGAAATGCGAGCACTTCATATCGCTCTTCTTTTGTTATTACACGCCAATTTTGCGCTTCGGAAAGTCCGTAATACATATTAACAAAACAATTATTGCTTCCCATCATTTTCCTTTCTTTTGCATCATCTTAATCTGACGCTTCAACTCGTTATTCTCCGTCTGCAACGCATCCCTGGATTTCGTCACTGTTTCAAGTTCAATCCGCAATTTTTGAATCTCCGACAGCTTATCATCCATGTCTGGTGTGTGAGCTTTTTGGTAATCTTGTAGCAGGTCTGCTAGTTCTTTATTCTGCGCTTCTAATTCTTCTTCGCGTGTTGGCGGTGTCGGTTCATCTGATTCTGTTGCTGGCATGTTACCGAAGTCTGTTTCGGAATCATCACCAGAATTGGCTGATTCATTGGGTTTCGCCATAGAAGTCGGTCGCACATTCTCGTTGCGATTGATGTCAGGAATATCGCTTGGCTGTAATCCGATTACACTTGACTCTTTTGCTACAGTATTCTTTACCGGATTACGTTCACGCTGGATTTCAGCAACAAGGTTATGCGATACGTTGCACAACTTGGCGATTTCGCGGGTGGATAGCCTAGACCATTCGGAATCGTCTAGGGCGATTTCTACGGCGTTTCTCTTGTCTGCATTGGTACGAGGTAGTCCATGATGCGCATTCGCTCCTAGCGCGTGTTTAAGTGCGTCTCTGGACGTTCCTATGCGTACTTCTTCGAGGATGGTCAGGCATCCTACTCGTTCTGTAGCCAGTAATCGGTGATACCCGTCAGCAAGCCAATAATCCTTACTATCGAAATACACGATGATAGGCGGGAATTCACCACCATCCTCAATATGCTTTGCATATTCTGCTACGGTTGCTTCGTTGATTGCTGCGCGGGCTTGATGGCCTGCTTTAATTTTTGCTAGTTCCAACATAGTTAAATCCTCTTAAATGAAATTACCCACACAAATGGATTCTGCGACCATGAACATTCGCCGTTTATTCGTTCCCATAATTCTGCATAAGCTGATTTTGCGCTACCCCATGCAATATCGTCATCTTTTCTGACTGCGTGACCAATTTCGTCAACTTCAATTCCTTCTGCAATTGCATCATTCTCGCTAATATCATTCAAATGCTCAACGCGAATATCTGTAATTTCAAGCAGGATGCGCGATGCATGTCTCGGCATGTGTATCGATGGCTTCCACTTCGGAGTCACCAATCTATCGCCAGCCTTGTACGTAGCTGCGTAGTCAATCTCGATTGGCATTCCGTTGTTGTAAGTTGGTTCTTGCGAGAACACTGGATGAAATGTCTCGCGCACCCATAGGTGGTCACCTATTTGGCCATATTTGCATTTTGGTAATCCATTTATTCCACCTATATTCCACCATAGAATTCCATTGATGTTTTCATTCAATTGGTACATTTTATGGCAACCAGTATTTTCATCACGCGCCCAAGTACCATTTGGCTGCGGCTTAACAATCCTTCGAGTTTGAGTTTTATTACCAGCGAGAATGGCATTCACCATGTCTGCTGAAAAAAGTATAGGACGTTCTTTCATTATTTTCACCAGTGTGATAAAAAAGGCTTGGGCTACACAGACCACCATACGGTGACGGTGTTGTCTTAAGCTACGCCCCCAAGCAACGTAGCAGCACCGCCCCCTCTATAAGACTCACACCACAGGAACGGTACAGTGTGAGAATTTATTTGCTATTGTGCTGGCAGTCCTAGACGCACATTTACCCATTGGCAATAGCAAACTTATTGCTGGTGGCTGGACTAGCTGGCTTACCAATATCTACCAACTGAATTACACCAGCAAAACTTAAATTAGTGCCGTCTTTCCGGCTGTCATACCGCAACTGTTCCGCCTGTATTTCTTCCGGCATAAAAGCAATGACCTCGCCCTGCTAATGTTTAATCTGCCGTACACCCGAATTTTTCGGTCACCAGTTAAGGGATGCGATAACTCAACCCGTCAATTCTTTTATTTCTTCTTCATAGCTAACCATTTTTTGTGCATATTGAGTAATTTGAGACCTTCTTCAAATCGGATTGACTTCAACTGACCAAGAGCCATCTTGCTAATCGTAGCCTGATGCAAGCCGAGTTCCTTACCGATTGCTTCCTGCGAATAGACTGTCAGCAAGTCTTGCAATACCGCTTGCCACTTCATTCCTTCTTTCATATTACCTCCGTTGTTGATGTTCAGCATTATACAGACTTCGAGGAATTAAGCAATAGTGCTTGACGGAGTATGTGGATTGGCTTAAAATGCTGACTATTGGAAGTGTAATCCGATTACACTTTGAAAGGTGAAAAATGAAATCCGGTATCTATCAGTTATCAGAACAAGCATACCATTCAGAGCCTTGCCCTCAACCAGCTTTATCGGCAAGTATCGCTGGCATTATTTGGCATCGTTCGCCGCTTCATGGATGGTACGCTCACCCGAAGTTGAACCCAGACTATCAGCCGTTTGAATCTGCTACATTCGACTTAGGTAGTGCGGCACACGCTATAGTGCTTGAGCAAGACCGTTCAAAGCTGGCGATTATCCATGCTGATGATTGGCGCACAAAAGCCGCGAAGGAAGAACGTGATGCGGCGCGTGATGCGGGTAAAATTCCAGTTCTTGCACGTCAAGCTGCCGATATTTACGCTATGGCTGATGCGGCGATGGATGCAGTCAAGGATTCTGAATTGGATGGCATCTTTCAGGACGGGAAGCCGGAGCAATCCATAATCGTTCAGGACGGAGATATTTGGCTTCGCGGTCGGCTTGATTGGCTGACAAACGACAACAAAATCATTCTGGATTACAAGACTGTTGGAAAATCTGCTAATCCTGAATCATTCTTACGCGGATCGGTATTTCAATATGGATACGACATTCAGGTAGCGATGTATCAGAGATTGGTGCAGTCGGTTACGGGAGAAACCCCGAAGTTCGTCTGGCTGGCGCAGGAAACTGAAGCTCCTTACGCCTGCTCGCTGATGGGTGCATCACCATCGCTTATCGAATCAGGTAATCGCAAACTCGATCATGTAATTAAGCAATGGCGCGAGTGCATGAAAACTGGAATATGGCCTGCTTATGGGAAACGGATTGCATGGTTGGAAGCGCCGTCTTATGAGTTGGCAAAATTGGAAGATATTTTAATGGAGGAACAACAATGACTATTTCATTCCGCCCTGGAGTTCGGGAAAATGTAGGACTGATTATCGGCATGTTCGGCGCGTCAGGTTCAGGAAAAACTTATTCTGCAATGCGACTTGCATCTGGTTTGTCTGGTGGAAAGCCATTCGCCGTGATTGATACAGAAAGTCGCCGTGCATTGCATTATGCCGATATGTTCAAATTTGACCACGGTGAGCTTCATGCACCATTTCGGCCAGAGGCATATTCTGAGGCGATCAAAGCTGCTGATAATGCTGGTTATCCAGTAATCGTAGTAGATTCATGTAGCCACTCTTGGGCTGGGGAAGGTGGCGTGCTTGACTGGCAAGAGGCTGAGCTAGACCGCATGGCAGGCGATGATTACCGTAAGCGTGAAGCCTGCAAGATGGCTGCATGGATTAAGCCAAAGATGGCGCACAAGGCTATGATTCAACGGCTACTGCAAGTGAAGGCGCATTTGATTCTATGTTTCCGTGCAGAAGAAAAATCTGGAATGGAAAAGGATGATAAGGGCAAAACGGTTATCGTTCAAAAAGGATGGCAACCTATTTGCGAAAAGAACTTCCCATTTGAATTGACGATGAGTTTCTTGCTTACACCTGATAAGCCCGGATATCCGCAACCAGTCAAATTGCAGGAACAGCATAAAAGCGCAGTCCGGCTTGATAAACCGCTTGACGAAGAAGCTGGTAAATTATTGCTTGCTTGGGCATCCGGCGCGAAATCAGCACCACCGCCAGCACCGGAAGTGATCGAGCCGTTCGACTACAACGATGCCAGCGATAAGATGTGCGCTGCGACTACTGAAGCCGAATTGAAAGCTGAATTCTCGGTTGCGTGGAAGCGCGCGAAGGCTGATAAGAACGACGAAATGGCAGATACTATCAAAGCTATTTACGACGACCAGAAAGCTAAATTGGGGGATATTGCTAAATGAGCAAAGCCGAAGAATTAAGTAGAAAGATTATCGGGCTGATGATGGAAAGCGATTGCGATTTAGCTGAAACGTTAGGCGCATTGCGCGCAGCAACAATGTTCTTTGACCACGAAGCATCAATGAAGTTTCACGCTGGATGCGCCATAAAGGAGCCGGATAATGCACCACAGAGCTAAACTTTCTGATGATACTGTGCGTCAGATGCGCAAGGACTACAAGCCGTGGGTATTCGGTATGCACCGATGCGCAAATAAGTACGGATGTGCATTATCGACAGTGCGCGATATAGTTACTTACTCGACTCGGAAGGATATTGTATGACAAAAGAAGAAGTGTTCAAGAAACTGAAACAGGATACAACAGCTAACACGAATATCAGAAAGTTGATTGATGCGCTTCCTGAAATTTTAGCCGTTCAGCCATTTCTTTCCATGATTGCTTATACAAGATATGTTTCGCTAGTAGAAGCTGGTTTTGATAGACAAACTGCGTTATCAATTTGCAAGGAGGTATTTAAGTGATTACCCAAGATGACCATGCTTTTCTCGCTTACGTTGAAAAGTATATCAAAGACCGTCCAGAAGTAGGTGCGCATGTTGCTGATTTTGTTTCGCGTGGAATTGAATTGAGCCGCAAAGATCAAGTAGCGAAGTCGGCAGATATGGAGGTTATCATTAGCTTCCTTTTGCGTGGAGGCAAGTTGAAAGATGCAGATAAAGAATTCGTTTCAGCTAAATTAGAAAAATGGAATAAACTTTGTTCGCTTAATTGGGATTCATTATTGACTGAATGGAAAACAAAATGCAAATAGGATTTTTCGGATTACTTGGTATCTTGTTCATCGCACTAAAATTGACCGGAGTGATTGACTGGTCATGGTGGATGGTAACTATGCCGCTATGGTTCGGAGCGGTAGTTTTTGTTGCTGTATTCATCTTCTATTGGATTATTTATTCCATCAATAGATGGGCGACTAAAAAGTAGAATGTGCTTGACAGCATGTAAGCGTTATGGCATTATACGTACATCAAAGTTTAACGGATAACGTCTGCGGGTCGAGCCTCGCTACAAATCAAAATGCCGTATGCTTTAGTGGCAAAACGAAGGGCGTTATCCACCTTTACTCTTCAACGATAATGGAGGTTTAATATGTCGCACGATTTTCCTGTATCGCCGTTCACTTATCATGGTCGTGGAGAGTCATCTCCGATGTGGTCGATTGATGATTCAGGAGATGATGAGTATGTTGACCCTGATTCTTTTGAGGATAAACAACAAGACCAAGATGAATATGATGACCAAACTATGTAAAGATTGTAAGCATTGTTTTGGTGCTAATGAATTCCTATTCGTACAATGTCGTCATCCGTCAAACATGAAGATTGATTACATCTCTGGAAAAACGATTAGCAGATTCTTGCCGCAAGATATGCGCGAAATCGGAGAGTGCGGAAATTCAGGCGCTCTTTGGGAAGAAGCAGATAAGAATAACTAATGCTATGCCGAACATGCCTACATCGAAAATGGAGTGTATTGAAGCTGAACGAAGCCCATTGGACGATATGCGAATGTTCGTTGAAAGGCTTGCGCTTCGGGCAGGAATCAGAACTACTGATGATGAAGGCAGATGCGAGACGTGGAATAGTTCCAATGCTGATGAAGTGCGCATCTTACAAAGCACCGATAGAATGCAAATAGGTTGCATGTTGCGTCATTACAATGCCACAGATATACTTCCATAGCTATTATATAAATTAGCTATGGAGGAATTGAAAATGGAATCATTCATTCGTACTAGACTTTTATTCATCGTGTTATTCATCGCACCGCTTACTACATTGGCTGCTGATGCACGAACTATGATGCGAGTAATTGCATGCGAATCAGGCTGGCGGCACGACGCCGTTGGTGACGACGGATTATCAATGGGCATCGCGCAGTTTCGCAAAAACGTTCTATGAGTTTGCTGCAATGGCAAAAAAAGACGGTACATGGCCGACGCGATGGCGACCAGAATGGCTTAATCCTCAACAGCAAATATTTTTGTTGGAATGGGGGTTGGATCATGGTTATGGCAAGCGATGGACGTGTTGGCGGAAACTTATTAACTAACTAGGAGATAAAAGAATGATCGGAAAACTACTTATTCCGCGCCGAAAAAATAAAGGATGGATTACTCAGTTATGCAGATGGATTGGAAAAAAACGTCGTGAGTACGAACTGTGTTCATTCTATCGGTCACTTGGATGCTCTTCGAAAGAAGCAAAAGACAAGGCGGATAGAACGTTATGAACACAGGTCGTGATTTACTCAAACGAATCGATGCGCACAGAATGCAGCTTGCTCCGCACATGATGCAGCGCGACGGGGTTGTATTGCTGCTCGAAGCGCAGCAAGAAATTTACAATCTCCGCGAGGCCATCGAGGTGCTGTTGTGCGAGACAGAGGATAGTGAGTACATGACCGGCGCGCAGCGGGACCAATTTGCACGAGAGGCGTTGGGTAGTAACGATTTAATTCTATGAGTAATGCGGACTTTCAGTACACGGTCAGACGGTGTCGTTCTGATGACACGCTGTTCGGCCCAATTCACTGTGGGTGTGACATTAACGGGGCGCCGTGTTATGAAACATTGTGCAAACAGAGGATTAACGGTAACTGGTGGATTCTCGGAAACGAAGGCAAAGAGCCAATAACGTGCAAGAAGTGTTTGGACGCTATGGCGCTCAACGCAGAAATCAGGGACGGCTTCGCCGTCCCGCTGGAATGACGGGTTATGCCACGCACCCTTGAGAGTGGCGGAGGAATAAACTATGTTTGGAATATTAGGAGATTTGACCAAGGCGGCTGTTGGAGTTGTTGTTGAAACCCCAATTGCAATTGCGGCGGATGCGCTCACGTTGGGCGGGGTTATTACCGACAAGGATGAGCCGTACACCGCTACCGCACTCAAGAATGTGGTAAAGAATATTGAACACGCCACTAATCCTGATTGATAGTGCATAACGCCTGAATTAACGCGCATCCACTTTTGTGGGTCGCGGTTGAATGACTGGTTGGGCACTTTTAACGACGAAGAGGTGAGCATGACACATGATCTTGATGTGATTAGGCAAGCGATAGAAGAACGAGACGCAGCAATACAGGCATGCAGCGACCTTGCGAATGAAATGATTTACCACGGCAACAGCGTGGGGTGGTGGTATTCAAAAGCTACGGCATACCGGAGCGCTATCGACGAATGCTGGAAAGCGCTCGGCGAGGCAGGAATTAAAGCTGATGGGGAGACGCACGTTGCAGATGCGATACGGCAACTGGCGGCGCGCTCTAACGCATGATACACCCCGCAACAAGCATCTAAAGGAGAATTGAAATGATAGACGTAATGACAGTGAAGAGGCTTGCTACGCAGTTCGGATTATCAGACATTCTTGAGTGCGAGTACAGCAACATTGGTCGTGCAGATAATTTGAACAAATTTGCCAATGCTGTTGCAGCGCATCAGCGCGACATTGATGCATCTATCTGCTTTGCAGAATCCGAAAAAGCATTCAAGCTAAAAGGCACTAGCAACTGGAGTCCGTACATTGAAGGAATGAGTGACGGAGCTGATGAGTG
>Ga0210044_10011701_pt1 | contig 10181 bp, 9 predicted proteins | sample CryGey13umfilter_2_FD_183959 | JGI IMG/M metagenome (GOLD analysis project Ga0210044, IMG submission 183959) | Groundwater microbial communities from aquifer in Utah, USA - Crystal Geyser 4/9/14 3 um filter (SPAdes) (version 2) | ecosystem: Environmental > Aquatic > Deep subsurface > Groundwater...
TTGTTTTTTAATTGTATTTTTGTAAAATCCTTTTCAAATCAATTTTATATGACAAATAAGGAAACATTAAAAGTTTATTATTCTATTGGTGAAGTAGCCAAGCTTTTTAATGTAAATGCCTCTCTTATTCGCTTTTGGGAAAAAGAATTTGATATTATCAAACCAAAAAAAAACAAGAAAGGCAATCGACAATTTACTCAACAAGATGTAGATAACTTTTATATCATCTATCACCTAGTAAAAGAAAGAGGTTTTACCCTACAAGGAGCAAAGGACAAACTCAAAGACAATACCAGCGAAACAATTGATAACACAGAAATAATTAAATCACTCGATAAACTCAAGGATTTTCTATTAGAAATAAAAGCTCAATTGTAAAGCAAAACTTCTATATATAAATGAATGAAACAGATTGGCTCTCCCGAACAGAACTTTTGATTGGTAAAAAATCGCTCGAAAAATTAAATAAGTCGCACGTATTAGTAGTTGGTTTAGGTGGAGTTGGAGGCATTGCAGCCGAAATGATATGCAGAGCAGGGGTTGGAACAATGACCATTGTGGATGGAGACGTTTTTAATACCACCAATCGCAATCGTCAAATAGGTGCATTGGTAAGTACCGAAAACAAAGCCAAAGCCGTGATTGTTGCCGAAAAACTAATGGATATTAATCCCAATCTGAAATTAAATATAAAAGATTGTTACCAAAAAGGCGAAGATATGCCTTTGTTGCTCGATTTTCCTTTTGATTTTGTGGTAGATGCCATTGACACACTTACACCCAAAGTTTATTTGCTTTATCATTGTGTTAAAAAAGAATTGAAAGTGGTCAGTTCTATGGGTTCGGGTGGAAAATTAAATCCCACGATGATAAAAATTGAAGATATTGCCAAAACCAATCATTGCGATTTTGCTTATGATATTAGAAAGAGGTTGCATAAACTAGATGTATATACGGGTATTACTGCAGTTTATTCACCAGAACCGGTTTCTAAAGAATCAAAAATAACTATAAATGATGAATTAAATAAGAAATCAAGGGTAGGAACCATTTCCTACATGCCCGCAATGTTTGGCTGCTATTGTGCTTATGTGGTAATAAATCAGTTGTCTTTATAAAAACTAAGAGCACTCCCAACTATAGGTTCATCATAAAGTTTATTCTGTTTTGGTGTATGTAATTCCATTTAAAATAAACTCATTGGGCGACTCGATGGTAGGTTCTTTTGAAATTTTGAAGGAAACAATCCCAATACACATTTTGTTGTTTCGATATTTAGCAACTCCAGTGGATTTATCGCTACTTACACCAGTTACCATTTGATAAAAAATATTGCTTTTGGCATCAATTTCAATATAATAGGAGGTATCTGCTTGAATAGCATTCCATTTTCCTTGAATATTAGGGTTATGCTCTACTATTTTAACGCTTTTGCAACTACTTATTAATAATAAGCTGGAAAAAACAATGCTGAAAAAATAAAGATTTGTTTTCATAGCCAAAGATTTTATAATTATTATACGCATGTATTTTATAAAAGGTTCGTTTTCTTCCATTTCAAACAATAACCTATTAAAAAACCTCTCTTTTTAAATCAGAAAAGAATTTATTTCCTCACAAAATGCTTCATTCCAAAAGGAATTTCAATAGATATTTCAACCAAACCTTTCAATTCATTATTTTCAAACCAAGGCGATTGATGGATAAGTTTCTTTATTCCATTTTTTTCAATGGTATAAGAATTGCTTTTGCCAGTTGCTAACAATTCCTTAATTTTAGCTGTTGCTGCTGCGGGATGGCAATCATAAAGGCTTTTTCCAATCAGCGTTTCGCTTCCATCTTTTGAGAAAGTTTTGCACGATTTTTCATTCATATACAAAATGATACCATTTTTATCGCAAACGGTAATAGCAGAGGGAAATTCATTAAACCAATCCATAGTGTTTTTTTTACAAACCTAATAAATTTATTAACCATTTTGTTTTTAATCCCTAACTTTGCTTAAAAATTCATTTAACCAATTCAAAATTATTTAAATTATGATTAGAAATACATTATTAGTTGTGGCAATCACTTTGTGTTGTGCCATATTGTTTAGTTGTGGTTCTGGCAATAAAAAGAACACTTCACAAAACGACTCCATTAAAAAAGCAGATTCCATAATGATTAGTAAAATCAATGGGTTTGCCACTGTAAAATTAACTACCGATTTAAGCAAACTCAGTGAAAAAGAAAAACAAATGTTACCTATTTTGATTGACATTGCCCAAATAATGGACGAACTTTTTTGGATGCAAACTTATGGCGATAAAAAAGCCTTGATAGATGAGATTAAAAACGAAAATGAGAAGAAGTTTGCACTCATCAATTATGGTCCTTGGGAACATCTAAATGGCAACAAATCTTTTATTGCATCTTTTGGCGAAAAACCCTTGGGAGCAAACTATTATCCTGTGGATATGACCAAAGAAGAATTTGAAAAATTAGATAAAAAAGATAAAAAAAGCTTATACACCGTCATTCGTCGCAATGAAGACAAATCGTTGAAAGTAGTTTGGTATAGCCAAGAATATAAAGAACAACTAACCAAAGCTTCAGAATTGTTGAAAAAAGCTGCAACATTGGCTGAAGACGCTGGTTTAAAAAAATATTTAACCCTTCGTGCTGAAGCTTTATTATCTAACAATTACCAACCCAGCGACTTTGCTTGGATGGAAATGAAAAACAACCATATTGACTTTGTGGTTGGTCCTATCGAAAATTACGATGATGCCTTGTTCGAATACAAAGCTGCTTTCGAAGCATTTGTTCTTATTAAGGACAAAGAATGGAGCAAAAAGTTAGAAAAATATACTGCCATGTTGCCAGCATTGCAAAAACAACTGCCTGTTGACCAAAAATACAAGAACGAAAAACCTGGTACTTCTTCCGATTTGGGTGTTTATGATGTAATTTACTATGCAGGCGATTGCAACGCTGGAAGCAAAACCATTGCCATCAATTTGCCCAACGATGAACAGGTGCAATTGAAAAAAGGCTCTCGCCGATTACAATTAAAAAATGCGATGAAAGCTAAATTTGACAACATTTTGATGCCAATAGCTGCTAAATTGATTGACCCATCGCAGCTTAAAAATGTAAAGTTCGATGCTTTTTTCAATAATGTTATGTTTCACGAAGTAGCACATGGTTTAGGCATTAAAAACACCATCAATGGCAAGGGAACAACCAAAGACGGATTAAAAGAAATCTATTCAGCTTTTGAAGAAGCAAAAGCTGACATCCTTGGTCTGTTTATGGCTACCAAATTGATTGGAAAAGGAGAAATAAAAGATTTGACGGTTGATGATTGTTATATCACCTTTATGGCAGGCATTTTCCGTTCGGTTCGTTTTGGTGCGGCAAGCTCACATGGCAAAGCAAATATGATGTGTTTCAATTTCTTTGAATCGATGGGGGCATTCACTCGCAGCAATGAAGAAACCTATAAAGTTGATTTAGAAAAAATTAAAACTGCCGTTGATGCTTGGGGAGCAAAAATATTGGTTTTTCAAGGCAATGCTGACTACGAAGGTGCTAAAAAGTTTTTAGTTGACAATGCTATTATTAAAGAACAACTTCAAAAAGATTTAGATGCCCTCAAAACAGCTAATATTCCTGTGGATATTATTTTTGACCAAGGAAAAGAAACACTTGGGTTGAAATAAATCTTCTCAAAATAAAACAACAAAGTCTCTTCTATTTTTGAAGGGACTTTTTTATTTAAACCCATATTCAGCATTAGAAATGCTAAAACGATTAAGAATTTGTAATTCAATCATTGAAACAAATTCTAAATCGGGATTAACCCCAAATAACTCAAATAGTTCGGCTCTTGAGAACCTTCTATTTGAGTTATTTGGGTTAAACATTTGGAAATAAACTTTTTATTTTATAATTTTATACCCACTTTTATTTAACTAAACCTAAAAAAATGAAAAAAACATTTACTTCTTTGTTTTGTTATTTACAATTGGCTTATCAGTTAGTGCACAAAGCTGGAAACCTTTTTATAAAGGCGATACTGTAAATTTTAAATTCAACAATTCCAATATCGTTTCAAATACGATTTGGGTTGACTCAGCAAAAGTGGTAGGAAGCGATTCTGTTTTTTACCTTAATCGAGTATTTATTAATTGCGATACATGTTTACATATTCCTGGTTATTTTAATTGCGACACCTGCTTCGCCATAGATAATCAACCACAATTTCTGCAACGCACTATCATTAAAAAAGAAAATGGGAGATATTTGTTAAATGATACTTCTAATATTGAAATACGCACAAAAGCACAATTAAATGATAGCTGGATGTTTGATGCCGCCAATTCTATAAGTGCACAAGTTGTTGAAGTTTCATTGCAAAGTGTATTTGGAGTTAATGATTCTGTTAAAACCATTAAACTATCGAACAATGACACTATAAAATTATCTAAAAACCACGGGCTTATTCAATACCCAAACTTATATGGAGTAGGTAATTATTGTATTACTGGTATTGAAAACAGAAACCTTGGCGAACATGTTCCTGATTTTTGGGATATTTTTGATTTTAATGTGGGGGATGTTTTTCAGTATGTTGGGAGAATTAATGATGACGGTAATTGGCGAATATTTGAATATGTTAAAAAATACTACATACTTTCCAAAATCAACGCTACCAATAAAATAACATATGATGTTCAATTAATTGAAAATGGAGTTGAATATAGGTTTGCTCCACCCCCTTATGGATATTGGCATCCATATATTTATAATTATACTACTAATATTGAATTTAATAACCCTCCATTGACACAACCACAATCTGATTTAATAATAAATAAATATAATCATGATAAATTTATATCTGATGAATGTTATGAAGAATATTTTTACATTGTAAGAGTAACCGCTGATTCTTTGAATATTTATACAAAAACAATTGGTAAGCCAAACTTTTCTTTTATGTTTAATGTTGAAAATTCTTATATTCCTTGTTCTATTCCAAATGTTTATTCCTCAATAAATGCAGATATTTATTCTGGTGCCACATATGCTGAATATAAAGCAGGTTTAGGCAGAACAGGTCTCTCTTATGGGTGTTTCGAGTTTGCCAAATATGAATTATTACAAGGCTACATCAAAAATGGCGATACGGTGGGCGTGATAACTTCAGACGGCATACTCCTTCATTTAAATGAAAGCTTTAGTACAGCTCAAAATAATATTACCATTTACCCCAATCCTTTTTCTGAAAAAACTTCAATTGAAATAAAAGGCAAACAAGTTGATTTTCCTTGCATCTTATCATTATACAACCTCCAAGGTCAGCTAATACGAAAAGAAAAAATAAATGATAACACTTTTGTCTTAAACAAAGAGCAGCTTCAAAATGGGATGTATCTTTACGCTAATCGCGATGTAGCGAACAATATAGTGGGTAAAGGAAAACTGCTTGTGCAATAAAACTAAATAAAAAAAATCGCACATAATTACTTTGCGGTTTTTATAAAATTACATTCTTTCTTCTGGTTCTTACCCAAATATTAAAGGATTTCATTATTTTTGCAAAAAGAATGCAAGTGGTTTATCCTTCAAATTTTGAAAATAAAATTGGTTTCGACCAAATTAGACTGATGCTTAAAGAAGCATGTTTGAGCACGCTTGGTAAAGTGAATGTTGATAATATTCGCTTTTCAGCTAAATTTGATGTGATTAATAAATATATTACCCAAACAGAAGAATTTAGGCAATTATGTTTGTTTGAAACCTCTTTTCCTACCAACGATTTTTTTGATTTAACAAGCGACCTCTCCCGAATAGGAATAGAAGGCACTTTTATTGAAGTAGAATCGCTTTTCAAATTAAAGAAATCGCTTACCACTATTACCGAAATTACTAATTTCTTTAAGAAAAAAAAAGAAGAAGACAAATATGCTTCTTTGGTAGCACTTACCGATAATGTGCAACTCGATAAAACCATTCTTAAAGCCATTGACAAAATTATTGATGAGCGGAGTATCATTAAAGACAATGCTTCACCCGAACTTTTACATATTCGTAAAGAATTATTATCAAAACAATCGAGCATTGCGAAGAAGTTGCACGCCATACTTATTACTGCCAAAAAAGATGGAATTGTTGCCGACGATGTGGACTTAACCATTCGCAATGGAAGAACAGTAATACCCATTTCGTCAGCCTATAAAAGAAGAATTAAAGGATTCATTCACGATGAATCGGCTACCGGACAAACTGTTTTTATTGAACCAGAAGCTATTTTCGATATTAATAACGAAATTCGTGAGCTTGAAAATGCCGAAAGAAGAGAAATAGTTAAAATATTAACCCTTTTCACCGATTTTCTTCGCACCTACTTGTATGAGCTAAAAGAATGCTATATTTATTTAGGTTTAATCGATTTTATTCGTGCTAAAGCAAAATTTGCCATTAAAATTGAAGCATTTAAACCAGTGCTAAACAATTATCCTATTATAAACTGGCAGAAAGCCAAACATCCACTTTTGTATCTGGCTCATAAGTTACAAAACAAACAAGTGGAGTCGTTAAATATTTATTTGGACGATGATAATAGAATATTAGTTATTTCGGGTCCCAATGCAGGCGGGAAATCAGTTTGTTTGAAAACTGTTGGTTTGATTCAATATATGCTACAATGTGGCTTGTTATTGCCAATGTTAGAGTTTTCGGAAGTGGGCATCTTCGATAAATTATTTATCGATATTGGAGACCAGCAATCTATTGAAGATGATTTGAGCACTTATAGCTCGCATTTGCTTAATATGAACTATTTTATGGCAAATGCAAATAACAAAACACTCTTTCTTATTGATGAATTTGGCTCAGGCACCGAACCTCAGCTTGGTGGTGCTATAGCCGAAGTGGTGCTCGAAGAATTGAATGCAAACAATGCTTATGGAGTAATTACCACACACTATGCCAATCTTAAACTGCTTGCCGACAAAACAAAAGGTGTAATTAATGGAGCGATGTTGTTTGATTCGCAGAAAATGCAACCTCTTTATAAATTAAGCATTGGCAAACCTGGTAGTTCTTTTGCTTTTGAGATTGCCGATAAAATTGGATTTCAAAAAGATTTATTAAAGAAAGCAGCTCAAAAAGCTGGGGTGAAAATGCTCAATTATGACAAGCAACTCCAAGATATTGAAGTGCAAAAAAGCGAGTATGAGCTTAAATTGAAAGAAATGAAGCTCGCTGATGAACTGCTTGCCGAATTGATTGAAAAATATAAACATTTAACCGAAGAAGTAGAAATTAGCAAGAAAATCATTATCAATGAAGCAAAAGTAGAAGCGAAGCTTTTGCTCGATAATACCAATAAAGTAATTGAACAAACCATTAAAGAAATTAAAGAAAATCAAGCTGAAAAAGGGAAAACCAAACTTCTAAGGCAAACTATCAAGCAATTTGATGAAAAAATAACTGTTGAAAACAACCTCCCACAACCCTTAAGCAAAAAAGAAAGAAAAGAACAACTTAAAAAAGAGGCGATTACTGCTGAACTTAAAATTGAAAAACTAACTACTCCCATTTTAAAAGGAGATTCTGTTAGAATTGTTGGGCAAACTCAGATAGGAGATGTGCAATCTATAAAAGATAATTTGGTTTCGGTGCTTTTTGGTTGCGTTTCAGTGAAAGTGCCTTTATCCCAGCTCGAAAAAGTGAAAAAACCAAAACAAACTAAAACCACCGCCTCTTTCAAAAACAATACCCTTAATATCTCCGAAAAGTTTGAACAATTTAAAACCACCCTTGACCTGAGAGGCAAAAAAGCAGAAGAATCAATCAACATTCTTTCGCAATATATTGACGATGCTTTGCTATTAAACATCCACGAGCTAAACATCATCCATGGCAAAGGTGATGGCATTTTGAGGGTGGTGGTAAGAGATTTCTTGAAAAACATAAAAGAAATTGCCGAAATAAAAGACGAACATGCCGATAGAGGTGGCGCAGGAGTTACCATTGTTACCTTTAAATAAGCAAGTCTTTCATGCGAATGAGTGGATGGGTAAACAATGATTTAAAAAGGGTAAACAAGTAAACGGGTAAACGAGTTGACAGTAATTTGAAAAGAATAAACGGGTAAACGGGTGGGCAATAATTTGAAAACACCATAATTGTTCATTGTTCATTGCAAATTGTTCATTGCAAAGCTATTCCACAAAGTTTCGCAAAGTTTTGCACAAAGTTTCTCAAAGCATTTATATTTGAAAGTATTTAATAACGAGTTGCGTTCACTGATATAATTTCATTTTGAAATTTTAATGAACTGCATCGGCATTAACCATTGTAATTTATATTTTGGATTAGACCATAATTTAAATACAAATGGTATTATTCAAAAAAACATTTACTTTTGAAAAGAAATAATGAAGTTTAAAATAATTAATACTCGTTAAATAATAAATTCCACAAAAATATGAACACATTCATTAGCGACCTTTCGAAAGATGAATTTCCAATTGCTGATAAAGTATCTGGGAAAGCAATAAGACATTCCATTTTAAATGCAATTCAAAAGGAACATCCTGAGTTTACCCCCGAAAACCATTTATCCATTACCGAGCTTAATTATTATGTAGAGAAATACATTTCGGGTTATCTTACCAAACAAATTGGCGATATCACCGAGCTCGAAAAAACAGTATTGAGTTCTTTAACTGACAAATCTACTTTAACTGACAAATTAGATGGAGAAGAAAAAGAAGCTATGACTGTTGGACAAAGAATTGCCGATAAAGTTGCTTCATTTGGAGGAAGCTGGAAATTTATCATTTCTTTTGGCGTATTTCTTTTAATTTGGTTTATGCTAAATATTATTTGGCTTGCCAACAAAGGCTTTGATCCTTACCCATTTATCCTTTTAAATTTAATTTTATCGAGTTTAGCTGCATTGCAAGCACCCGTTATTATGATGAGTCAGAATCGACAAGAAGAAAAAGACAGGGAAAGAGGGAAAAAGGATTATATGGTGAATCTTAAATCTGAACTTGAAATTAGAATGCTTCACGAAAAAATTGATCACCTCATTATGCACCAACAACAAGAACTCCTTGAAATTCAGAAAGTACAAATAGAAATGATGAATGATATACTTAAGCGATTAGAAAACAACCAAAATATGTAAATTATATTAGGAAACTATTCTGGCATATAGGCTTTAGACCATTAGACAATAAGACCAGTAAAATTGGGAATTTTTTTAAGCATTTTAGGCAGTGGTTAGTTACACAAAACATATCGAATGATGCTATTATCTTACTTTACCAAAGATTTAATAGAAGCAGGTTGCGATGAGGCAGGCAGAGGATGTTTGGCAGGTCCTGTTTTTGCTGCTGCGGTTATTTTACCTAAGGACTATGAAAACAAATTTCTTAATGATTCAAAAAAACTAAGCGATAAACAACGCAGAACACTTCGCCCAATTATAGAGAAAGATGCCATTGCTTGGGCAGTTGCTACTATTGACAATGAAGAGATTGACCAAATAAATATTTTAAATGCTTCCATAAAAGCCATGCAGCAAGCAGTTTCGCAATTAACTACCAAACCTCAATTATTATTAATTGACGGCAATCGTTTTAAAAAGTATAAGGATATTCCTCATCAATGCATTATAAGAGGAGATTCTATTTATCTTTCTATTGCTGCAGCTTCTATATTAGCAAAAACCTATAGAGATGATTTTATGATAAGCATACATAAACAATATCCTGATTACAATTGGGCACAAAACAAAGGTTATCCAACAAAAGCCCATCGATTAGCTATTCAGAAAATTGGTATTTGCCCGTTTCATAGAAAAACATTCAATATATCCCAACAATTAGCATTGTTTTAAAGAAAAAACACTCATTTGTCAAATAATCATTTTAATATTTAATCTATATTGTTTAATTTTGGCATTTAAGAGATTAAACATATAGTTGATACGCTAAAATAATTACTAATTTTAATGAAAATTAAGTTTAACAAATCTGTTGTCATTAAAATATTTATTATTGTCCTATCCATCATTGGATTTATTTTTATTTCTATTTGGGCTTATCGCCAATACAAAGAGTTTAAAGAACCGCTTCTACCTGCCATCAATGCCATACCTGACAATACTGTTT
>Ga0210044_10011702_pt1 | contig 10181 bp, 5 predicted proteins | sample CryGey13umfilter_2_FD_183959 | JGI IMG/M metagenome (GOLD analysis project Ga0210044, IMG submission 183959) | Groundwater microbial communities from aquifer in Utah, USA - Crystal Geyser 4/9/14 3 um filter (SPAdes) (version 2) | ecosystem: Environmental > Aquatic > Deep subsurface > Groundwater...
TGTGGTTCCTTCGACCCGGACGAGCAGGATTCTCATGACGTTCCTCCATACACGGTGTGCCTGATCTGTACCCTCCAAAACGGCGCGTTGTAAACGATTTGTTTCATACGCGGGGTTTAATACGGGGAGTTTCAAACGACCCAGCCGAAAAGGTCCCCGCCCAAACGTGATAGCCTGGGCAGACATGGCGCGCCGAATCATCGAGCTCCCGGTGATGCTGATCCTGGTGCTGACGGATCAGCTGCGCAGGTGCTCCAGCAGCAGATCCAGAAACCGGGTGCGCCCGGCGGGCGCCCGGAAGCCCTGGCGCTCGGGGCCGCGATCGAGGTGGCGCGGGAACGGGCCGGCGAGGGTGGAGATCATCAGTGTCAGCTTGAACAGCAGGCGGTTCTCGTCGGCCGGGCCGATGATCTCCTTCAGCGTGGCCTTGAGCTGCTTGACCGCGTCCTGCATCGCGTCGCGCAGGGCCTCACCGAAGCGGTCCAGGGGCTGGGCCGCGATCTGACGCTCCATCAGCACCAGGATGCCGGGGTACTCGGCGAGGTAGCGCATGACCTCCTCGGCCCACAGCCGCAGGCGCTGCTCGGGAGGCAGGGTTGAGCTGAGCTGCGCCATCACCTGCTCGAAGCCGTTCTTGAACCGGTCCGCCAGCTGGAGCAGCATCTGCTCCTTGGAGGAGAAGTAGTAGTTCACGGCGGCGACGTTGACCCGCGCCTCGCGGGCGATGGCGCGCACCGAGACATCGGTGGTCCCCTGTTTGCCCATGAGGAAGATCGTCCGGTCGAGGATATGCTCCCGGACGTTGGGGGTGGGGCCGGCCTTGGTCTCGGGCCTCGGAGCCGGAGGTGCGCTCGTTCGTCGGGCCATGGTGATTGTTTTCGACCACCGGGCAGGGGCCGTCAAGCCCGATTTCGGTCAGTTGGCGCTCTGGTCCACCGCGAGCTTGGTCCAGGTCGTGGTCAGCGGGAGCTGGGGGATAGTGATCACGCCCTGGGTGTCGGCGGTCGCCGTGCCGCTGGCGGCGCCGAAGGTCCAGGTCACCTTGCTGCCGGGGAGGCACTTGAACTTCTGCGTGCGTCGCAGGGACACGTCCACCAGCACCGGCACGGTGGCGTCGAGCTTGTTCCCGATGGAGGGGTAGCCCGGCTTGGGCGCCGGCTGGCCGTTGCCGTCCAGGACCTCGAGCGGGATCTCGAAGTGCTGCTCGGTGTCGACGATCTGCGTGCTGTCCCAGCGCAGGAAGCGGTTGCGCGCGCCGGCGATGTCGCCATTCCATCCGGTGTCGCGGGGGGTCTCCACCAGCCCGGCGTAGCCCTCGTTCTCGTCCCACGTCTGCTTGCCGTTCCCGCTGCCGTCCCCGGGATCCTGGTCCGCGGCGCTGTGCGCGAAGGCCGGGAAGGCGAGGTCGCGCCGGAGGAAGGTCGTGGCGTCGGTGATCCGGTTCCAGCCCCAGTCGGACCAGAACGCGCCGAGGACCGGGTCGTTGCTGCCGTGGCCGCCCTCGTCCCACACGACGTAGTGTCCGATGTGGTTGTCGCGCAGCGCGTCGTAGAAGCAGACGTTGGTCAGCGGGCTCTTCATCACCACCGCGCCGAAGTGGATCAGCGTGTCGTCCTTGCTGTGCTTGGTGAATGCGAACTGTTCGCGGGCCTCGGGCAGGTCGCGCACCGTCGCCGTCAGGTCCATGCGATCCCAGATGCCGGTGCTGGTCATGCCGTCGGGCAGGTTCAGTGCCGGCGCGCCCCACAGCGTCGAGAGCTGGGTGATCCGCAGCGGGCGGTGGTTGCGCGGGATGGCCTGACCGATGGTGGCCTCGATGTAGCAGAAGTGCCTGGCGTACAGCAGACCCAGGGTCTTGGCCCCCGCTCCGCCCATGGATCCCCCGGTGACGTAGGTTCGATCCGGGTCGGCGCCGGGGTAGGTCTTGAGCACCCACTCGAGGAGGTGCAGCACCCGGCGCTGGGTGTAGTTCGGCACCGTGCCCTTGGTCGGTGCGCCGGCGGGGAGCTGATCCGAGTAGCCCCACCAGTAGGTGTCCATCGGATCGTGGGGGTGGATCGCGAACTCGGCCCCGCTGCCGCCGGTGCTGGGCCATCCGGTGAACCCGTGGAGCTCGATGCGCACCGGGAACCGGTTGCTGGCGCTGGCGGCCTTGGGCACCACCACCCGCGCCTCCAGCGATCGACCCGCGTACCCCGGGCTGTCGAGGTAGCTGTCGGTGGTCTGCGCCAGCTTGAGCCGGGTGTGGTCGCCGTAGGGGGTGCTCTCGACAACGGTGGGCGTCGGGGGTTTGATCGTGTCCTTGGCGGTGATCGTGAACTGGGCGGCGGCGCTGGCGGCGCCATCGGTGGCGGTGACGTCCACGGTCCAGCTCTGGCCGCCCTGGATGAAGTCCGGCGTGAAGCGCAGCTCCCGCTTGACCTCGTCGAACGCCGCGCCGGGCGGCTGCCCCGAGACGAAGACCCTCGGCGTGTCTCCATCGAGGTCGGTCACCTGAAGCTTGACCAGCAGGGCCTTGTCCTCGTCCACGCTCTGGTCACCCACGGCGGCGATGGTGGGCGGGGTGTTGGTGATGGTCAGCGTCACGGCGTTGCTGGTCGCGATCCCCCGGCGCACCGTGACCGCCAGCGCACCGCGCTTCTGCGGCGCGACGGCGGCCTTGAGTTGAGTGGAGGAGATGGGGTCTGTCTTGAGCGGAGTGTCGGCCAGCAGGATCTCGGCGCCGCCCCCCAGACCCGAGCCGTTCACCGTGAGCGTGAACGCCTGGCCCCCGGCCTGGGTCGTGGGGGAGATGGCGTCGATGTGCGGCGCGGCGACCCACTCGCCGGCCGGCGCCCCGTCCACCACGGTCCCGTCCGCCCCGCCGTCCTCGTTGGTGGGATCGGTCTGCGGGCAGGCCAGCGGCAGGGCGAGGAGCCCGAGCAGGGCCAGGCGCAGGATCCCCCTGCTGTGGGGCACGGAGAGGGTGATCGGCATCTGCAACCTCCCGCGGGTCGGTGACGTGGCTACTGCACCACCACGGACCCGCTGGTGCTGAGGGACTGGAACCCCGCCGTGAGCTGGACCGTGCCGCTCTTCTTCCCGGTCACCTGGCCGGTGGCGGTGTCCACCGTGGCCACCGACGGGTCCGACGAGGTCAGGCTGAAGGCAGGGGAGCTGTCGGCGAAGATCTTGGTCAGCTTGAAGTCGTTCTCGTAGGACAGATCGATGGAGGCGTAGGTGTACGCGTTGACGCTGATGCTGCTCTGGAACGTCCGCAGATCCATGCGCGCCAGCCGAGGCGGCTCGTGGCCCAGCAGGAAGTAGAGCACCTTCTTGATGCGCTTGGCCCAGTACCACTGGTTGTGCTGGCCCCCCGGGATCTCCAGAAACACGACGTCCTGAAGCTCGCTCCAGCCGGCCTGGGCCAGGCCCTCGGCGAAGATCCGGTTGCGCTCGATGTAGTCGCTGCGGCCGCCGCCGGACTGCGCCCCCTCGTCGGAGCCCGAGTCGATCCAGTAGCGGATCGGCTTCTTCGGTCCGGTGTAGCTCTGTAGCTCGCTCAGGGCGGCCGGGCCGGTGCAGAAGGCGAACTGCGTCGAGAGCGTGAGCGCGTTGCCAAACACGGAGGTGAAGTTCCAGGCGATGTAGTGGGAGATCAGGCCGCCGTAAGACGAACCGAGGGTGGTGGTGTGTTCGGCCTGGGGCCTGGTCCGATAGTGCGCGTCGACGTAGGGCTTGAGCGTGTGCACGACCCAGTTGGCGTACTGGTCCTTCTTGGCCACGATGTTGCAACCCGCGTACTCGGCCTCGCGGTCGGAGGTGTTGTAGATCCCGACGATGATTGCGGAGCGGATCAGACCCTCGGCGATGAGCTCGTCGTAGCGCTCGTCCACCATCCACTCACTGCCCACCGCGCCGTTGTCCACGAGGTTCTGCCCGTGGTGGAAGTAGATCACCGGGGCGAGTTCGACTATCTGCGCCGGGTGCTGGGCCAGGCGGGCTACACGGAGGCCTGGCACCCCCAGGGCTTCAACAAGGCAGCCTCGCCCACCGCTGATCTGCATTTGTTCGTCGATCCGCCGGGCCAGCACAACGAGCGCAGCTGGCGGGCGCAGATGCGGCTGTGGGCATTGCCGCTGGTGGCGCCACCGGAGCCCGCGCCACAGTAGAGCTCGACGCTGCCGGTGCCCGCCAGGATCGATCATGCTTGTCTCGTCGACCGTTGATGTGTAAACTCGCGAGATCGCGGAGGCAATAGTGCAACTGGAGTTCTGGGCCGCCACCGACAATGGACGGCAGCGCGACCACAACGAGGACAATTTCCTCGTCGACAAGAAGCTGAAGCTGTTCGTGGTCGCCGACGGGATGGGAGGACACGCCGCGGGTGAGGTGGCCTCCTCCCTCTGCGTGCGCAAGGTGCGCGACGCGGTGGTGGAGAACCGGGACATCATCAACGGATTCGCCGAGGACGACGGCAAGGTCCAGCGCAGCGATATCCAGCGCATCCTGGAGCACGCGGTGCAGACCGCCTGCTCCTCCATATTCGAGCGCGCCCAGCGTGAACCCGAGAAGCGCGGCATGGGCACCACCTGCAGCCTGCTGATGCTGGCCGGCGATCGGGGGTTCATCGCCCACGTTGGTGACACGCGGGTGTACCTCATGCGGCAGGGGCAGATCCACCAGCTGTCCGACGACCACTCGCTGGTCAACGAGCTCGTGCGCCGCGGCAAGCTCAATCCCGAGGATATCGACAGCTCGCCCTATCGCGACTACAAGAACGCCGTGACCCGGGCCGTGGGCGTCTACGAGTCGGTGGAGGTGGACACGCTGGATTTCGACGTGCTGCCGGGGGATCAGTTTCTGATCTGCTCCGACGGGCTGCACGCCTACCTCAACGACAAGAACATCTCCCAGATCCTGGCCAAGGAGGACATCAAGGAGGTCACGGCCCAGTTCGTGGATCTCGCCAACCGCGGGGGTGGCCACGACAACATCACCAACGTCGTGGTGCGGGTCGCCCGGGCGGAGGTGGATGACAACCGGTCCAAGGAGCTGAGCCTCAAGATCGAGGTCCTCAAGGGCATGCCGATCTTCCGCTACCTGTCGTACAAGGAGCTCGTGCGGGTGATGAACATCACCGACGTGCGCTCCTACGGTGACAACGACACGGTGTTGAAGGAGGGGACGGAGGGGGACGAGCTGTTCATCATCCTCGAGGGCGAGGTCCGCCTGCACAAGGACGATGCCTTCATCACGACGCTGAAGCGCGGGGATCATCTGGGAGAGATGGCGCTGGTGGACCGGGCCCCCCGCAGCGCCAGCGGCACCGCGGTGGGCAACGTTCGTGTGTTGACCATCCGGCGCACCGACTTCTACGCCATCATTCGCAACGAGAGCAAGCTGTCGGTCAAGCTGCTGTGGAGCTTCGTCCAGGTGTTGACCCAGCGTCTGCGCAAGACCACCGCGGATCTGTCCGGTGCACGGCTCGAGGCGACGCTGCCCGACATGACCAACGAGGTCCTGTTCGAGGAGTGACCCATCGAGCGGCGGTGCCCTTCCTGTCGACTACAATGACCCGATCGGAGGGAAGTTGCGTCGGATGCTCTTGATCCTGGTGCTGTGTGGTCCGCTGGCGTCCGCGCACAGCGCCGCCAACCCGTACCTCCAGCGGATCGAGCAGCGCATGGCCGAGCTGCAGCGGCTGCGCCGGACGCCGGGTGGCGTGCTGGCGCTGCACGGCTTGCTGTCCGAGCTGTGGGACCGGGTGCCAGTGGCTCGGATCCAGGGTGTGTTGAAGCTGGCGATGGCGCGGGACAGTCACCCGCTGGTGCGCGGACACGCTGCGCTCCTCGCGGTGCGGGTCTCGCGTTCGCTGGGCCGCGAGGACCAGGCGCTGCGCCATGCCCGACAGGCCGGGATCATTCCCCGCTGGTTCCTCTGCGGACCGCTGCCCAGTCGGCGCCTGGAGGGCCACGAGGACGCGACGGTGGAGCAGGCGCTGGACGGCTGGCCCCGTGGCGGGACGCGCCATCGCGGCCGGTCGCCGGTGCGCTGGGTCGGCTGGCGCCCGTTGCCGGTGGAGCAGAGAGATATCGTGCTCTCGCTGCAGAGCTTCGTTGGCACGGGCGGGGAGGCCGTGGTCTTGCTGCAGGCGGTGGTGCGCAGCGATGCCCCGCGATGGGTTGCGATGAGGCTGGGGACCCCGGGACCGTTCAAGGTCTTTGTCAACGGTGGCGAGATCGCCGCCCGGCGCGTGACCCGACCGGCAGCAGAGGACCAGGACGTGGTGGGGATCCATCTCGGGCGTGGGGTCAACCGGCTGGCGCTGAAGCTGACCCACCTCCGAGGTGCGTGGAATGTGTATGCCCGCCTGACCGATCCAACGGGTGGCCCGGTGAGCGGGTTGTCGTGGCTGCACAGCATCCCGGTGGATGCTGTCGGAGCACGCGCCCCCGCGGGTGCGGCACCGCCGATGGCGGATCCGGCGAGCTGGTTGAAGTCCAGAGGCGGGGAGGACTGGGCGCTGTATCTGATGCGCGCCACCCCCGTGGAGCTGGCGCATCCCGAGGTCGAGGCAGCCCTGGCCCGGCTGTCGGAGACGAGGAGACCGGATCTGCACCTGCTGCTGGCGCGTCGCCCGGATCCCCAGGGGCAGCGGGACGAGATCGTTGCCGGGCTGAAGCGGGATCCGGCCAATCCCTGGGCGCTGCTGGAGCTGGCCCGCCTGGAGAACAAGCCGCTCACGGCGGCCCGTCTGCTGGGCGAGGTACTCCATCGACATCCCGATTTCCTGCCGGCGCAGCTGGAGCTGGTGGCGGCCCTTCGCACCGTGGGGCTCGAGGCCACCGCGGCCTCGATGTTGGAGCGCATGCTCCGCAGCCACCCGGATCTGGGAGTGGTGCTGGTGGAGCGCGCCAACCTGGCGCTGGCGATGGAGGACGCGACGCTGGCGGACGAGCTGTTTCGGCGCTATCTGAGGACGAACCAGACCGACATCTCGACGCTGCGGTCACTCGCGGATCTGGCGCTGCGACGAGCGGATCCCGCGGCGGCCGTGCGATGGTTGCGTCGGGCCGTGCACCAGGCGCCGCACCTCGCGTTTCTGTACCAGGAGCTCGCCACGGTGCACGAGGGCATGGGCGACGTGGACCGGGCGGCCGCGCGCTACCGTGCGGCGATCGAGATCGATCCCGACAACCCCACGCCGCACGAGCAGCTGGGCCATCTGCTGTATCGAGCTGGTCGTGTCGCCGGGGCGTGGAGCGCGTGGCACCGTGCGCTGCAGATCCAGCCGCAGAACGCACAGATGCGCGCCTACCTCGCGATGCTGGCGCCCAGACGCCGGCTGGGCGCGGCGGAGCGCTTTCGGCAGGACGCCACGGCGCTGGTGCGACGGGCGAAGGCAGATTGGGCGGCATGTCTCGAGCCCACCCCGCCGGCTGGCTGCCGTGTGCCGGCGACGGTTCTGCTCGACGCCACGGTGACACAGGTGCACGACAGCGGTCTGAGCCGCACGCTGCGGCAACGGGTGGTGCAGGTGATGGACCAGGCGGGGCTGGCCCGGGCGTCCCGGTTCCAGATCCCCTACAACCCGGATCGTCAGGTCGTCGAGGTGCGTCTGGCCCGGGTCCACCGGGTCCGTGGAAACGCGCTGGTGCGCGGCGTGCGGCGTGAGCACGACCTGAGCGAGCCATGGGCCGGGCTGTGGTACGACCTGAAGGCGGTGGATGTCCGATTCCCGAGCCTGCGTCCCGGAGACATCGTGGAGCTGGAGTACCTGGTGGAGGATGTCGCGGAGAGCAACCTGCTGTCGGACTACTTCGGCGACGTGATCGACGTGCAGCAGGATCTGCCGGTGCGGCAGTTCCGCTACACGCTGATCTCCCCGCTGGACCGTCAAATATACGTGCGGTCCCCGGGGCGGAGGGTGCGGCACGACAGCCGGGTGGAGGGCACCCGTCGAGTCCAGTGGTGGAGCGCCGAGGACGTCCATCGCGTCAGCGTGGAGCCGGCGATGCCCGGCTGGAGCGAGGTCGCCGACTACATCCACGTCTCCACCTACTCCAGCTGGCCCCAGGTCGGGCGCTGGTACTGGAGCCTGATGGAGCAGCAGCTCAAGCCCTCGCGTGAGCTGGTCCGGCAGGCTTGGCGCATCACGGCCGGCTGCTCCACCGACGGGCAGCGGATCCAGGCGGTGCACAACTTCGTGGCCAAGAACACGCGCTACGTCGGGCTGGAGTTTGGGATCCACAGCTACAAGCCGTACTCGGCGGCGCAGGTCCTGACGCGGCGGTTCGGCGACTGCAAGGACAAGGCGACGCTGATCATCGCGTTGCTGGCACAGGTCGGCATCCGCGCGGAGATGGTGCTGGTGCGCACCAGGCCCAGAGGCGCGGTGGACCCCACACCTGCGTCGCTGGCGCCGTTCGACCACGCCATCGTCTACGTCCCGGAGCCGGGGCTGTACCTCGACGCGACGGCGGAGTTCGCCGGTACTCGCGAGCTTCCGTGGCAGGACCAGGGCGTGATGGCGCTGCACGTGGCACCCGGAGGGGCAACCCGTCTGGTCACCACGCCGGTGCTGGGAGCGGAGAAGAACACCACCCGGGTGGTGGCGCACCTGTGGGTCATGCCCGACGGCAAGACGCGGATCCTCGAAAATCGCCGGATCAGCGGCCAGGCGGCGCACAGGTGGCGCGCGTACTATCAGTCCGCGGACAGTCGGACCCAGCGCTACGAGAAGCGTTGGAACAGCTGGGTCGGCGGCGCCAGCGTGCGCTGGGTGAAGATGCCGAACCTGGAGCAGCTCGAGCAGCCGGTGCAGGTGATGTCGGAGGTGCTGGCGGATGGGCTGGCGCGGGTGGAGAGCCCGGGCCGCATCACGGTGCCTCCTGGCGGCGGGGTGGATACCAGCCTGGTGCAGGCCTATGGCCGACTCACGCGGCGGGTCCACCCGCTCCAGCTGGAGTTCCCCTGGCGCAGTGTGCAGCGGGTGCGGATCACGCCCCCCGCTGGATGGCGCGCCGTGGCTCCGCTGGACCGCGAGGTGACCTCTCCCTTCGGCGGGTATCGACGACGGACTCTCGGCGTGGGTGGAGACATCGAGGTGCGCCAGGAGGTCTGGGTCGACCAGGCCCGCATCGCATCCCGGGCCTATCCGCGGTTCCGCCGGTTCCTGCAGCAGATCGATGGGCTGCTGTCCGAGAGGGTGGTCCTTGCGCGTCCATGACTCCGTGCGCGCCCACGGGCGTGCTCCACTCCGCACTCCGGAGTGGCTCCCGGCGCCACATGTGACCGTCCATCTGCTGCTGGCGGCCGTGATCGCGACGGGCTGCGCCACGGGTCCAGGCGAGTTGCCGCTGTCTCCGGCTCGTCTGGTCTTGTTGCGGCGAGAGCTGCGGGACCGGCCCCACACCCAGACCGACCTGGGCTGGCTCGATCTGCTGTACGGTGACGGGCAGCTGGCCATGGGGCATTTCCAGCGCGCGTCGGCGCAGTGGCCCAACGCGCTGGCGTTGCTGGGACGGGCCACGATCCTGGCGCAACGTGGGTTGACGCGGGAGCAGGCCGATGCCTGGCTCGATCTGCTCGCCCACTGCCAGAGCTCGAGGGAGGAGACGTGCGGCATGGCTCTGCCGCTGGCGCTGGACCGGTTGTGGCGCCTCGATGCCGGACGGCCGGTGCGGCTGCGTGGTCTGCTGAGCCCGTTGACCCGTGATGTGTCGCCCATCGTGCGACAGATGGCATTGCGGTTGTTGACGCGGCTGGCCCGGCGCACGGGCAGCACCCGGCTGGTGCGTCAGCTCACCCGGCAGCGCCGGTGTCCCGCGACCTGGGAGGTGTCGGGGCCGCACCACCGCAACGCGCATGTGGATCTGGACCTCTCGGTGCCGCCCGCGCCGAGCCCGCGGCGGGTGACCGCTCGCGAATGTACGGTTCACCTGCGGTCGGCGGCCAGGTGGGGTGGAGTCTACTGGTTGCGCACGGTCCCCGGGTGGTCTGGCCCCGTGACCCTCATGGTGCAGAGCGCGAGCCCGTGGCAGATGCTGGTGGGGGGCCGGCGGGTCTGGAGCCACGCCGGGGCGACAGCAGCCAGACGGGTGCTGCTGCGGCTCTCGTGGCCCCGTGGCGCGGAGCTCGGGCTGAAGGTCGGATCCCCCACCGGCTACTCCGAGGTCACCGTGAGCATGACCCCGTCC
>Ga0210044_10011704_pt1 | contig 10178 bp, 15 predicted proteins | sample CryGey13umfilter_2_FD_183959 | JGI IMG/M metagenome (GOLD analysis project Ga0210044, IMG submission 183959) | Groundwater microbial communities from aquifer in Utah, USA - Crystal Geyser 4/9/14 3 um filter (SPAdes) (version 2) | ecosystem: Environmental > Aquatic > Deep subsurface >...
AAAAAACTTTTGGCAGTTCCCTCAAGTTTACTTTGAAACCTGTTCTGGAGTATAGCCCCCACCTAAGTGCTACCTAAAAAGAGGCTTGCGCCTCCATCGGTCCACCCCAACCCTGGTCCATTCCAGGCACCCGACCAAGAGTTATTCTAACCCCCGGTGGTTGAGGAGTTAGCTTTCCCGTTGTGGCCTTCAGGAGGACCTCGGCTGGGGGGCAGCAGTGTGTGCCTTGATCCAGCTCTTGGTAGCCTCCTTAGCGGCCTGGGCATCACCTTGCTTGGGAAGAGCAGGACCCAGGAGCCGCTTGGCCGATCCGGTGTAAGTAGACATGTTCTCACCTCCTTGCCAGTGGCACTTTCCTTTGAGTGTCGATTCCTACTGGAGGGAGACGTGTCCTATCGGATCAAGATTCTTATACCAGGAGAATCTCGCATTGTGGATTGACCACTCGTTACCAGGAAAAATAAGAGGATGAAAAGGACCAGGTAAAGACCAGGGAGTACCGTGATTGGGAGGGGAAGGCCCCGGGTGGCTGAGTAGGCTAGAGAGTGTAGGACCGGAAAAGATGGGTTTGAAGAAGGTTTAGATGAGGAAGTCGTAGGTCACAAGTAAACAGGCGGCAGGAAGCAGGAAAGCACGGGATTGGGTGAAGTTTTAGGAGGCTGGGGGAGCCGTAACGTGTAAGGCCTTTTTCCAGAAAATCTCGTAGAGACCCTGGTAAGACCTTGCCCAAATTTCCTATAAAAGGGACCCCATCCTACACGTTCTCCCCGCTTCCCCCTCTCCTACTAAAAAGCAGGGGGGCCGAAGCCCCCCATGTCCTACCTGCTCCAACTGGCAGGTAGTACCCCTGCCAGCCACAGCCCCATGGCCTCCAGGCGGGGCCTGGGGGTGGGGAGGGCGGCGCGGAGGGCCTTGGTCTGAGTAGAGGAGGCGAGGAAGGCCGAATAGGCCTCCTTGACGTCCTCCGTCCTGGCACGAACCTCGAGCTTCCCGATCCGGAGGTTATCCCTGGCAGATTGCTCCGCCAGGTTTGTGGCCTTGTCAATGAACAGGCCTGTGGCCTTTACCATGGCTCCCAAATCCGAGTGCATGTTCGCGATGCTCTCGTTTTGGAGGATGACCACCTTCTCCATCTGCCGCACACGTGCCTCCAGGTCCATCGTGGGTGCGGCCTGAGGCTCAGCTCCGAACGCGGACGTACAGGAGTAAACCAGCAGAACCAGACACACGAACCCCCAAAGCAGTGTCTCGAGGATGTCCACCAGAACCATCAAACACACGACCGTCCTCTCAATCTTCTCGTACATATCCGTCCTTTCCCCTCTGACCAGGAGGGAAGTGCTCAAGGGGAAGAGGCCTCTTCCCCAAGAGCGGGCCAGTGGTCTTTCCTGGCTTACCTTCTTGTACCAGGGTTAGAGGGGAAGAGGGAAAAGGAAGGGGGGTTTGACCCCCCCTGTTGCTACTTCTCGCCGTGCTTCTGGATGAGCAAGGCGAGGTCGGCCAGGAGATCTCTCTTCTCCTGGCGGACCTGCAGGACCTCTGCATCTGCCTGGGCCCGAACGGCTTGCAGCTCGTGGATGAGCAACACGTTCCGTTCAACCAACCCGTAGTTCCTGACCGCCAGGATCAGGAGCAGAATGACCAACCCGATGAGCAACACGTTCCGTTCAACCAACCCAACGAACCCAACGGCCAACCCTTGCAGCTTGCGCATCGCCCGCCTCCTTTGTTACTGCTCTTATACCTCAACAAAGTGTTGTACAATCAAGTCTTGTACAAGTAACCCTTTCTAAAGGAAGTGTTGAATGTCCAAGCTACCAAGTTCCTGGGAAGAAGCCGGAAAGCTGATGGCTGAGTTGCCTGCCAGAACAATCCAAGAGGCCTTGGGCTGCACCAGCCAGTGGGCTTATGCCTTGAAGAAGGGAAAGCTCAAGGGGCATGTCTCCAGGATGAAGCAGGTGTCAAAGTTATTGAAAGCTCTGGGCTTTGACTTGATGGTGGTACCAAGGAAAGCTTGATGGTGGTACCAAGGAAAGCTTGACGCCGGCGTCAAGGAAGCGAAAAAGAAGGGGGTTTGAAGCCCCCCTCTTCCTTTACTCAAGGCCCAGAACCTTACGGGCCTTGATATAGTCCTCAGCCTCGATCAGGCTGAGGACTACTTCGAACGTCTCGGGATCGGCCTGCAGCATCTCACTGAAGCCGATACCCGTTGGGTTGGGGGGACTGGTTGAAACAACAGCCAAGGCACCGGCCCTGGCTGCAGCTCGACTTGCCCTGTAGAAATGTAGCATACCTATCACCTCAAGCTGCTTGTACCTCAAAAGGGCAGAACTGGCCCCTCAGTCCTCTTGAAAGGTGGACTTATCCTTGTCAGAAGCAACTTGCTATGAGCAGGTATGCTACAATAGGCTCCATGGCACACAAAGACCAAGAAGACCTGATTGTATTCATCAACAAACTCCGTGAGCTGATGATGGATCGAAACCACTCATCCAGAAAACTAGCCCTTCGGCTCGGACTCACTCAACCGCAAGTTTCCAGATTGCGTCGTCGTGGTGATGGACAGAACTGGAACCCAGCAGGGGAAACGCTCATCCGGATTGCTGCTCTTCTGGGCAAGAAGATCGTTCTGGTTCCGGATAAAGACTGAGGGCCTCTGGCCAGAACCAGAAGCCCTCAAAGGGAAGGAAGATGTAACACCACGAGATGGTGGAAGGTCCACAAGTAGTCTGGCTGGCTCCGGATAGCAAAGTCCTGGATGGTAGACACGCTTGGCTTGCCTGCCTGGTCAAACACTTCAACCCTATGTTCAAGACATGGACCGGGAACAAGGAGAAGTTCGTCCGCAAGAGGAACACAACGAGGCGGCACTTGACTCAGGAAGAAAGGCGAGCAAAAGCCAAGGAAAAAGCCAGGCAACTCATCCAAGAAGCCGCATCCAGACAGAGAAGAGGAACCTGTGGTTCAAATGAACCAAAGGTCATTACCCGGGGTAAGCCGACCCAGCAAAAAGAAAGAAAGCCCATCAGCACCAAGCTTCCCCTGCAGAAAGTCCTGGATGGTATCAAGGACTTCCCGGAAGCTGAGCTCGAGGGTTACCGCGAACTCATCAGAAGAACCTACCCTACACCCTTGAGTTCTGGGTCAAGATGACCTCACAAAAAAGGAGGCTCATCAGTAGAGCCTCATCCCCTCCCACTCGGACCTGAGTGAGAGGGAACGTCCGGGCAGAGGCAGGGTGTTAGGAGGGGGCGCTTGCATCCTAGATGGCCATCTGCCCGGACATCTCTCTTGTACCACAAAGTTACTGAGAAAGAAGAAGGCCGGAATCCTGATAACTCTCTACTCCACAAGGGGGTAGGAAGGAGCGAGTATTAGCTCAGGCCCGGCCAGAGGCTATTCTAGCAGAAACCTCACCTTCGTTGACGCCGGCGTCAGGAGGAAGAGGGAAACCTCCTTACCAGGGGATAGGGCAAAAGATAAGGGGCACGCCTTTCCCCCTCCCTGGGGGATTGGCTTATGCCGCCTTGTACCAGGAAAGAGGGGAATGAGAGAAACTGGTTGGTGGAAGGAGGGGGCCTTTTTAGCGGGAGCGAGAAACTGGGTTGAAATGAGAGCTAGAGATTACAACTATCTCCCCGGATATCCGTCCCGATTCTTACCTGTATTCCTTCTTACCTGTATTCCTTCTTATCCGTCCCGATTCTTACCTGTATTCCTTCTTACCTGTATTCCTTCTTATCCGTCCCGATTCTTACCTGTATTCCTTCTTACCTGTATTCCTTCTTATCCGTCCCGATTCTTACCTATTCCCATTAGCCACGGCAAGTCCTGGCTCTCCCCGGATGTTGCTCTCCCACTACAGGTATTACTTCCCCCCACTTCCCCACCCTATTTCCACCTCTTGGCCCTTACCAAACCCAAGCCTGCAGCCACTCCACTGAGCCTGAACCTTACCCCGGACTTATCCATGGCCCTAACCCCTGACTCTCCTCCGCCACGGACAAGCCCTGGCTCCCCATGGTAAACTGAAGACACCACACCCCTCGGCACTCTGAGAGTGTGCCTATCTCTTTGAGAGTGTGCCTATCTCTTTGAGAGTGTGCCTATCCCTCTGTTTGTGCCTCTTTGAAGAACCTGGACAGCTCTTCTGGGGTTGGCCTGGGAAGCCATGGTACTTACCAATCCTCTCTCTTCTTGGGGGAGAGGGTTGGCCCTGTTGATCAAAGCTCAAATACCAGGAATCAGCAAAAAGAAAGGCTGTTTCTCGACTGCGTTTCTGGGAGCCTGGCGACTTGATGAATTGATTTTCACCTCCTTTTCGCCGCCGGGCTCCCGTCCTCAGTTAACTAATGTGCGTCCTGTCCCCGTTAACGGAGAGACTGGACGGGGTTGGCAAACGCCTCCCAGTAATAACCCTTATAGGAAGGGTCATTTCTGGGCGGAGTGTACCAAACCTCCCAGAGGTGGTTATCCACCTTCACGGCCTTCAGACTGGAGTCTGAGGAACCGGAAATGAACTCCACCTCCAGGAGGTCTTCCACCCGATAGCCATAAGCGACGTCCCACTCGTGGACGTCAGGCCCGTCGTCAACCTCCCAGGGTTGGGGGGCCTTGTCGGACCACACCGGAAAGCCGTTGATAAAACGGCCTCCGATGCTGCTTGTGGCTATCCACAGAAGGCCTTGAGTATCGTTTGGTCCACAGTGTGTGAACCGGTTAAATAGCTCCAGGACCTTCTTGGAAGACATCTTCATCTACATACCTTATACCTGAAAAAACGCTCACGGCGAATTACACGAACTAAAAAGCAGGGGGGCCCGAAGGCCCCCAAAGAATCTGCAGGGACCTAGTCCGCACCCTCATGGAGTTTGATTGTTTCCACGAGGTAACCGGGGGTGAACCCCGAGATTTCTTCCTGCTGAGTCAAGGCAGCCCGGAGGCCACTAATGTCTTCGCACGAGATCGGGGGGTACCAATCCAAGAGCTCCTGCCACTCCAGCGATGCCCAGGACTGACCCGTGAAATACGTTACCATGGTAATCATCCGTTACTCCTTTTGGAGTTGATTCTGGAGAACACTTGTCTATCGTGAACGCCACACTGAATCCCTCTTCCTTGTCTTCTGTGGAGGTGCCAGAAGTCTGAAGCTTGGACGTTCATTGAACACCGGGTACAAAAGATGTTCATCCCACAACCAGAACAAAAGAACGCAGTTTTTCCTTTTGAGAACTACTCCTTCAACAAAATGGCTTGAGGGGTTTTTGCAAAAAGCAGCGTGATCCCAGGAAGAGCTTCTTTGATGGCTGCTTTGACTCCCGGACAATTTCCCTTGAAATCATCAAAGACCATCACGGCGTTTGGAAGAAGTCTTGGGAAGAAGAAACTGCAAGCTGCTAATGTTGGTTTGTAGATGTCCATGTCCACGTGGACGAAAGAGAACCTTGTAGCCTCTAGTCCCTTTGTTGTTTCTGGAAAGGGTCCTACGTGAAACTGAGTTCCGGGTAAAGAGTGAAAGAGCTTCCTGACATCTTCTTCATCTACGCTGTTGAACGTATGCTCGGGGTGTTCTGGGTCTTTGGTTGGGTCTGAACCTACATGCCCCTTGAACGTATCAAAGAGATGAAGAGTCTTGGTTGGAAACATGGAGCCTATGAAGAAGGCTGAACCCCCTTTGTAAACTCCTGCTTCAGCTAAGTCACCTTGGATTGTTCTAGTCCAGGTGAGACACTTATAAATCAGGTGAATGGAATTATTAGAAAGAAGAGTCCTCTTGTAGATCTGGTTATACCTGGCAGTCCACTCCCAGATAGAATCAATAGAATCTGGCTTTTCCAGATACTTGATGAAGGTCTCGGGAATCTTTGACTCCTTTGGCGGGGGGCTAGTTTGACTGGCCCCCCTTTTTGGGATTAGTTTTTGCTACAGCAGGTCGGAAAGAGAAGGCTCGGCTTGCTGCAGTGGGCGGGTCTGACCAGGGTAGGCATGGTATGCCGCATTGGATCGGTTTGGCCTGGTACGGCTCGGCTAGCTGCGTTGGATTGGTTGGGCTTGGTTTGGTTTGCTGCAACGGATTGGTTGGGTATGCTGCAACGGAGTGGCGGGACACGGCTGGGTCCGGTTTGCTGCACTGGGATGGAGTGAAGCGGCACGGTACGTTGCACTGGAGGGGACGGAGGTGACTGGAGCCGGCTTGCTGCACTGGATCGGGTAGAAATGGAAGCGGTACGCTGCAGTGAATTGGCGTGGTGGGGTAGGCCGGGGATTGGCTTGCTGCACTGAAGAGGGTGGGGGGCGGGCTCGGTAGGCCGCACTGGATTGGGGTGGGCGGGCCGGAGCGGATAGCTGCACTGAAGAAAGCTAGATGACCTTCTCGAAGGACTTCAACTTGTATCGCCCTTCACCCTGGGTCCTGTCCGTCCCAAGACCTGGGGAAGTGCCGCCTGCTTCAAGCAGATACTCCAGCAACTCCGGGAGGGTCTTGACCTCGATGTCCTTGTTCTCCTTCAAGATATCCTTGCCGTCGAGTTTCTTGGGGATGACAAGGCGAAAGTTCAGCTCGCAGGGCGAGAAGACATAGTCTCTCCTCTTGAGACACGTTCTTGGTCCCTGTGGACCCATGACATGCATGGCGGACTCTTCTCTACCATCCGGTTCCATGAGGGGCTTTCCTTCTCTCATGAGAAGAATACAGCGAGGCTCCACGGAGAGTCCTACCTGAAGAAAGGTCCGGGTGCCCCTGAAAGACATGAACGCACCTACTAGCGTCCCTGCTTCCTTGATGAGTGCTGCGATCTGTCTTCCTTGGATGTGAAGACCGATCAGTCTTCCATACTCGTTGTGGGTCCTGAACCCGGTCCAGGCCCCCTCTTCGGTGGTGAGGGCTGCCTGAGCATCTGACGTGCCCATGGCTGTGATTTCCTCAGCGGCTTTTTTGTCGGGGAGCTGTTTCGCTGTGATCCATTTCCTGATGAGCTCGGGATCTCTGGGAGTGCCTCCGATGAGTCTAGAGTCTTCTCTGATAGCCAAGGTAACTGCATATTCATCGTGTGTTTTCACGGATCTCCTTGTTAGTTACAACAAAAGTGAAAAGGAGGGGCTGCTCATTGTTAGCCAGCCCTCTTTGAAGCTCCTGGGAGTGTGGGCCCTTGAGGGTAGAGTGGTCTGTTCCAGGCTTACTCTCCTGGAGAGATTAGACCTCAGGCTTCTTAGACCTCAAATTGATTCCAATTCGTCAATTGCCATCGAGATGTGGGTATCGTCAAGGTACCGTGAAAGATCTTCGACGTCGAAGACATAGTCCGCAAAAGTAACTCCGGCTTCATCCTCATTCTTGAGGGCTAACTCTGTGGAGCTGATGTTGGAATCTGGCCCCTGTTCCATCCAAACCTCGAGACTCAGCTTGGGAAGGGGGAGCATGAGCTCCCTGGCAATGTCAACCCAAGTGAAAGGGCAGAATCTGTTTGAGTTTCGCTCCTCACAGGCGTCCATGATTGCCTGCCATTGTTGCCAATCAAGGGAAGAGTGCCAAAGCTCCCTGATGGCGCTTGAGATCTCGTCTGTCTCCCAGTAGTCCGGCATGTGGCTGGAAACGTAACCTGTTGAACAGAACTCACAGGACCTACAGGAGGTCTCATCACATGGATAACAGCCGCAAGTTTTTGTCATAAGTTTCTCCTAAAATCCCCTGTGTCAGGCAGTTGACAGCTCTTGGAGCTTGGGCGTCGTCTTGACCTTCATTATGTTTGCAACGTGCCTGCCCTTGAGGAGGACAACATCCCCACACTTGAGCTTGTTGATGACGACCGGGTTGTTGTCTAGAGTTCCTTCGTAGATTTCCGCTGACTTCTTGTGTGGGCCTTTCACCTTGACCCACATCCTTTCTCCACCAAAACTTTCAACAGGAACTGGCTCGAAGATGAGCTTGACGAGTGTTCCTGGCTCCAGGTTGTGCCTGGCAGGTGGGATGTGAAAAGTGTCCAGGTGTTCCTTGTTCTGCTTCTCGCAGTCCACAAGGGTATAGCTCTTCTTTTTCATAATTCAATCTGGCCACTAAAGTTGTTAAGTTTCATTGGATTTCCTTGTATACCAAGCCTTTTCTTCCTCTGTCTCTTGAATTTGACAGATGCAGGGAATCCAGAATTCCTCTGTGGGCGGGTCAAAAGAATAGGTCTTGGTTTCCACGAACTTTCCCCCCTGTCCTTTGCACTCTGGGCACATCATGGGGCTCCTTTGGAAAAGGGCGAGGCCCCGAGGGGCCTCTTTGTACTATCGAAGAAACATTATCAGATCCCGGTGCCGGAACTTGATCTTCCGAGGTGGGGAGTCTCGAGGGTCGTGGCCTTGATGTGACAGGAGCTGCAGTACTCCGTTCTGTAGTTCGCCGGTCTGGTGTGTCTACCCGTATAGGTGAACTCCTTGGAACAGCCCTTGCAATGCGTCAGCTTCTTTCCTATCTTCTTGATCGCCATAGTGCCTCCTTGAGTTTCCTGGACAAACTTCTTATACCAGGTTTTCAAGGGGCAAAAGAAGAAGAGAGGGGGCCAGTAAGGCCCCCTCTCATAACAACCAGGGGGAGCTCTACGAGTACTCCCACCTCCACCAGGAAGGGTGTCAAGCCGTCCAACTTTTGGCCTCCGTCTTGGACGCACAGTAGACGAAGCCGTGACTCCGTCCTACTTGTACTAGATTCTTGACGCCGGCGTCAAGGAAGAGCGAAGAGCTGCTCCAGGATGTAGAACAGAGGAATTGGCCAGACAAGAAACAAGAGTATCCATGAGCTGAAGTAAGTAACCTCTGAGAGAGAATCAAATCTCAAGATCACTACAGAAGCACGGTTGCTGTGCCACCAGTACCGTACAGGAGAAGGGCGAGTACCAGAAGCCACTTCAGGCTGTCTTGTAACAGCCCGTAGGTTATAGCCAAGCGTGTAAATAGGGTCATGCTTCTTCTACTATTTGACCAGTGGCTCCCGACAGCTGACACACACAATACCTTCAGCCTTGTAGTCCTCGAGTGGAGCAATCTCTTCTGGATTTGAAAAGGGCTCTTCCTGATCCCTCCAGTCGATTTCGAATGGAACTCCTTCTTCTCCACCACACCGATGCCAGACGCAGTGGAGTCTGGTTCTGGTGAGTGCCAGTGAACGCCCGCACTGAGGACAGATCCGACAAGAGACCTTCCCTATGTGCTTGTAGGCGCAGGAGATACAGTAAGGGCTACCAAACGAGTCGATGTAACCTACAAGCCCTGGAAAAGTCATGAGAATTCCTCCGGATCAGGAAGATCCTTAGTGACAACCAGTGCAGCGGGGTTGGTGTCCCCGTACGCAACAGGGTACACATCAGGAGCATAGGCGTATGAAGGCTTGGCCTGCCATTGAGTTCCATCCCAACTAAGGATGATCTTTTCTAAAACCGGCTTTTTCTTCACTTAGAGTTTTCCTCTCTGTAAGATGTTCTGGTATCCTACCTGCATGCCTACTCAACCAGATACCGAACTTGAAGACTGTTCCTGCGAATCCGTTCAGGTCTGCTGTGAGAACGAGTGTGAGGACGGGTTTGAAGTCTACCTGACCAAACACTCCGTTGTCATGGTCTGCAAAGGCTGTGAGACCGAGTACGAAGTGACTTCTCAAGGGTCTGTAGACGCTGGAAATGCCGTAACAAACTAGGCACCCTGGTCTCTGCTTACGCAGTTTTTGCAGCCGTCTTCATCAAGGCAAATACCAGACCCGTTGAGAACAGCATCTGTGGATAAACATCTGACTTGGAAGCAGCCCAACTCTTCTACACAGGAGGCATTTCATGGCTCCGTTTTCCTTGTCCGCTCGAGGATCTGAAAGTCGTTGACCTGAACCGTGGCAACACCTTTGGGCGTATGCTCCAAACTTCCCTCCACGAAGATCCGGTCCCCCTTATTAAGTCTTCCCAGGATCTCAGCCTTGCTTTGGTTGAGTGTTGAGACCGCCTACCAGGATAACTTTGTTGAAAGTCACTACCTCTTCTCCTTTGATTTCTTACACCGTGCGATGCTTTTCATTCTGAATCCTTCTCGGTGTGGTCCAAAATGAACCAGAAGTCGTTACACGCCTTCTCCGCTTCCTTCCAGGTTGGGTAAGCAGAAGAATCATCCATTTCCACCCGATTGCCGGTGTTGTCCTCGACGACCCAGTACCG
>Ga0210044_10011714_pt1 | contig 10170 bp, 12 predicted proteins | sample CryGey13umfilter_2_FD_183959 | JGI IMG/M metagenome (GOLD analysis project Ga0210044, IMG submission 183959) | Groundwater microbial communities from aquifer in Utah, USA - Crystal Geyser 4/9/14 3 um filter (SPAdes) (version 2) | ecosystem: Environmental > Aquatic > Deep subsurface >...
ATAGATCCTGCCAGGGTTTACCGCGGCAGGATCTATTTGAAGGACAACCGCTACCGGCTTGCATCCGCGGATTACGTGGAGGCTAATAAAATAAGCCAATACCGTTTTCTTCATTATAAGTTGAGCGGGGAATATTTTGTTGCGGTAGAAAAAGAATTTGGTGAACTGGGAGCGTCCATCGTCAGGAATTACGATCAGATATTTGAAGGATTGCGTTTTTCTCAGAGTGACCCGACCGAGAAAAGAGAAAACGAGGACAACCGCGAAATTTTTGAACCGCTTCCCGATTATGATGACCCAGAGGCCGAAAGGTTCCTGAAAGAAAATTTTTCCTTCGATGAGGATGAAGGGGAAAAGTTCAGAGAGATGGGTCCCATTACAAAACGCGAAATCGAAAAAACCGACTGGGATAGATTGATTAAGGAACTTACTTCCTGAGAAATCTCTCCCCTTATTTCCCCTGCCTGCGTTTCATGTTGCAGTAAAACTCCTGTACCCCCCCAACGATAGATATAGCTATTTTCTTCATTTTCTGGCCTTTCCTCGATCTGAACGTTTATCTTGTTGAAAATAAAAGGATTTTCTGTGATACTGGGGTTGCCGAAGTAAGAAATTGGAAGCGGGATGACTGCGTCCTGAAAAGGGAATACTCAAGCAATGCTCATCAAGACGAACCAGTTGCAAGCCGGGATGGTCCTCGCAGAGGATCTCAAAGACCATGAAAACCGCAAACTGTATCCCGCCGGAAAGGTCTTGACCGAAAAATGTATTTTTAATCTCAAAGCCTGGGGGATCCTTGAAGTGCAGATCCAGGGAAATACGCCGGAGGATAAAAAATCCACGCCACGCAATACAATTGATCCCGTCAAATGGGGGAGGGCAGAGAAGGCAGCCAAAAAGCTGTTTACTCATGCGAACCTGGACCACCCTGCGATGGCGGAATTGATGCGGCTTTGCGCCATCAAAAAAATCAATTAAGCAACAACTGGATGAGAAACTATCGTGCCTAGTCTCAAGGATTTTTTTAATGAATTGGCTCGCCTGCCTTCCTTGCCAGAGATATATTTCAGGATCAACGATGTCATCAATGACCCTGAGAGCTCCTTCGGCGACGTTGCCGATATTATCAGCAACGACACTTCTCTTTCCTCCCGGTTATTGCAGATAGTCAACAGCTCGTTTTACAATTTCCCCGCGAAGATTGACACGGTTTCTCATGCGATTTCCATAGTGGGAACCCGGCAGTTGCGTGACCTCGCCCTGGCCACCCTGGTCATGACCGCCTTTAAGGGAGTTCCAGAGGATCTTGTCGACATGAAGTCTTTCTGGAAACACGGTGTGGGGTGCGGCATCGCCGCCTGGGTCATCGCCCTGTTATGCCGGGAGAGCAATCCCGAGCGCTATTATCTTACGGGGATTCTGCATGACGTGGGACGTTTGATAATCTTGGCCAATCATCCTGAAACGTCGCAAAAAATCATGGAGCGGTCTCAAGCCGGTGATCAACTGGTGAATGTCGTTGAGCGGGAAATCCTGGGGTTCGACCATGGCGCCGTGGGAGCGGAATTGCTGCACTCATGGAACCTTCCCGATAATTTATCGGAAGTGATTCGTTATCACCATAGCCCGTTGGAGGCCACGGATTATGCCGTGGAAACGGCTCTTTTAAATCTGGCGGATGTGTTCGCAAAAAGCATGGAACTGGGTTGCAGCGGAGACAGGAGAGTTCCTCCCCTGGAACCGGAAGTCTGGGATCGATTGGAGCTTGAGGTCCGTTCCCTGCCGGTATTGTGGGAACAGATCGAGAAACAGTACAACGAAACCATCGATATTTTCTTGTCGGATTGAGGGCCTATGGAAAACACCGGCGGCAAGGGCGAAGTCTCCCTGGAAAAATTGCAGGCGCGGATAGAGTACCTGGAAGCTGCCAACAGCTGGTATTTTATCGCATTGGAACGCCTGGCCACATTGGGCGAGCTGTATAAAGACGTGCAGAGGTACCATGACCCTCAATTCCTTTTTGCGAACGCCCGCAATTATCTAAAACAGCATGTCAAATTTCGAACGCTTGCCTTTTTTTTAGTGAACGAATCGGATAACCAGTTTTCTCTGGCCGATTGCTACCCCGAATCGGATACGAGTCTGATCAAGGACCTGACCGATGAGCAGATTGAAAAAGGAAATTTTGCCTGGGCGTTGCGGCAAAGCCGGCCCTTGATTGTCCAGGATGGAAATTCCAGGGGAAAAATTATTCTGCACGTGCTGGCTACAAAATCACGGATCAGAGGCATGTTTGCAGGGCGGCTCGATGAAAGTGTGCAAAAAATTCCTGGGGAACAGTTGAATCTCATTTCCATCATTCTCTCCAACACGGCCTATGCCATTGAAAACGGTTCTCTTTACAAATTTGTCAGCGGTCAGAAGGCGGATCTGGAGGAGACGGTAAAAAAGCGCACACAGACTTTGGAAAACAAGGCCAGGGATTTGAAAAAAGAAATTGCAGAACGGAAGAAAGTGGAAGCGGAACTCAAAAGAAGCAATCAGGACTTGCAGGACTTTGCCTCTATCGCCTCCCATGATTTACAGGAACCCCTGCGCAAGGTCATCATGTTCGGCGATCGGTTGAGCAAACATTTTGCGGATGGGCTGGACGCGGCCGCCTCGGGTTATCTTGAACGGATGAGGGGCGCTGCGGCACGGATGCAGACTCTGATAGACGAGTTATTGCAATTCTCCCGGATCAATACCAAGGCCAAACCTTTCAGACCCACAGCGCTTGATGAAATTGTTCATGAAGTGCTGTCCGATCTGGAAAGCCGGATCATCCGGTCCGGGGCCAGGGTGCACGTGGAATCCCTGCCGGCCATCGATGCCGATGCGGTTCAGATACGGCAGTTGTTCCAAAACCTGATCGGCAACGCCCTGAAATTTCACAAAGCGGGGGTTGTGCCGGAAGTTCTGGTGCGCGGCGATTCAAACGGTTCCACAACCTGCAAAATCCTGGTTCAGGATAATGGCATCGGGTTTGATGAAAAGCATTCAGAACGGATTTTTAAACCGTTTGAACGTCTCCATGGCAGAAGCGAGTATGAAGGGTCGGGGATGGGACTGTCCATATGCAATAAAATTGTGTCGCGTCATGGGGGAACCATTCAGGTTCGCAGTCAGCCGGACAAAGGCGCTACATTTATAGTGATCCTGCCGCTCAAGCAACCTGAAAGCCAATAGCCGGTTGCTGTCGATTGACGTCCCTCCAACAGGGTTGTTCTGCAATGGATCTGATTGTCCTTTTTCCGCAACCCCCATGTATTTCCCTGCTTTATCCGACACAAGCCGATGCAGACGTTCATGATCCCATTGAAAGTAATGTCGGGAGAATGGTCAAGTCAGGGTTATAAAATTTCGTCGATGGATTTCACTCTTTTCCCTGTGAATAAGGGTTTCTCCACGACATACTTCCACTCCGGATTGATTTTTTCGTCCCGCAACCCTTGCAACAGGCTTTCAAATGCAGGTTTGTCGTCGTCAGAGAATTCAAAATAGGTCATGAAATCCTGCTGGGGATCGATAAACCGCGAATGGTAAAGCTTGCGGAATATCTTCTTGATGTACACAAAGCCAACCTCGTTGTGCCCTGAATGATCTTTGCCAAAGGCTTCCGGGTTCTTGTGAAAATACTCCGTTCTCTTGTCGGTTGGAAGCTCCCACCATTGCGGGGTCTTGGCGATGGGAAAAACGACGGCGTTGGGTTGCTCCACTGCGTTCCCCCGCTTGGGAGCCCCTTCTTTTAACCGCGCAAGCGTCATGGCGTCGGTGTAACTCAACTGCCCGGTGACGGCTATCCGGTATTCCACGGCAAAATAATCCTTTAACGCGCTGACAACCGACTTGTGAAAGGCATCGACCCTGGCGCGGTCGAGGGATTCCACGCGGATCAGTGCCGAAGCAACTCCGGTCGTGACCGGTTTTCCGTTCAGCGTGTACCCGCGGCCCTTGAGATAGTGGATGGTTTCCAGGGTTCCCTTTCCCGGATCGAATTCGTTGCTGAAACCCGCCGCGTCATTTTTCAAGGTCAGCAAAATGTCCTCTTTTTTATCGGAAGGTATCTGCGCCCCGGTTTTGGGGATCAGATAAATGAACCCTCCCCATTGCCCTTGCGCCGCAAAAGCATTGGTCGCCCAAAAGCAAACAGCCAACAGGAACGCAAAACAAACGGTCTTTCGCATAATCCGCCCTTTCACTTGACGTTGATATTCAGTGCCAACAGTAGAATCAGGGTGGTCCATTGCAGGCAAAAACTGCCGATGATGGATTTTGGGAATAAGATCGCACATCTTCATTGCATTTTACAATAATTTAAATTGACCAATCCTATAGTAAAGAAACCTGATAACGGGGATTGAATTTGGTAAAATTTATTCTGCTGAATCAAGCCCACTTATTCTTAATTTAAAATAGAAAGACGGCCTGCATTGATCAAACGAGAAGATATCGAACGGCTGGAAAAAAAATCGCTGGCTCCCTATGCGATCAAGAGCGGAGAGAGTTTCGGCAGGCAGCACCCGGAGGAGGAACATTCTTACCGCACCCGGTTTCAGCGCGACCGCGACCGGGTGATTCATTCTTCGGCCTTCCGCCGCCTGGAATACAAGACTCAGGTGTTTGTCTATCATGAAGGCGACTATTACCGCACGCGGCTGACTCACTCCCTCGAAGTGGCGCAAATCACGCGTTCCATTTGCAAATCCCTGCAGTTGAATGAGGACCTTGCGGAAGCCATCGCACTCTCGCACGATCTCGGACACCCTCCATTCGGCCACACGGGGCAAAAAATACTGAACCAGTTGATGCAGGATTACGGCGGGTTCGAGCACAACAAACAGAGTCTGCGCATCGTCAAACTGCTGGAGAAAAGATACCCGGAGTTTCAGGGGCTCAATTTAACCTGGGAGGTTCTGGAAGGCATCAGCAAGCATTCGAAGGATGAGGAAAACCCGATTTGCAAAAAAGCAGGACACCGGTTTCCTTCTCTGGAGGGGCAGGTGGCGGACGTGGCCGATGGCATCGCCTACAACGCGCATGATCTCGACGACGGCATCACGTCCAAACTTCTGGATCTCACCAAGCTCCGTGGGGTGGCTTTATGGAAGGAAAATGAAAAGCTTTTAGACGAGAAGTATTCCAACCTGGACTTTAAATTAAAAAAATATCAGGTGGTGCGCAGGATCATCAACGACCTGATCACCGATTTCAGGGAACATACCCTGAAAAAATTACAGGAGTTCGAGATTGAATCGTCCGCTGCGGTACGGACCGCCCCGCAGCGGGTTGCGGGGTTCAGCTCGGAAGTGGATGCAAAAAACAGGGAGCTGAAGAGTTTTCTGTTCAAAAACATGTACACGCACCGCAAGGTGAGGCGGATGGAATTCAAAACCCAGTTGTATTTGACGGAAATTTTCGCGGCTTACCGCAAAATGCCGGACTTGTTGCCGGAATCGCTGGTTCACAAAAAATCGGGCGATTCGCTGGAGCGCCGCATCTGCGATTATGTTTCGGGAATGACCGACCGCTACGCCATCAGCGAATACAAAAAACTCTACACTCCGGATGAAAAGGATTAGAGGTCTTCGTTCTCTGCCGTTGAGTCCCTATTTTCCTCCAGAGGGTCGAAACGCTTTTCAAGCGGAACCTGGCTCATGGTTTGAGGCCGCTGGCAGACTGGATTCACTTTTCAACAGCGGCTTTTTATTCTGCCCCCTGGGAAGGCATTTGATACTCGTGCCCCGGAGCCGGGATGTCTAACCCGCTCTCCCGGGTTGGCAAGGTTTTTTCCCTGTCCTCATGCGCGTGTTCGTGAAGATCCACGCTGAACCCGAATTCATCCGGGTGGACACTATGCAGGTAGCCATGCATCTGCATCAAAAACAGGAACGCGCCTGCGGCGATCAGTCCGTTGTTTGCGACCGTGCTGAATTGTAAAAATGTTCTGCGGTTTCTCCAGTAGGCGAGTACTCCCGTCATGACCAGCAAAGCCCCGATCTGCCCCAGCTCGATCCCCAGGTTGAAAGATAAAATCCGCAAAATGAGACCGCCTTCCCCCAGAGGAAGTTGTTGCAGACGGGTGGAAAGGCCGAAGCCGTGAATCAGTCCGAAAACGAAAATCACCCAGAGAAGACGGGGCGACTCCTCGAAGTACTTGCGCAGCCCTCCGTTATTGGCATAGCCGATGTAGCAGACGCTGAGCGCGATGAACGCGTCCACCAGGAAATAGTTTGCGGTGATTCCCATCACGGTCGCGAAGATCAGAGTGATGCTGTGGCCCAGGGTGAATGCAGTAATGTATTTAACGATTTCCCAGAAGCCCGTCAGGAAAAACACCACCCCGAAAACAAACAGGAGATGGTCATATCCCGTCAGCATATGCGTGGCTCCGAGACGCAGGTACTGGAGGTTGCCCCCGTCGATCAGGGCTCTTTGCTCCTCCCCGGACATCCCATGGCCGTAGGCTGTGGAAGCGGCCAGAAAAAGAAGCAACCCTCCAGCGCTCGGCAGAAGTTTTATTTTCATAGGTATTTGGTATTTTCTTTCAGTTCATGGATATGGCGGGCGATATGTTTTTTGTCCAGCTTCTCCGTCACTTCAATGCAATGCTCGATATGGTCCTGAACATATTTTTTCTTCGCATTTGCGATCGCATTGAAAACCGCCTGCATCTGCTGGGCGGTTTCCAAGCATCCTCTTTCATCTTCGATCATATCAACGACCTTCTGCAAGTGCCCGGCGGCCCGCTTCAGGCGTTGAACGATATCGGGGTGTGTGGTATGTTTATTCATGTCTTATCCCATCCTGGGGGATAGGATAAAGCAAAACGGATTTCACTACAACCGAATTTGCCGCATTCGCACCCTGATTTCAATTGCGGGGAGATAGGAGCGATGCCGTCTGAGAAGAAGGGGGGGCCGCGTGGCTTATTATGTGATTAAAATTCTGCTGACTGCGGTCCTTGTCGTGCTGGTTTCCGAGCTGGGCAGGAAAAGCGCATTCTGGGGCGGTCTTCTGGCTTCCCTGCCCCTTGTTTCTTATCTGGGGCTTGTCTGGCTTTACATCGACACCCAAAGCGTTGAGAAAGTATCGCGGCTGTCGACAAGCGTGTTCTGGCTGGTGATTCCATCCCTGCCGTTTTTTATTTTACTGCCATTTTTACTGAAGCGGAATGTGAGTTTTCCAGTGAGTCTGGGGATAGCAACGGCATTGATGATTTGCGTTTATTTTCTCATGGTCTTCAGTCTGAAGAAAATGGAGATCCATTTATAAACCAGCTGCAAGCCGCCGTTTTTCTCTGAGCCTTCTCTCGCCCTGACAGCCACCGGGGCATAAAGATCCATGCGACCGGTGGTCTGCTCTAAAAAGACCGATGGTCCGTTCTAAAAATCAAACTTTACAATCGGGGTGAAACGGGTTAAAAAAGCCGATTCAGAGAGTTTACGTATTGAGAACGACAGGCGTTTCCCGGCTACCTGGATTCATCGTTGAACTCGGGAAATTCCTGGGCCAGAATTTCTCTGACAGACTTCGGCACGCGCCCGCGGGTGAACCTGCCGATGGTGAGGTCGTTGCTCAGTTCTTTAAATTCATTCCAGTGTTTTTTGCTCAACTCATGCTTGGAAATCATTTTTTTTAATTTGCCCTCGGGGGTATAGATTCGCACTTCATGCAGCATGATGAACCTCCGTTTCTTGATTGTCCCGGCTTGATCGGCCTCGGGAATAAGGCTTTTATTCTAGTTAAAGGATATAATTTCATGAAGTTAAGCGGTAGGAAGCGCCTCACAAAATTTTGTGATCTGGGTTACATGCGGCCAGGGTTCTTTATTTTACTCTCAGTTGCCTGAAGGCGGGAATTTCCGCTATTTTCCTCTCGAGCCTATGACTCATATTCGTTCCATCTGCGTTTTTTGCGCTTCCAGCGAATCGGTGGATTCGGTGTACCGGGAAGCCGCGACCGACCTGGGCCGCAGGATGGGGCGGCTGGGTATCGATTTAATCTACGGCGGCGCTTCCATCGGCCTGATGGGGTGTGTGGCCAGGGGGGTTCACGAATTTGGCGGCAGGGTCACGGGAGTGTTACCGGAATTTTTCAAAACCAAAGACATCGAGTATGAAGAAGCGGATGAGCTGATCGTGACCAAAGACATGCGGGAGCGCAAGGCGGTCATGGATCATAAATCCGACGCCTTCATCACCCTTCCGGGCGGCATCGGCACTCTGGAGGAGGCTATGGAGATCCTTTCCATGAAACAGCTCAAGCTGACCCTCAAGCCGCTGGTATTCATCAATACCTGTAATTTTTACGATGGGTTGATGGCAAATTTGCAGGAAATGGTGGATCTTAAATTTGCCAAGCAGAAAACGCTGGATTTATTTGCCGTGGAACCGGATGCGCAAGCGGCGTTGCAATACATTCTGGACTATAAGCCGCCAGAGATTCCCAGCAAGTGGCTCTAGGCTGTGCCCGTTTTTTCAGGCAGGTTTTTTTTCAGGGAGCGAGCTTCAGTTGGCCTGGACCACAAGATCGGGATGGATCGCTTCTTTTAAAAAGTTTTCGATGTAATTCAGGGTTCCGGTGGTGGAACTCGGACAGCTCCCGCACGCGCCCTGGTAGTGGATCTTGACCACGTTTCCCTCTATTCCGATGATGTCGAGCCCGCCGCCGTCATTGGAGAGCGCGGGCCGGACGGCGACATCCAGCAGGGCTTCGATCACTTTGGTTTTTTGCTCATCGGTGCAATTGACGAAATCTTCCTTGTTGAATTCGGCAAGAACGGGGTCTATTTCTGGTTTGGGCGCATTCTGCGTTTTAGCGGTCGCAATAAACCGTAAATGCTCCTCGATGGTTTCTCCGATCGGCTCCATCAGGGTATGCCAGCCGACCACCTTCGATTTGGTGACGGTGACAAAGTTTTCCTTCAAAAACACATTTTCAACACCGAAGATTGCAAACAGGGCTTCCGCCAGCAGGTCGTCCTTTGCGTCCTCCGCGGATTCGAAGGTCTTGGTCGTGCCCGCGGCGATCACCGGGCCGCTCATGATGAATTGAAAGGCATCCGGATTGGGCGTCGGTTGCACACGGACGACCTTGAAGTGTTTTTCTTCATCCTGAGGCTTTGCCGTATGAGAAATGGGGGCATCTGCTGAATTTCCCCCGTTCCCGGCAAATAATTTTTCCAACCAGCCTTTGAAGAGGCCCATAACGATCTCCCCGGCAGTAATGACAGCCGCTGTTGATTGTGGAAGCTGATTAATAGGATACAACAAAACGGGGCAACGATTCAGGAAACCTTTGCCGATTCCAGGGTATTTTTGAAAATGGTGTACCCCTCTTCATCAAAAAGGCAGAAAACCACCCGCTTGATCCCTGTGTTTCCAGATAGATATTCGATCGTGGCGTGAATCAGGATGCGTGCGGCAAGCGGCATGGGAAACCCGAAAATTCCGGTGCTGATGGCGGGAAAGGCAATGGATTGCAGTTTTTTTTCATCGGCCCGTTTCAGGCTGTTGCGGGTGGCTTGTCGGAGCTTGTTTTCCTCATCGCCTTCTCCCCAGCGGGGCCCGACGGCATGGATGACATATTTCGCCCTGAGCTTTCCTGCGCCGGTGATCGCCGCTTCGCCCACGGGACAGTGACCGATGGCATGGCATTCCTTCTGGATTGCGGGGCCGCCTTTTTCCCGGATGGCGCCAGCCACTCCGCCTCCCAGAATGAGGCCGCTATTGGCGGCGTTGACAATGGCCTCGGTGTCGCTTTCCGTGATGTCACCCTGAACCAAAGTGATGTCAGAGTTTTTTATGCGGATCTTCATTTTCCCGTGGAACCAAATCCGTTGCCCCCTCTGTCCGTGTCCTCCAGTTGATCGACGGGGACAAAATCCATCCGCTCGACCTTCTGAACCAGCAATTGAGCAATCCGGTCTCCGGGCTGGATGGCATAGTCCATGTCGGAATGGTTGAACAAAAGGACTTTAACCTCGCCCCGGTATTCCGAGTCGATCACTCCGGCGCCGCAGTCGAGGGAATGCTTGATCGCGAGTCCGCTGCGGGGCCAGATCAACCCCACGTGACCGGGAGGAAGCTTGAGACGGATGCCGGTGGCAATCAGCTTTTTACCCCTGGC
>Ga0210044_10011715_pt1 | contig 10169 bp, 11 predicted proteins | sample CryGey13umfilter_2_FD_183959 | JGI IMG/M metagenome (GOLD analysis project Ga0210044, IMG submission 183959) | Groundwater microbial communities from aquifer in Utah, USA - Crystal Geyser 4/9/14 3 um filter (SPAdes) (version 2) | ecosystem: Environmental > Aquatic > Deep subsurface >...
TCTTTCCGAATAATAGCCAGAAAGGTCTAAGATCAGAAATTTTAGCTTTCCTAATTTCAACTTTTGGAAGAATGTCCTTTTTTCTCATCATTTTTTAAAGAAAGTTAAGAGTTTCTTTAAAGAATTAGTATTTATTATATCTTCTTTTTCTGCCCAACCGTCGCTCCACTCCCTCTCGCTTTCGGCTCAAGCGCCCTACGGGCTTCGTTTCGCTCCTTAAAACCCATCGGTTTTAATCTTTCCGCCACGGGGACGCCACCCACCCGCCACCCTCCCGCTCTCGCGGGCCCCTACCCAGCTTCCCCGACCCCTTTCTGAGGTTGGCCAACTGCTTTTTTATCTATATCCTCTTTCAAAAACCCTATCATTTTATCCAACGGATGAACATTTATAATGTCATCCGCAGTTGCCCAACCACGTCTGGCTTGAGCAATTCCAAATTCAATAAATCTCATTTGGTCTTTATGATGAGAATCTGTATTAATTATCATTTTCACTCCAGCTTCTTTGGCTTTCTTAATATTGGTATCTTTTAAATCTAATCTTTCGGGGAAAGAATTAATTTCTAAAACTGTTCCGGTTTCTCTTGCTGTTTTTAAAATTTTATCGAAATCAGCTTGATATTCATCTCTCCTTTTTATTATCCTTCCGGTGGGATGAGAAATAATATCGACATTAGGATTTTTCATTGCTCGGATAATTCTTTCCGTCATTTTTCCTTTGGGCATTTTAAAGCTTGAATGAACTCCAGCTATGACATAATCTAACTTTTTTAATGCTTCGTCTTTAATATCGAGCGAACCATCCTTCATAATATTAGCTTCGCAGCCTTGTAATATTTTGAATTTTACTTGCCCGCCGGAGCCCTGGCCAAGACGGGCATTTAATTTATCTATTTCCTTTCTTTGTTGGGCTAATTGTTTTTCGTTCATTCCGTGTTCGATTCTTAAAAACTTCGTGTGCCCAGAGATACCAACATATTGATAGCCCATTTTTTGAGCTAATTCAGCAATTTCTTCAATTGAATTTGCTCCCGCTTCCCAATTTGAATGACAATGCAAATCTCCTTTAATATCTCCATAATCAATTATTTCGGGCAATTTTCCTTTCAGGGCTAGTTCAATTTCCCCTTGATTTTCTCTCATTTCTGGTGGAATCCACTCCATCTTTAAAGCTTTATAAATGCCCTCCTCGGTCCTCCCGGCAATCATTTTAGGACCGCGAAAAAGCCCATATTCCGAAAGTTTTAATCCTCTATCGATAGCAATTTTCCTTAAAGAAATATTATGTTCTTTGGACCCAGTAAAATATTGGAGGGCCGAACCATAAGATTTTTCAGGCAAAACTCGAATGTCCATATCAAACCCTTCTTTCATTCTAACCGATGCCTTGGTAGTGCCTTTGCCCCAAATTTTGACAATGCCTGGTAAAGAAGTAAAAAAATCCATAACTTTTGCTGCCGCCTCTTGAGGCGAATCTCGCTCGCCTCGCTTCGCGTGCGAAGCGAGCCCTTGGCGGGGTTTTTTTGAAATAACCAAAAAATCAACATCGCCAATGGTTTCTTTCATTCTCCTGACTGAACCTGCAGGATCTACTTTTTCAACTTCTTTTAAATTTTTTAATTTTTCATAGACATCTTTAACAATTGGTAAAATTTCGCCCAACAGAAATCTCCCTTTTGACCTTTTTAAAAACTCAATTCCTTCTAAAATATTTTTTTCAGTTTTTTCGCCAAAACCAAACAAGGGGGCAATTTTGTGGGCCCTGGCTGCCTTTTCTAAATCTTCAACTGTCCTAATTCCTAATTTTTCATACAAAACTTTCACTCTTTTGGGACCCATCCCTTCAATAGTAATTATTTCTTCTAAATCGACCGGGATTTTCTTTTTAAATTCTTCGTAATATTTTATTTTCCCCATTTTTAAATATTCTTCAATTTTTAGAGCAATGCTTTCCCCTACCCCCGGAACTTCTTTTAGCGCATCTAATCCTCCCTTTTTGTAAATTTCCTTAACATCTTCTTCTAAGGTTTCTAAAGTAATTGCTGCTTTCTGGTAGGCATAAGGTTTGAAAGCTATTTCCTCCATTTCTAGGTAATTAGCTATTTCATAAAAAATTTTTGCTAAGTCTTGGTTTGTAGCCATATTTTAATTTCGTACCTGTTTTTTATAAACCCATTTTTTCTTTGAGCCATTTTGTGCTGAATTTTAAAACAAGAAATATGCCAATAAGTGCTAATGAAATATCGGCAATTCTCAAGACAAGAACAAAAGCCACTGCAATACGGGAAGTTAATCCTAAACGAGAAAAGGCAAATGCTTGTAATGCTTCAAGACTTCCCAGGGCCGCCGGCAGAGGAAAAGTATAGGCAATATTAGTAAAGGCACTTATAGAAACTGCTGTAATAAAGTTTACTTTGGCTCCTAAGAAGAAAATTATTACCCAGGAACGTATTATATTAACTACGCCTTTTAAGAAACTGAGTATAACAGTTTGCCACATTCTTTTATTAGAGGGCCTAAAAAAATTAAATATCTCTTCTCGAATACTCGCAATATTGTCGGCTATCTCACTATTCACAAATCTCTTAAGTAATTTATCAAGTATATTTAATTTATAATTTTTAAACACTATTAAATAGAAAAGTATTAATCCTATTGTCGGAAATAAAAGTATTAAAAGAACAAATCTTAATTCAAGTGGTATAGTCATTGTTTTCAAAATAAAAAAAATCACTCCAATAATAAGAGTAAGGTAGAAAATACTGCCATCAAGAATTGGATCTTCTATAAAAACAGAAACGGCTGCTTTTTTAAGAGAAACGGAGAATTTATTTTTTAATTTATAAGTTTTAAATACCTCATCTCCCCACATAGCGCTAAGAGAAGTAAAATAAGCTATGCCAAAACCGCTCGCCCAGGAAGAAATCAAGTTTTTGAGCGGAATGTTATAACCTATGTCTTTCAAGATTATCTTCCACCGCCAAGCTCCCAAGAAAACAGCCAAGATGGTTAAAATGAAAACCAAAAAAATTCCCTCTTTGGAAAAAGATAAAAAGGTCTTCCAGGTTTCTCGAATATCTATCTTCTTAAAAACAAAATAAAGTATTATTGCGGCAATTAAAAAAGTAATAAAGAAGAAAAGAATTCTTTTTTTCATAAAATAAACTTATTCTTTCATTAATTTTACCATCTTTATATAAAAATCTTTTGCCTTTTTGAGTTCTTCCTTGCCTTTTGCTGTAATCTCATAAAATCTCCTCCTTTGCTCTAATTTACTTTTAACAAAACCTTCATGCTCAAGTTTATAGAGAACTCTATAAGGAGTAATTTTCCCTGGTTTAAATCTAAATTTTTCCTTAATATTTTTGGGAATTTGGTAGGCGTATATAGGTGTCTTTTGGGCTAACGACAAAATATAGAGCCAGAGATTGTCAATGGTATTAGATTTGTAAAGTCGCTCAAAAGGAAGCATAAATACTACTTAAATTAATTAACCTGCTTGACAAACTATTTTACATTGGTAAAATAGTTTATTCTTGAACGATAGTGGAAGAACAAGGTTCTTTCGTCAAGCGAAAGGTTCTTATAATCGTAAAATAATATATGCTAAAAATTGCTATCGTCGGTATAGGAAATTGTTGCTCCAGTTTAATTCAGGGGTTGTTTTATTATAAAAATGTAAAGACTAACAGAGACTCTATTCCGGGTTTGATGCATAACGTTATGGCTGGCTACAAGATTTCTGATATAAAACCGGTAGCGGCATTTGATATAGATAAAAGAAAGGTGGGAAAAGACTTATCAAAAGCCATCTTCTCCCTCCCTAACTGTACTAAAGTCTTTGAGAAAAATATACCAAATTTAGGGGTAAAAGTAAAAATGGGACCGGTGTTAGATGGGGTGGCTGAGCATATGAAAAATTATCCTGAAGAGAGAACATTTATTGTAGCAAAAGAAAAACCAGTAAACGTAATAAAGGAATTAAAAAAATCGGGAGCGGAAATTTTAATAAACTATTTGCCGGTTGGCTCTCAAAAAGCAGTCGAATACTATGCGAAAGCTGCCCTGGAAGCAGGCTGCGCCTTTATTAATTGCATGCCAGTTTTTATAGTCTCTAATGAAGATTGGGCAAGAAAATTTGAAAAGAAAAACTTACCTTGTATTGGAGACGATATAAAATCCCAGGTTGGAGCAACAATTATCCATCGAACACTATCTCACCTTTTTGCCCAAAGAGGGGTACCAATTGACAGGTCTTATCAATTAAATTTTGGGGGGGAAACTGACTTTTTAAATATGTTATCAAGAGAAAGATTAAAGTCAAAAAAGATTTCAAAGACTGAAAGCGTTGAATCACAACTGGCAAAAAGATTAAGTTATGACAATTTACACATCGGTCCCTCAGATTACATTCCCTGGCTAAAGAATAATAAAATTTGTTTTATCAGAATTGAGGGAAGACAATTTGGAAATGTGTCAATGGATTTGGAGCTTCGTCTCTCAGTCGAAGACTCGCCAAATTCTGCTGGTTGTGTCATTGACGCTGTTAGATTAGCAAGAATTGCCTTAGATAGAAAAATTTCTGGACCATTAATTTCTGCCTCGGCTTATTTAATGAAACATCCTCCCCAACAGTTCACTGACGAAAAAGCGAGGGAAATGGTCGAAGAATTCATAAAAGGTCAAAGAGAAAGGTAATTAAAATCAGAAAATAGTAGAGAAATTAGAAAATAGAAAAAATTAACTAATTTCCAATTTCTATTTTCTATACCAATTTCCAATTTCTATTAACAAATTTCTAAAACTATGGAGCCATTTGAAAGATTTAAAAGGTTAAACACTGAGGGAAATTTGTGGATTTATATCTTGTCTTTAGGGAAAGAGGAGGAAATTTGTGATAAAGATATCAGAAGATTAATTTTTGAAAAGTTTAGCTTTTTACCAAATGTCTTTTTAGTAAAAAGGGTTTTGTATCGCTTAAAGAGAAATGAGTATATTAAAATTGGAAAATATAAAGGGGAAAGAGCTTATAAAACCACAGAAAAAGGATTAAGAGAGTTAGAAGAGATGAAAAGATTCTGCCATAAACTATTACAAAAAGTATAACAATAATTTTTATACTTGATTAAAAAAACAACTCTTTTTAGTTGTTTTTTTTATTTCTTGACGGCTTTAAAGGCAATCTTTAAAATAAAAAGCAGTAACTAAAAAAAGGGGTGAAAAGTTTGGTAGCCATTCTTAAAAAACAATTAGCAAAAATTTGGAATTGGCTAAAAGACGAACTTACCGAAGGGGATCTCAATTGGCTAAAAAAATGCCGATGCGGAACATGGTTTAACTATTCCAACGACCCGATACAAAGAGCCAAATGGGAGACAGAAAATGCTAAGACGGCCTTAGAGATTATTCATCGAATTCAAGATGTGCTTGATGCAAAAAGTCTTAAACCGCTATCAATAGGCTATGCAACTTCCCAGGACAAACTTTCAAAGATCTACCTAGTAAAGACGGCCGAGATATTAGGAATTACCGTGCCAAGAAGAACGAATAAGGTGACTTTGCTCAATATAATCCTAGAAAAGATAGAAGAGGAGGAAGCAAGAAAGATTAGAGAGAATTTTGATGACTAAAATACCAAGACGCGGCTGAAATAAGCCGCCTTTTTTCTAAAGTAAATAAATCAAAATACAAATTATTCCCAAAATAATACAATAAATTCCAAAATAATGGAGTTTTCCTTGAATTATGATTTTTTGTAACCATTTTAAAGCCACAAACCCAACAATAGCCGAAAATAAAACTCCGAACAATCCATTTAATATTTCCTGAGTTGTAAAATTTAAAATCTTAGGCATTTGCAAGAGATTTGCTCCAAAAATAGCAATTATTCCAAGGAAAAAAGAAAATTTAAAAGCATCTTCTTTTTTTATTTGTTGATAGAGCGCGACTGAGATTGTTAAGCCGGAGCGAGAAATTCCAGGCAAAATGGCAAAGGCCTGAAAAATCCCAATTATTATGGCGTCTAAAGGGCTAATTTTAGTTATCTCTTTTTTTGAATCTTTTACGAAACTGGTAATATATAGAATTATGGCTGTGAAGAAAAAGGAAATACCTACTAATAAAAAGGAGTCAAAGAAGATATTAATCTTTTCCCTCAAGAGTATTCCCCAGATAACTATTGGGATCGTTCCAACTATTAAAGAAAATAGTAAGTTGGTATAGTCTCCCCTCTTTCTGCTTTTTATTTCCTGGTGTAGGTTTTGGACAATCTTTTTAATATCTTTTCTGAAAAAAAATAAAAGAGCAAATAGTGTTCCCAAATGAGCTAAAATATCAAAGGCAATGGGAGGCGTAGAAAATCTAAAAATCTTCTGAAAAATTACTAAGTGTCCTGATGAGGAGATTGGTAAAAATTCAGTTAATCCCTGAATGATTCCTAGAAAAATAGCTTGCAAAAGATTCATATTTTTAAAAATGGTTGGCCTTTAAACATTTTTATTTTATAATATTTGATAAAAATATGAAAATCTTAATTACTGGAGCCACCGGATTTTTGGGTCACCATCTGGTGAAAAGATTGATGAAAGAAGGTTATAAAGTCAAAATATTGAAAGAGGAGTCTGCTCAAATAGATTTACTGAAGGGTATTGAGGTGGAAAGTGTTATTGGTGATATTAGAGACCTCGAAGCGGTAAAAAAAGCAGTTAAAGACTGCGAAATTGTTTTCCATTTGGCGGGAATTATTGCTTATTGGAGCCGCCTTAATCGACTTCAATACGAAATAAATGTAGAGGGTACTCAAAATGTAGTTAGGGCCTGCCTTGAAAATAAAATTAAAAAATTAATTCATGTAAGTTCAGATGTGACAGTAGGAGTGAAAGAAGGGAAATTAGCGAATGAGGAAACGCTCTACAATCTTTTTCCTTTAAAAATCAATTATTGCGATACAAAATTTTTAGGAGAAGTTGAAGTTTACAAGGGTATTGCTAAAGGTCTTGACGCAGTTGTTGTCTGTCCTGCTTCAATGTATGGCGAGGGAGACATAAGAAAGATAAAGACAGATATGACTTTTGATTTTAAATTTCCCATGAATTTTTTTTATCCAAGGGGGGGTATAGCTGTTGTTGATGTAGAAGATGTGGTAGAGGGGTTAATTCGGGCTTGGAAGATGGGAAAAAAGGGAGAAAGATATTTGCTAATTGGAGAAAACATTACTTTTTACGAAATGCGAAAAATAATAGCCAAGGAATTGGGAAGAAAACCCCCTTCTATTTCTATCCCTAGTTGGCTTTTTACTCTTTTAGCATATGTTTTTTTAGGAATTTCAAAGATTACCAAAAATCGTCCAAAACTGACGCCGGAAATGGCTCGTTTTAATAAAATAAAATTTTACTTTTCCAATGAAAAAGCAGAAAAAGAATTAGGATTAAAATTTAAATCTTTTAAAGAATCTATTAAAAGAGCTATCAGGTGGTATAAAGATAATGGTTACCTATAAAATCTTTTAATCCAAATCTAGGCCAGAGAGGATTTTTTCCCTAAAAATAATTTTTCTCTTTCTACCATTTGAGAGATATTTTTGGTTCTTTTCCCTCTTTTAGTCTTTGAATGTTTTCTCGCAAAGCAAAAGTGATTAAAGAAGCACCAAGAATCCCGTAGATAAAGTACCAAGGAAAATATATTAAAATTAAAAGAGAAAATATCCAGGCAAATATAAGATTAGTCAAACTCACTATTTTAAACAAGATTAAAATAGTAATCCAAATAATAAAAGAGAGGAGGAGAAATTTCAGACCAATTAAAATTAGAGAAGCTCCAAAAAAGGTTGATGCTCCTCTTCCGCCTTTAAAGTTAAGCCAAATAGGAAAAATATGGCCAACTGTCGGCATTAAAGCGACAAAGGTAATCTGCCAGACATTGGCTAAATAATTTGTGGCAAGGTAAGTAGGAATTATTGCTTTTAATATATCGAGTATTGCCGAAAGGATCCCCCACTTCCAACCGAGGGCCCGGGCAACATTAGTAGCAGTTGTCCCTTTACTACCTATTTTCCTGATATCAATACCTTTTATTTTAGGAATGAGAAAAGCAAAAGGTATAGACCCGAAAAGATAACCTAAAACTAAAAATAAAACAAAGGTTAACATATAATCATCTCTCCTTTTATTAAAGCAGATTTGCGCATCTTGAACAGAATTTTGCCTCGGGAAGCACTTTTAACCTCTTCTCACTTATTTTTTTACCGCATTTTTCACACAATCCATAACTATCCATTTCCACTTTTTTAAGGGCTCTTTTGACATCTAAAAGCTGGAGTTCAAGTTTTGCTTCCAGGGGCAAGAGGTTTGTGAATTCTTCTACTTCGTCAGCACTTTCTTCAAGGCTTCCGTTAAACTGAGGAAATTTTGTATCCCAATCGTCAGGGAGTTTTTTGTCTTTTTTAGCAAAAGAAGATAAAACTTTCTCAAGGTCTTTTTTTTCTTTAGTTAATTTTAATTTTAGTTTTAAAAGTGAATCTTTTTTCATATTTATCCTCCCAAAATATAGGCGATGATGCCTGTGACAGCCTTGGCAAAGATAACTACAGCAGCACCAATAGCTGTCCAGAAAAAGAGGCGATTGGCAGTAGCGACCTTTTGAGGATCTCCGGCAGCAGTAATAAACATTATTCCACCGATAAGAATCATTAGGGTAACGAGGGCTAGGCCGACATAGAAAATGAGGTCGCCAATTTTTTCTATAACACAAGGAATATCTTCGCAATCTAAGGGATTGGGAATTTCTATCGCGGCCTTACTAACAAGAGGAAGAAGAGACAAAAATAAAATTAAAAATCCTACAATTTTTTGACTATTTTCTTTTCTCATAAATCTATTTGATTATGTCTATGGTTCTCCACATACTCTCACGGCTGGTAGTAAGTATCAATATATCTTTTTTTATTGCCCAATCAATAGAAAGATCGGGTACAGGAAAATTAGTATAGCGGATATGGATACCTTTATAAGAATTATCCAAAAAATTTGGAGAAGCTTTTTGACCTCTTTTCCAAAGGGTATGGACTTTATAGAAATCGCCAGGAAGGACTTTCTCCCATTGACTCATTGCCGTTCTGACGATTCCTATTTTTCCCTCTTTAATTCTAAAGGCGATTCCTAACCTATTTCTTCTTTGTTGAACAAAAAGTTCCTTTTGAGAGTAAAGGTATAAAGTATAGGTTTCCAGGTTATCTTTAACATCTTTTGGTGGGTGGAGATCGAGGGCTTGGAATAATTGAGAAATAGTGAGGAGCTTGCCTTTATACTTTGGGACTATTTCAATAAAAGTTCCGGGAGGATACTCTTTTTGAAACTTTTTATCCAAGAGTGGAATAAAGATATCGGAGCTCAGATTGCTTAATGGAATCTCTTCAGAAATATCGATGGCAATAGGAGGTAAAACAGGCTTGCAATTTTCATTAGTTTTGCAAAGGTCCGGACCTTCACCTTCTACCACTATACACTTTAAGCCCTGACATTCTTTATGAGTGGGAGTAGAGGGAGGTAAGGGCAGGCTAGCTATTTGAGCCTTTGGTAAGGTAGGTGAAGGGGGCAAGGAAGGTTTTAACTGATAATTTTTTAAAAAAATAAGAAAACCTGTCATACTTGCCAGCAGCAGAATAGAAATGAAGATGCCAGGCAAAGGGGAGGCAAATCCTCTTGGTCTTTCAGGTAAAATTGGCTCGGGGGGCGGAGGGATTTTCAATTTTCTCTCTATCTTTTTTCTGAGTTCGACTTTTCTTATTTCTTCCTCAGGTTCTCTTATTTTAAAGCGTCCCCTTTCTTCTCGCTCTTTCAAAATTTGCTGTCGTTCTTCTTCTTTATTTTTTCTCTCTTCTTCTTCCTTTTTTAATCTCTCCTCCATCGTTCTTCTTATCTCTTCTCTTTTTTCTAATCTCTCTAACTCTTTTTTCTTTTGAATTTCTTCTTTCAATTTTGCAGCTGCCATTTTTGTTTCTATCTTTGCTTCTTCTGTTTCTCCTCTTTCTTCTTCCTTTTCTTTTACTTTTTCTTCTACCTCTTTGCCTCTTAAAAATAGTTTTTGAAAAAAGTTTGGTGCCTTAACTAATTTTCCTTCTTTCCTCCTTCTTTCCTCCTCTTCTATCTTAGCTTCTAACGCTTTTCTTGT
>Ga0210044_10011718_pt1 | contig 10168 bp, 7 predicted proteins | sample CryGey13umfilter_2_FD_183959 | JGI IMG/M metagenome (GOLD analysis project Ga0210044, IMG submission 183959) | Groundwater microbial communities from aquifer in Utah, USA - Crystal Geyser 4/9/14 3 um filter (SPAdes) (version 2) | ecosystem: Environmental > Aquatic > Deep subsurface > Groundwater...
GCTGAGCAGCATCGTATGATTCGAGACAATGCAGCCGACAAAAAGGTGCGACGCTTCGCAATTCTGCTTCGTAATACCGCTTCGCAATACTGCGTCGCAATTTCAAAATTTTTGTCTCACGAGAATGCTATCTCAATTTGTAGATCCGATCGTCTGATATTGCCAAAATAATCTCTAGGTCATGGGCACAGCTCACTGATGCCCAAAAAGTTAAATGGCAAAGTATGGCCAAAACCGACCGAGAGAGATACGATCGGGAAAAGGCAGAATACAACGGTCCCTGGAAAGTAGCCAATGTCAAAGATCCGACTGCACCAAAAAAACCAATGTCGGCCTTCTTGGCCTTTGGGAACGAAAGGAGACGAGCAATTGCTGAAGCAAACCCCGACTTGAACGGCACCGAAATCAGCTGTCTCTTGTCCAAACTGTGGCGCGAATGCGACAATGACGTGAAACAAGCATACCGTGAAAGGGAACAACACGAGCGACAAGCATTTCAATTACGAAGAGCTGAGTGGGAACGACAAAAGAAGGAAAACCTAGGAGAGTCTTCTGATGCTGACTCCGAGACCAACGGCGAAGCGCATGATATAGATTCGTGTATGGACGCATCCTCGGCGCAGGCTTCGTCACAAATCAACGATGTAGAAGACGCGGATGAGCGTGAGTGGGCTCTGTTTGGTCGACAAGCACGAGCATCTTCCTCTCATAAAGGTTTACTGGCACCGTACCCTCCATCTCATCCAGACACAACTTGCACTATCGGTTTACAGACGTATCACGAGGAAATTTTAAATCAGTCCCATGTTGTTCCAGATAAACTGGACGTACCAAAAACAATTTTGGCCTTACCAGTCGACCACAACAGGCAGATGCACCAAAGCCGCGTCGAAAAATCAGCAAAGAGGTTTGAGGACTACTCCATGGATGACGTTCTGCAAGATGATGAACTTTTCGAAGATTTTTTACCCTCAGAGGTAAAGGACTATCCAATTATCAAGCAGTACTTTTACAATTGCTAGAGGCCGACAAGAGAACCGTCACCAGGACAAAACAGATTGATGGATTGTGTACAAAATTCTCAGGGCATCTTCTCTTAACGGTGGTTTCATTTTTTTTAGAAACGATAGTGTTCTCTAGCATTTGAATAATAGAAGGCATTCTATGGACTCAGTTTCGCATCGACCTGTTGTTGTGCTTTCATTTAAAAACGTATTGTTGTGGGAGATGGCGATGTCAACACCACTTTGCCACCATGTTCAATGGGAGAGCGTAAAATTATAGTTGTATACTTATGGCTTCGTAGTTAACAATTGTTTGTCGAAATGCATAGAATGATACTAAAGCATCTATACGCATGATTTCATATCGTTGAATATGGGGAAGACGTAAAATAATACAAAAAGAAGGTTACAAGTACAAAATTTAGAGACTTCCCGTTTACTGTTAGCTATAATAGAATGGAAACACAAATTTTTCGTTCATTCCACGTATATCTAGGATACCCGTGGCAAATCTCCAACCTCAATAAAACCTTCCGTAAAGTAGTTTTCATCTCGCGATTCCAAGCGACTTTGGAAGCTCTCATCCACTGTGATCTCGTCGTCGAAGCGAGAAGAGCTGTAATCTAATGATGAACTCTTTGATTCTTTCGCAAAGTAAAGATCATCCATGTTTTCATCGTCATCGTCAACATCCAAGCCACCTTTGTCTGACCAGCATTTGAAAAGACGCGAGTCAAATTCAATGCTGCTCAAACTGCTCGACAGGGTGCAAAGAGTGCACATATCCCCCTCCTCCCCAGCACTGCATCCCCCACCTGTAGCCCTCTTTTTGAGTTGTGGTATGCCCTCGATCAAACAAGTATCGACGGTAGGAGCGCAGTAGTGACATGTTTCTTGCAAAATAACGAGTGGTATCGTTTCGATAGCCCGTGGCATTTTATCGTAGCGTTCCGCTGAAGAATTCTTCTCAAGGCCGCCTTGACGCAAGGCATTCAAATCATTGGGACCTTCTATACTTCGAATATGATTAGGAACAGAACATTTTGTTTCGGTGTTTTCACAAACCAGGAAATAATTAGATCCATTTGCTTTGTTCATTGTCATACCATTGACCTCTCTGCATTTAAAAAGTCTAGACACACTGGGAGGTGAGGATTTCTTTGCTTTGATTTTTTTTGTGTGAGCCAATAAGATAATTCTCTCCTGTCTTGCAGCTTCATCGAAAAAAAGCCGGTAAAAAAAGAAACGGTCATAAACGATCCCCATCCACTAGATACCATGCGCATAGAGTACCAATAACATATTGGGAAGGGGAACCATACTGGAAAGGCTCAAGTCGTGGAGGTCTTAACAGTAGGTGCGATATATTCGGATCCCACTCGAAAGACGGTAGGGTCTCTTCGAAGTAATCACGGAAGATATTGAAAATTTAAATCTGCCGAGTCCCACAAGGCATTTGTCATCGTGTGTAAAACTGTTTACATTAATCTGAAAGGTCCTCCCAAAGCTTTCCATCATGACCATGCCGAAGGCTAACCCGTTTGATTGCCTAACAATCTACCGAACTATGATATGCGGTGTGACAATGGGTATCTTTGAAAGTACAAATTACTGCATGGCATCTAATTTCAAAGCTGGACGAAGAGGCTATTTAGTAAGCAACCCCGTGACGAATACGGAAAAAAAATCCATGTTGTCGTCGCTTGATTCTATTCAGAAGAAGCCACTGAAAACCATGAAAAAAAAATATTATATAACGACGAATGTAAAAACCTGCATTGTGACTGTTGCTAGCTTTGCCTTGATTTGCTCTTCGGCCGAACTTCGAAAGTCAATACATCGCGCACAGCAACTTTGCGGGTATCGATAGGACAAATATCCGTCGCTTCATGTTTGACACGTCGATCCAATACCAGAAGTGTATCAAGCGGTTGCTGTAATAAGAATTCAGCAACAAGACGGTCGTTGTCGGACCGTATGTCGGAAGGCAGGGGTTTGCCATTCGGTTGTGCCAGCGTCCAAACGCGATTCACACCTCCCCGGACATTATTTCTGCGAATCAAACAGATGACTGTCAATGTGGCATCATCCTGATGTACGCCCTCGGGTCCGGGATTCCCTCGTACGGCGGAAGGCTGTTGTACCACGCGGTAGGCCGTTTGCATGGCTCGAAAATCTTCCAGGGGGGACGCGTTGTCATGATCGGTCGGCGATTCCCGTAGTAGCACAACGCCGAGGACACGGAAAACGAACTCGCGCAATGCTAAAAGGGTCGAGTTGGAATCGGCATCGACCGGCCACGCCTTGTGCACTCGGCAATTCGAGACTTGGTGAACAGTGGTCGGATCGATATCTTCAAAGGTCACGTCTCGACCCCCTGATGTAGATTGACATGGTTCCTTGGCTTGATAATTGTAATACGAACACAGCGACCGTTTGCCAGGGTACACTTCCTGACCGGTTTCGTCTTGTTGTGGTGCTGTATCGTCCCAGAACGGAGTGAGACTTGCGAGGTTAACACGACCGTCAAGGATATGTTTCATTCTGTTTCCCGGTACATGGATGTAATTGTGCTGGAGTAGCTCTTTGGCTACATCATCGATATCTACGCTCGCACACATACCTTCGTCTTTTGGAATGCTCGGAAGAAAAGAAAAGAAAAAAAAAAACCTCGCGTAGAAGAAAAAACCTCGCGTAGAAGATACGTCGTGTCGTAATGTCGTCAAGTCAACCACTTCTTCGTCCAATACCGTCCATTATTTTGTATAGCGAAATGAGTGTTCGCTAACAGTACTAAAAGAAAGGCGGGAAGGGACACCTCGTAAATATTATTTCGCTCGCAACGGCACGCGGGCGTGGAGAAAACGAAGCTCACACTACCTAATTGCCCCCTCTGTTCAAAATTTGTCGTTGTATCGGAAGTCTGTAGACAACATCGTACTCATGACGAAATCAGCGAAACGCCGGGTCCGACTCCGCCTTACATTTGATGTGCCCAGGCGAAGCGAAATAAGGCCCGCGCTGGAGTCTCCACACAATTTGGGTCGTCTGAAGCCGAGATCAGCCACGGACATGGGCGACAGAAAGCATGTGTCGCCCCCTCTTCCCACAAAATCGACCGCCAATGCCAAACGCATGCTGCCGACAACGACAAAAGAGACTCGGGCTCCTCAACTTACAAAATGAAACAACCCGACTATGATGAGGCCTCGAAACTCTTGCGTCCTTACTATTTGTAACATCATCTCGTTGCTTTGGTCTTCTTCGTTCGCTTGTGTAACGATACAACCAAGCGGTGACACTACTGGTAAAAGTGACGTCGAAGCGTTAAGACAAGCGTCGGATGCCGACGATTGTCTCGTGCTCTCCGGTGGCATCTTTTATTTGGATTCCAATTATTTCAGATCCACAGGAATTGTTCCTCTTAGCTGTACTGAACAGCTGGGATACTTTTATGACCGTTGTAAGGACGCCGTGACAGATTTTCGCAACCGCGACAACATTTCGGTAACCGGATCAACCACGGAGGGAGAACCAACCGTACTGGAACTCGTCAATTATGACAAGAGCGGGCCGCAATTCTACTCGACTGTCTTCAACTTTGAAAACACCAATAATGTCACCGTGCAAGATCTGACGATACGGTTTGGAACGAATGATTTGAATCATTTACTCGGCGTCGTGACGGATGTTCGATGGGCCAATGCCCTCGTCATTCAAGTCCCCGCTCACGAACTTGTCGATGCATCATACATTGATCACACCGAAAACAATCCCATTACAATCGAGGACGAAAATTGTTCCCCCACACAAAAGATCCAAGCGCAGCAAGATGCTTTCTTTGCCGAACATTTCATGCGATTAGATAAGGATCGCAAACCGACTGAATGGGAAAAGTTTGTGGGCAATAATGGGTTGGAATATGATGCCTCGTACCTGGGTTGTTCAGAAGATAAAGGGTGCGAAGAATCGTTACTGCTGGTGGAGTTTTATTGGCCCAGCTCTTCGGATTGTCGAACCAAACAAACATCGATCCGTGAAAGTTTTCGGGTGGGGGATTTCCTCCTCGTGATTCATCAAAAGCGAATCATGGATGGCATTCGGTTTCATAATGTGGATGGACTGACAGTCCAGAATATTGTATTGGGCAACGTGGGAGGGGTTGCCGTGGGCGGCAATTATGTGCGCAATCTTCACGTTGATGGGCTGGTAGCAAAACCACCCAAAAATGGATGGCGAACCTTGAACGATGTCATCTGGGTGCGTGGCTACACCGGAACAAACATCGTACAGAATCTATACCTTGAAAACATGTCGGATGATTACGTCAACTTTCATACACAGGCTACTCGAATGCGAGATACTCCCACCGAAGATGGTTTGTGCGTAGAATCCGAACTAAACTCTTGGTGGTGGTGGGAAGGATCCCCTGCGGCGTATCCTCCGGGCATTGCTGCTGTTCATCCTTCCGATATGGTAAACTTGTATGATAACGAACAATCTTTGATCTGGCAAGGCAGATTTGGAAGTCGACAAGCCAACTCGTCTTCGAGTGTAGTATGTTTCGACCCAGATCCAGATGGGAAGGAACTCCTCGCCAATGCGTTGCTTCGAGTCGCTTACGCCACGGCACAGGAGTGGATGCCGCGGTCAACCTTGGATTCCGAGTACGCACTGGTAATTCGCAATGTAACGGTTTTGAATTCACGCTCACGGGCCCTTATTCAAGGCTCACATACTCTTTTGGAAGACATTACAGTAGTGGATAATATGATGGCAGCTGTGGTAATTACTTCCGATCCAGACTGGTCCGAAGGGGCACCTCCTTCACATGTAACTATCCGAAATTCATTGTTCGACAACGCTGGAATCAATACCAATGGCTTTTTTTCTACAATTCATGTCGGGGCTAATAGCATGAGTGAAGGATTAAATGGACTCGACAAGCTTTCGAAGGCTCCAAATTTTCGAAACATTGTGATCCAAAATGTAACGATTAGGAATCCACCTCAAGTCGCCATCTTTGCCGCTGGCGTCCAAGACTTCTTGCTGGAAGATATTAAAATAGAGGGTGCTGGGAGGTCATTAGATCCTTGGAACCCGTACAACAGCAAGGATGCTGAAATTCACATCGGAAATATATTTGACAAAATTGATTCTTGTCAGATCTTCCTGTACTATGTGTCTGATGTGACACTGTACACTTCACATTTAGATGATTATTGTGCTTTCCCAAGCTTGCCCAGCAGCGCACCAACGACAACAACTTTTGTTGCACCAACGTTATCATCATCGTTTTTGGAGGCGAATGAGGAAAACGTACAGTTAACCTTGCCACCAATCCCTGCTGGTAGCGATTCTGCTGCAAGTGATTCGTTTACCTGTATGGGAATGAGCTTCTATGTAACAGTCATGCTCCTAGTGCTCAGTGAATAACCAAACAACTCTGAATTATGCAACAAAAGTAGAATAAAGTTAACATGATAATACCGAACAATTTTGTTTTTTAGTATTAGAATATTTATTGTTTGAAAAGATCATTTTCCATCACCTTCACCCATGCCTGAACAAAGTCCTTGACAAAGATTTCCTTGGCATCGTCACAGGCATAGTATTCCGCGATGGCACGCAGCTCCGAATGGTGACCGAAAATCAAGTCAACACGGCTAGCGGACCATAGAGGCTCGGATTTTGAGGCGCTGCGGTCGACACCTTCAAAGGTTGTGTTGCAACTGTCGAGAGGCTTCCATTCAACGTTCATATCGAGCAGATTGACGAAAAAGTCGTTCGTTAAAGTTTCCGGACGCTTCGTCAGCAAGCCTTTAGGGCGACTGGAGCTGTGGTTGGCACCCAAGACACGGAGACCACCAACCAACACGGTCATTTCGGGGGCATTCAAACCTAACAAGTGGGCACGATTAACCAATTGCTCTTCGGCCTTGCCGCAGCAACGGCATCGACTTCCATCACCGCAGCTACAGTTTCCGTCACAGCATCCGCATTCACAGCCTCCATCGCTCTTCCCTGTCTTTTGGAAATTTCGGAAGCCATCGTAGATGGGCTCGAGTGGTGCGAAGCTGGCTGCATCAGTTTCGGAATCAGTCGCGTCAGTTCGACCCGGAGTAAACGGGACTTTGGTCTTGATTTTGGCATTTTTAGCAGCTTGTTCAATTGCGGCGCATCCGCCCAAAACAATCAAGTCAGCCATTGAAACCTTCTTTCCTTGCTTGTTGGATTTTTCGAAGTCACTTTTGATCGATTCATAATACTCGAGAACTTCTTTTAGTTCATCGGGGTCATTGGCCTCCCAGTTGCATTGAGGGTTGAGACGGATCCGGGCACCATTTGCTCCACCGCGGAAATCAGTACAGCGGAATGTGGCAGCTGAAGCCCAAGCGGTGCGAACCAAACTTGCAACATTCAAGCCCTTGCGTCCAAATATCTTACTCGTCAAAGTATGGGTTCCCAAAATTCGCGACTTCAGGTTGGAGATGTCATCTTCGTCAATCATCTCGTAATCAGGCTTGGGAACAGGGTCCTGCCAGATCTGCTCAGGTGGCACTTCGTCTCCAAGCAGTCGTTGGGCTGGACCCATATCGCGATGCGTAAGCTTGTACCAAGCCTTAGCGAAAGCTTCTTTGAACTCTTCGTGATTTTCATGAAAGCGCTTCGAGATTTTCGCATAGGCTGGGTCCTTGATCAATGCTAAGTCAGTCGTGAACATCATGGGCTTATGCTTTAAACCCTTGACATGTGCATCAGGTACAAATCTAGCCGATTCATCAGTAGGTGTCCATTGTTTTTTACCTCCTGGACCAGTAATGCATTTCCATTCGTACTTGTACAAGTTATCAAAGTACTCGGTAGTCCATTTTGTAGGATTTCCTGTCCAAGCACCTTCGAGCCCGCTAGTAACAGTATCTTTACCCTTACCCGTTCCGTGTTTGCAGTGGTATCCAAGTCCTTGCTTCTCGATGGGGGCTCCTTCAGGAGGAGCGCCTAACTCTGAGTCTGGAGCGGCGCCATGTGACTTACCGAAGGTGTGCCCACCGGCAATCAAGGCAACCGTCTCTTCATCGTTCATAGCCATATTACCAAAGGTAGCACGAATCTCCTTGGCCGCCTCGAGTGGATCGGGATTCCCACCTGGTCCTTCTGGGTTGACATAAATTAGACCCATTTCACTGGCTCCTAATGGATTGTGGATCTGTCCTACACCTTCGTGACGTTCATCCGTCAGTACATCGGTTTCCGGACCCCAATAAACATCTTCCTCGGTGCCATAAATATCAACTCGTCCACCTCCAAATCCGAACGGCTTGAAGTTCATAACTTCCAAAGCCTCGTTTCCAGTTAGCATGAAGAGATCGCCCCAGGAAAGCTTGCGCCCATACTTTTGTTTGATGGGCCATAGAAGACGGCGAGCCTTATCGAGGTTGCCATTGTCGGGCCAGCTGTTGAGAGGAGCGAAACGCTGATTTCCCGTGTTTGTTCCTCCACGTCCATCAGAGATACGGTATGTACCAGCTTGATGCCATGCCTGTACAGCGAACATGATCGGGTTACGATACCAGGTTTAGATTGGCGACGTATTTTTTAGTGACATAAAATCTCCTGACAATAATCTTACCTGACGAATAAAGAAAGGGGCGTAGTTTCCCCAATCAGCGGGCCACCAATCTTGAGAAGTGGTTAGGACTTTCTTGATGTCTTTCTTGACTGCTTTCAAGTTAAGTTTTGCAAACTCCTCTTTGTACTCGTTGTATCCAAATTCTGGTTCAGGATTGTTCTTTCCTTTTTGTTGTAGAGGACGTAGAGTAAGACGTTCAGGAAAGAAGTAGTCTACTTCATTAGCAGCACGTTGGTTCTGCGATGCAAAAGGGCACTTGCTCATACTCATGATTGACTTGTTTTGTTAATTTTAATATGTGAACTTGATTTTTCATGTAACTTTATACACGTTGTAAAATTGTGAGCTAAAATATATTCTTACAAATTCGCCTCGGGATTCGTGCTACCTTTACATTAGTCGTGTCCAACGATCCTATCCACGTGGTTTGTTATGTTAACAGAACAAACACTTAATCCGTAACATTCCGACGAATTCTGTGCTTACACTAATCGAAGGACTTAAGTGGTCATTACTGTTAGGCCAGCGAACTTTTATTTTTGTCCACCACAAATGCTTCTTGCAGTTGTTCCATGCTATCCATCTTGTGTGCCATAATACGACTCATAGGTGAAGTAGAAATCACGAAGTCTTCTGAAGAACTTCCCCCCCAGCCCTTTTCTTCGATAGGATTGTATGAATCACAACGGTTCCAGCACAGATGAATGAATCATCACGCCAAGATTCAAAAGAAAAGCTCGTGGCGTGATCAAAATATTTGGGGATTCGCAGTGAAATTTTAACCCTTGTTTTAGTGGGGGAGATTAAAGCGCAATAGTGACTAGAAAGAACCGTCGCCCCGGTCTTACTGTAAGTCGTCGATGCAGATACAAACTACTTTGATTTGCACTAAACTAAAGCAAATGGTTTTCCTTGGAGCTCAGATCAAATCCTGATACTGAAGTTCACAGAATATGAACAAACTGAAATGTATAAATTAACTGCAAGCATCTTCGAAAAGATAGAATATTTGCATACATGTATTACAAGTACCTGTTGGGCGCCCTTGGAAGCCACACCTGAAGTTTTTCAATCTTTCTCCGGATCAATATGTGATATCATACTATTTCAACAAGTATTTGATTTGGAAACCCACAGAAAGATCCGTTGGCAATTATAGTATTCTATCCGATACTCCCCGAATCGGAAATTACCAAGGAAAACCAACGTATATACAATAGTATCGGGAAAAAGTACAGTTTCCTCACATGTTTCTTTCTTGAGTGGTTAATTGGTGGATGTTGGGGAAAGTCTACGTGCACTTATTAATGAGATGAAACGACAACAACAAGGACAACAAGAGGAGGATCTTACAGTACTCGAGTCACGCTCTGAGACTTGGCAAATTAGTCGGTCAAAAAGATATTTTACAATGATACGAAACGGTGTTGTTGGATACGGTATCCATCCTTCGAGCACCACTTCTCACCGTGATAGCAAGTGATGATAATAACAGGACGAGTCGTTCTAGATAGAGTGGACAGCACCTCGGAGA
>Ga0210044_10011720_pt1 | contig 10166 bp, 16 predicted proteins | sample CryGey13umfilter_2_FD_183959 | JGI IMG/M metagenome (GOLD analysis project Ga0210044, IMG submission 183959) | Groundwater microbial communities from aquifer in Utah, USA - Crystal Geyser 4/9/14 3 um filter (SPAdes) (version 2) | ecosystem: Environmental > Aquatic > Deep subsurface >...
GTCACTTATCAGAAGGTCACTTATCAGAAGGTCAATAATTGACCTGGTCACTTATTTGGGGGTTAATTATCAGAGACGTCTACTAGAATTACAACTATTGCACTATTTACAGTAGTTTAGCTCATATCGTGATTGACAATTGAAACACTCTGAACAATATGCACAATCTAAACAGTGTGTACATCGTTGACAATAATTTAAACAATTACAGTACAAGCAATTAATAATCCTCTGTGTAGTAGTAGCAGGTAGTTCATTTATTAATATTTCAATCACATCTAAATACTCAATGATCATTTTAATACCTATTTTTTCGTTGTGAGTTGTTATCTACTGTCAATAATTATAACACATTTCAACAAAAGTCCACTTATTTTTATCGCATTATAACCAATTAGCCGTATTTTGTCATAATAATCCACTTATTCAGGCATGACTCTCTCAACTAAGGGCGCGTTATTTACCTTGCTTTAATGGAAAAATCTGAAATCCCAGAAAATTAGCGACTTTAATGGGAAAGTCTGAAATCCCAAAAAATTAGCTTGTCCCACTTATGTTTTTCCCAAGTGGGTAGTGGATTTTTATACCTTAACTATTTGATATAATTAAGGAATAAATAAAAAGTCCACTACCCACTTAGAAAACCCAAGTGGGTAGTGGACTTTACGTCGTAACTGCTTGATATATATAAGAAAATAAAAAGTCCACTACCCACTTGGGTTTTCTAAGTGGGTAGTGGACTTTTATACCTTAACTCTTTGATATACTTAAGGAATAAAAAGTCCACTACCCACTTGGAGGGTCAAAACCATGTAAAACTTTTTATTTTTTTTTATTGTTCTACTATATCCTATATCCTATATTACCTATATACTATTATATACATACTCTTTATATAGACTAATAATGTTAGTCTATAATAATAATAATAATAATATCAATAACTTACAAGATAAAGTCCACTACCCACTTGGGTTTTTTTCTAAGTGGGACAAAAAAATTTCCCTTATAAATCAACAACTTATAATTCAGTCCACTACCCACTTGGAAAATATGAATTAATTAAATAGTTAATTATCAATAACTTACAAGGTTAAATCCACTACCCACTTGGAGTTAAGTCCACTTGACAAAATAAAAAAGATAAGGTATACTCGAATTTCAAACTTAAACTGAGGAAATAAAATGTTAAATGAGAAATTAGTAAATTATTTATGTTCAGATGAATTCAGATCCTATGTTGTTAAAATTAACAGTAACTCACCAATTGTAACCAGTGTAGTGTTAGAAAAAATGGTGGTTAGTGCATTTAAAGCAGGTGCGAATGCAGCATGTAAAGAACTGAACAGCAAACTAGGGGGTATCTGATGGACTGGCCACAAGAATTTAAAACTAACAGAATTAAAGTCACTCAAACTAATCCGTTTGGTGGGGGGGGTAAATCAAGAATCACAGTCAAGCTGGATGGAAGGGTAATTGCTGTAGAATATGTGGCAAAAAGAAGCCCGTTTACTTACTTAAAAACACTCACTAGAAGTAAGCATTTCAAAAGCCTAAAATCCCAATTAAAACCATGGGGGGTATCGTTGAGCGACATCGGGTTAAAGGTGAAAACGAATGGATCCTAAACTGTTAGCTTTAATTAGAGAGCGTGAAGAAATAAGATCTAAAGAGCGCGAATTAACAATTAAAATTAAACATGAAAAATCCAAACCCAAAAAAGATTTTCGTTCATTGTATTTAAGTGAAAAGCAAAAAAACAGGCGGCTAATAATGACTGTTAAATTGTTGAATTTAAGGCTGATTGCTTTAGGTGCGAACGATACGGGGGTAAAGGTGAGTAAAGGGACGTTTAATGAATGGAAGACTGAAGTTACACAACTTCAAAACAAATATAACGACCCTTTATTTTTAGATCATAAAAGTTATCTGAATGATTATAACGACTACTGTTAGTCGTTATAATCATTTTGGGAAATTAATAATATTCTTTTTGAGCAGTGGATTTCTTAACCCGATGCCTTTAAAAATTCTGATCCGCTTTTCACCATACCATTTACGGTCATGATGAACATGCAGATCAGAATTTTTAAGGTGTTTTGTAAAAGTGATTTCTGTCATCGGGTTTCTTACACCGCTTTCCATGTTACACCACAGGTTATAGGCTGAATAGAGTGCTGTAACCGTTTCAATCAACCCTTCATTGATAACGCACATGTCATCAATGAAACGACTCAACGGATTCATGTCATTTTTGATTTCCTGCTTCTCTTCCAGAGCGTTTAAAGACTCTGTAAATTTACCATTAATCCTGAGTCGCATTAGACCTTTCAACGCCCATTGGTTTATTCCTTCTATTTCACGACTTAGTTTTTCAGGAAGGAGGGGGTCTTCTTTTCCCGCAAAACTTTTAATAACGGGTAGTACTAACATTCGGTTAGATAATGCGCCGCTGACGTCTATGAAATCTGGCATATTGTTGGTTGAGATAACCATTTTACACTTAAAAATGGAGGTTTGAGAGTCTTTATACTTAACCTCAAAACTTAGAGGATCTCCACCTGTTATTGCTTTAAAATTTGAAAGCACGCTATCTCTAATGTTAAATGCTGCACTATGGGCATCTGGTATTAAACCAACCATTTTAGTCGATAAATTATGTAAAATGCTATCCTTTGTTAATGAAGATAAAGTTGGCGCACTACAGTTATCAACCCCGACCATCTGTCTGATAATGTTAGTAATCACACCTTTACCTCCTCTGGATTTACCCATAATGACAAGAAACTTTTGAAGACTTGTGTCAGAAGTTAAACAGTAGCCCATAAATTCTTGTAAAGTTAAAATTGAATCGGGATCATGTTTCCACACTGTGTTTAAAAATTTAATCCAGTGTTCACACTGTGCGCCTGGATTATATTTATAAGGTAATTCGTTTTGAATAAAGTAGTTTATGTCGTGAGGCTCTAATTCGGGTTTCGTATCGGTATAATCAACCAACCCGTTTTTATAAACGATAAGGTTATCCGTTCTCCTTGGATTATCATTCAAGTAAGTTCCCATTTGTGCGGTCTTTATGGTAACCAGGTCGCAAAAAACATTAAACACACCCTTAACAAGGCTATTGTTTGGTTTAAAGACACTATATTGTCGTTGTATTTCAGATTTAATCAAAGCGTCTGACGTTGAATGATAACAGTGTCCGTTAAACTCATAAAATATATTATCAAACCTGATAATCTTGCACCCGTCATATTTTAACGCGTCAAAGACTAGTGCAAGGTCATAGTGAGATGATTTAGCAGTAAGTTGTGCCATGACAATCGAACCTTCATCTCGGTTGATCCTGTGATTAAGTTTTTCATTTGACCAAATATCAGTCACTTCTTGTTTACTAAAAGGCTCTAGGCGTTCTGGTAACTCAGGTAAAGCTGTAAATTCAGCAACAACTGTTTTACAACCTGCTGCATTTTTGGCGTATTTATAAGCACGTTTAATAATCGAGTTAAAGTTTTGTTGTTCGTCATCTGCCCAAGGGGGGTCACACCTTGGATTATAGTGCTCCCATAATATTGTTGAGGCAGTGTCAATCGGAATGCCTCTATCGTGAGCATACCCTGCGGTAGAAATAAGTGTATAAGAGCCGCTCCCCAAGATTGCTATGGGAGCTTTTTTGCAAAAATTAATAAAGTCTAGATTGTATCTTTCGTTCTCTTGGTACCCTGTACCATCCTCTAACTTTTTAGTTTGTTCTGACCAACTAAAAAGTTTAGCGTCTTGTTTAGCTGATAAGGTGAAACCAGCTTCAATCTGATTCACCTTATATCGTTTATTACTTATTGACTTAATTAAATATTGACTTGGTTTTTTAGGGTTTTTTAAGTGATTGTATCCAACTAAGCGAACGACTCGGCCTGGATCGAATACTTGTTTGTCAGTGTTACAACATAAGGCTATTCGGTGCTGTAATTGACTAAAGGTGTTACCATCCTGTAAGTCGTCAATCAACCAATAAGCGTGAGTATGGTTATCATCCCGCTGAGTAACCATGGATGGTTCTAGCGGCCAAACGGGTTCTGACGCACCATCAACATCGGCGAACAGTGTTCTATAGTTTATTATGTTTGATTCACTTCGGCCAACTCCATCTGTACCATTTAAGCAAACGTAAACCCCGCACAATTGAGACTGTACATAATCAAAATACGCGATATTATCTTGCAGCTTACCTGTAAACGTTTTAGCCAACCCTTGCGGGGGGTGGTTATCTTTTGGGTCATAAAAAATTTGGAAAGTGACAATTGGATTATCTTCACCCGTGAGTGTACTCAGAAATAATTCTGCTTGTTGTAAGTTGGGTTTCATTTTTAATTCTCGTCAAGTTCTTTAAAAATACTCTCTGCTGTGCTAACAGAATCTTCACCAATACTAGATGGACGCTTGACTCGTAAGTATTGGTGTAACGTCGAGAGACTGTATCCTGCGGCAAGTGCTACAGCCTCTGATCCGTATTTATCCACTAAAAATTGAAGCCTTGCTTGCCTTGAAAGTTGTTGTGATAATTGATAAGAAGGGTTGTTTAATTTACATAAAACCCTTTTTATTTCGTTTAATTTCATTTTTGTTTACCATTTAAGTTAAGGGATGGCGACACCACCTTAGTGTTAATCTAATTTATCACAGCATCCCTTTCTGGTTAAAATCTCTGACCACTAAAAATTTCTTCAAAAAGATCACCAGGCATTCCTGCATTAATACATTGCCTCTTTAAGTCTGCCCGATATTTGCTTTTTTTGTGACTTTTTATATAATCTAATGGTAGATATTGATTTAATTCAACTTCTGCAATAAGCCCTTTATTCTCAGCATAAACGCGCACATAAGACGCTTTATTCCCTTTGCCTTTGTGTGTATCACTAATCCGATATATTTTATTCCTCATTTCTCTATCCTCTAGTTTCTAGTTAACCTACTATAAGCATCACACTTGATGATTAATCATGTCTTCTATAAGATTTTCAATAAAATTCTTTAGAGTCACAGTTCTTAATTTCTCAATCTCCATGTCCGTGTTGTATTCCCAACCTGCATAATTTTCAAACTGCTCTGGATCTTCCTTTAAAATGTTTTCTAGGACTTGATATGCGGTTCTTACCGCGGTTTCTGCAAAATCATAACTAAAACAGGGTGTCCCGCCGTATTGGTTTTCTAAAAAACAATGTTTTCTAAAATCGATTTTATCTCCAATTTTAGCAGACATTACTGCTTTTATTTTATTCATTAAATTTCTATCGGTGTATTTCATTTCTCTACCCCTTGGTTTCTGGTTTCTAGTTTCTAGTTTCTAGTTTCTAGTTTCTAGTTTCTAGTTTCTGGTTTCTATAAGCGTTAGCTTATTTTCTCTGTTAAGCATTGGTACAATGTAAACTTTACCTTGCTCGTCTTCGTCAATACATCCATCAAACCCCATTTTTGCTGCGCATTGACCGCGTTTTCCCTGGAGCCACCAAGAGTCATCTCCGTCACACTTAAACTCTTGGTTCCATTCATTTTCACTTCCATCTAACAACGATTCAGCAAGATCAAAATCGCAATTAAAATAATTAGCAATCTCGGAAATAATGTCATCATCATAAAGCTGTGAAACATTAACACATTCAAAATCAGCTTCATAAACATAACACGTTTTACTTGCGACCATCATATATACATCATCAGAAAAAAACAGACAATCGCCAGCAACACCGTTTTTGTTAATACTGCCTTCATTGATAACGTTTGGGCTAGTGTGATACATTTTCTTTATCCTCTAAGTTTGGTTTTTGCAGTAATAAACACAAGATCAACGGGTTTCTATATTTTTCTTTTAATGCTAATTCGTTTTTCAACCTCAGATCTTGCGGGTCGATGATTCGCGCTATTAATATTATTTTTAAACTTGCTACGGATTGCGTTGAGTCGTTCTTGATCCGCTCTAATTTTTACAGCGCCACGTTTATTTGTTGCATTGTAATTTAATTTATCAGCAACGTTGGCTAGTTTGTTATATTTTTTAGTGCTCATTTCATTTTTACGCTTTATTTTGTTGTTTTTTTATAAAACGAGTTAAAAAATTCCTCAAACTCTTCTTCAAACATCCCGGAATTGAGGCACTGTTGCTTTAAGTCTGCTCGATATTTGCTTTTTTTGTGCTGTTTCATATAGCGAAGCGGCTGGTATTGATTTAGCTCAACTTCTGCAATAATCTCTTTATTCTCGTCATAAACTCGCACATAAGACGCTTTGTTGCCGTTACCTTTGTGCGTTTCGCTAATCCTATATATTTTAGTCCTCATTTCTCTACCCCTTGGTGTCTATTTTGTTCATTTTCTTTATCCTCTAAGTTTGTTTATCATTGTTTTTCCGTATTCGATTCTAGCAAATTCGCTAAACACAAGAGAAAGATCTCTTCCAATCTTATTGTTTAGATTAATCTTTATTGTTTTGGCATCGTCATTTATAACAAAACAACACCCATCTGCGACATTTTCAAATCCATGAATGGCTCTTATTGCAATTAACGATAATGAAAACGTGTCATTAATTGCACCCATATTAACAGATTCTCCGATACAGTAAGTAACACAGTTTTTAATAACGTTTGGGCTAGTGTGTTTCATTTTCTTTATCCTCTAAGTTTGGTTTCGTTAAAGCGGTATTACATTAACTTGTGATAAATATACCGCTTTAACCTGCGTATGTCAAGCGGTATATTTGTTATTTCTTTAATTCAGTCATCATTCGAATTAAAGAGACCAAACGCCAATTGACAATACCTACATTCTTCGCACCACTTACATTCCTCGCATCCTCTACAGTTCCAGCAACCGATATTGGTTTCATTATCCTCAATGTAATCAGGATAATGTTCTGCAAATTCAACGGATACACCATTAATTGTTTTATTTTCTCTTGTTAGAAAACTATGGTAATTATTAAATATTTCAGTTTTCATTTTGTAACTCCTCGTCAAAACGGTTGTTCCAACTCATTAAAATATCGTCAAGTTGATTTTCATTACAAGCAAATCCAGCAATCCCGCCTTGTTCAATGACAATCTGATTAAATTTATCTTGAGCGTATTCTCTTGTTTTTTGGTTATATTCTTTTTTAGCGATAAATCCCGCTGATTTAACCTCAATAGCCGTAAATATTGCTACTTTTTTACCTAACATTTCAGGCGTGACAACCAAGGGGGTAAACCCTATTAAATCTGAACTTTTAATTTTTTGGTTAAGTGATTTGGATTCATTACCTAAACCAAACCTGACGGGTCTTCCCGTTTTATCAAGGAGAACCCCTGAGTTATTCTTAAATAGTTTCATACCCAATGAAGATGCGTGTAAACGCACCCTCATCTTCGCCTTTTCTTCGGGTGTCATTTTACTTGAGGATTATTGTAATTAGGCTTAGCCTTACCTTTCTCAACAAGCTGATCAGCAGTCCAACCCGCACCAACGTACACACTGTATGACAATTCACCTTCATTCATTATCACCGGGTCAGTGTTAGCGGGAGCTGCGGGAGCTGCGGGAGCCACGGGAGCTGCGGGAGCTACGGGAGCTACGGGAGCTACGGGAGCTACGGGAGCTACGGGAGCTACGGGAGCTACGGGAGCTACGGGAGCTACGGGAGCTACGGGAGCTACGGGAGCTACGGGAGCTACGGGAGCTGCGTTGAAAGGGGTTGGTGGTATGACGTTTGAATCAACCACTGTCATTTTCGAGAATGCTTGGGTAGCTGATTGATGTGGAGCAACACTACCTAGCTTTTCATCATCATAACAAAGTTGAACGTTAAGTAACTTTATTTGAACTACTCGCCCATAGTTGCCTGTGTAAGCAGAAACCTGTATTTGCGCTCTTGCCCAGCACCCAAAATAAATCGCATTCGGATCCAGTTCAACTTGTCCTGTAGGATCAACTACTCCGACCCCATCTTGGTTTTTCATAGAGATCAACCACATGTCTTTAGTCTCTGCTTGTATGCTGTTTGGTATAACATTTTTTTGTGCGTCTACCTGAAAAACCAAATTACCATTTCTAAATTTCGGTGGGAAATTAATTCCCATCCCTTCACCCGTTGCTGTAGTAAAATCTAGTCCCCATTCTTCCATGGTGACTTCGTTAAGTGCTTGGTTAATGTTATCAATACTAGAGGGTTGTCCGTTAATCGGGCAAATTCCAGACTGAGGAAACATTGCTTGTAGTTGATACTTTGGGGTATCTGTCGGTTTACTTCTCTCACCCAAATAAGGTTCGGCTAGGTGAGGAAATCTCACTCTAAACACGTTGGTAAATATAACTCTATCGCTCATTTTTGATTACTCCAGTTAAAGGTTTCCTAAGGAAACTGTCAGCATTACATAGATACGAAGTTTTTACTTGTGGTTTAGTAAACCCTTCGTACCCATTCTTTTTGTGATTTAAAATTATCCGATCAACTTTCTGAGCTGATAAATTAAATTCTGCACAAGCAGAAGCCTTTCCATGATTCCTGCTATGTTGTATTACTCGCATGGCTAAATCTCGGTCAATCATCGTATAACTACCTCGTCAAAAACACCAATAACACTATTACTTACAGCTGGCCTAGAATCAGTTAATTTAACTAGTGTGGTAGAGGTCGGAGGGGTCGTATAATATTCATTGACTAAATCTGCGCCAACCTTTTTCTTGGCGACACTCGCACCAACTAACTTAGGCTTAAGATATAAACCTTCGGTAGATTTACCCTTCTCTTTGACTGACTTAATGAAGGCTTCCTCGTTTTTACAAACCGCTCTGGCTCTCGCCTTAACCAACTTATAACCTTCAATGATTGCACCAGCTTTAGCTAAAGATAACACCTTATTTTCGATAGCTTCAAGGTGCTTGTTAATGACGGGGAGCTCATCGTAGATCACTTTCAACCCTTCTAAATTCAATGTGTCCAAAGGTTCATCTTGATAAACTAATGACAAAGTTCGCATTATCCTGGCTTTACAATTCCCAGCCGCTAAACAATATTTACAATGTAAACCTGCATGAGGTTTTTCATTGGGGTTTTTACTTGCCTCAATCGACTTGATAAACCTAGTCTTAGCTTGTTTCATGGCATCAATATTGTATTCATGAGTCCTGATGCTTCCTTCCACATGATCAGCGTTTGGTTGTATTATAACAGTCTTTACTTTGGACACCTGCAACCACAGGTCAAACGTGTCCAAAGCGGCAACCGCATAAAACTTTAATTGAAAGTTGTCTATGTGGTCAACCAGTGCAAACCCATTTTTATAATCGATTACTAAAAGTTCACCTTTGATGTCAAGTACAAACCCGTAATCCAGTGTACCGTAAGCTTCTGTACCATAAATCTGAACTTTTTGTTCAACCATTGGCTCTACGCTGTATTCTGTGATAATTCGTCTAATGTAACTTAGACAAAGTTCAGCTGATTCAGCATGGGTTTCTTTCATTGTGATCCCATCAAAGGTTAAACCCACACATTCATATGCGTTTAAACCTAACTTCAAGCAGAACTCAATCAGTGAGTGTACTGCTGTACCGATTCTAGCAGCGTCACCACTGGTTTTATATAAACCACGACACATCCTGATTGAAGCTGGACAAGCCGCTAAATCCCAAACGTTTGCGCCACTTCCTGACCATTCAGAGTGCATGATTACACCTTTGCTGCCGATGTATAATTTTCCCATTTCTCACGATAATCTTTCAGTGAGTCATAAACTGCGGGCAGATTTTCTAGGGTTACATCTCCTAATTCAACGGCTTTAACACCGCTAAATATGAGTTTCACACCAGCACCACCTCCGTTACCTCCTATTTCTATAATTTTATCAACTTCTTTAGTACATAACTTTAACCAATCTACCCATGTGTGATATTTTGACCAAGCCGCTTCAATCTGGTTAGGTTTAAGTGCATCAAAACCTTTAATTTTAAATTCTTTGTTCAGAATACGAAGAATTTCATTATGGCTGACGTTGTATGAGTCTTGTAACTCATTGAGGAGGTTGATCGTTTTATTTTTAAACGCTGGCGCTGGTGCTGGTGCTGGTGCTGGTGCTGGTGCTGGTGCTGGCGCTGGTGCTGGTGCTGGTGCTGGTGCTGGTGCTGGTGCTGGCG
>Ga0210044_10011729_pt1 | contig 10162 bp, 7 predicted proteins | sample CryGey13umfilter_2_FD_183959 | JGI IMG/M metagenome (GOLD analysis project Ga0210044, IMG submission 183959) | Groundwater microbial communities from aquifer in Utah, USA - Crystal Geyser 4/9/14 3 um filter (SPAdes) (version 2) | ecosystem: Environmental > Aquatic > Deep subsurface > Groundwater...
GACATTGGCGTGCGCTTGCCATAGCCATTCTCGGTCGCAGTCAATACCGCTTGGCTTTCATCGCTAGCCACCAAAAGCGCAATTACACTTTGATTCGCTGCCAGCTTCATGCCGCGTACACCGCGCGATACTCGCCCCATGGAACGCACATCGTTTTCGTCGAAACGTACCGCTTTGCCGCCGTTGGAAAACAGCATTACGTCATGCTTGCCATCCGTCAACGCCACGCCAATCAGATAATCGCCTTCATCCAGGTTAATGGCGATGATGCCAGCCTTGCGCGGGTTGGCGAAATCAGACAGCGCAGTCTTTTTCACCGTACCCTTGGCGGTAGCAAAGAATACATATTGATCTTCCGAGAACTCTTTTACCGGAAGAATTGCGTTGATCTTCTCACCACTTTCCAGCGGCAATAGATTTACAATTGGTCTGCCGCGGGCGGTACGGGCGCCCTGAGGTACGTCGTACACCTTGATCCAGTAAACTTGGCCACGACTGGAAAAACACAGAATATAATCGTGCGTGTTGGCAATAAACAAGCTATCTACGAAGTCGTCCTCTTTAGGAGGCGCTGCCTGTTTGCCACGACCACCACGTTTCTGCGCCACATATTCCACTAACGGCTGCGCTTTCATGTAACCGCCATGCGACATCGTAACCACCACGTCCTCCGGCGCAATCAAATCTTCCATACTCATATCTTGAGTATGGGTGACAATTTCGCTGCGGCGTTTGTCGCCGTATTGCGCTTTAATGGCAACCAGCTCGTCAACGATAATTTTCGTTACGCGCTCTGGCTTGGCCAGGATATCAAGCAGGTCGATAATCTTGTCCATCACGTCGCGATATTCGCTGACAATTTTATCTTGCTCCAGCCCAGTTAAACGCTGCAAACGCAATTCTAGAATAGCCTGCGCTTGCATGTCCGAAAGCCGATATGCGCGCTGCTCGCCCTGCCCTGACATACCGAATTCCAACCCCAGACTTTCCGGCCGGGACGCATCGCTAACCCGGCTTAACAACTCTTCGACCAGTGTAGATCGCCATGTCCGCGCCATCAAACCCTGCTTGGCTATCGCGGGACTCGCCGCCGCTTTAATCAGCGCTATGATTTCATCCACGTTGGAGAGTGCAACTGCCAAACCTTCCAGAATATGACCACGATCCCGTGCCTTGCGCAAATCAAATATCGTGCGCCGCGTTACCACTTCTCGCCGATGGCGCAGAAAAGCATCCAGAAACTGCTTCAAGTTAAGCAGCTTGGGCTGGTCGTCTATCAAGGCCACCATGTTCATGCCGAAACTGTCTTGCAGCTGGGTCATTTTAAATAATTGATTGAGGATTACTTCCGGCATTTCATTGCGCTTTAGCTCTATCACAGCGCGCATTCCGGATTTATCCGACTCATCACGAATTTCGGAAATCCCCTCAATTTTCTTTTCGCGCACCAACTCACCAATCTTTATTAGCAAGTTCGCTTTATTCACTTGATAGGGCAACTCATCAATAATGATGGCTTGGCGATTATTCCCCTTTTCGATATCTTCGAAATGAGTGCGCGCACGCATCACCACGCGCCCCCGCCCGGTTCGGTAACCCTCTTTTACGCCTGCCAAACCATATATAAAACCCGCAGTTGGAAAATCCGGCGCTGGAATATATTCAATCAATTGCTCAATATCCAGATCAGGATCTTTCAGTAGTGCCAGACAGGCATCAATCACTTCGCCTAGGTTGTGCGGCGGAATATTAGTCGCCATACCAACGGCAATGCCGGTTGAGCCATTGACCAACAGATTGGGAAAGCGCGCCGGGAATACTAACGGTTCATGCTCGGAACCATCGTAATTAGGTCCGAAATCTACGGTCTCCTTGTCCAGGTCGGCCAGCAGCTCGTGCGCAATACGCGCCATGCGAATTTCGGTATAACGCATCGCCGCTGCGTTATCGCCATCCACCGAACCAAAGTTACCCTGACCGTCTACCAAAGGGTAACGCAGTGAAAATGTCTGCGCCATACGAACGATAGTGTCGTACACCGCCGTATCTCCATGCGGATGATATTTACCGATCACGTCGCCCACAATGCGCGCCGATTTTTTGTAGGGCTTGTTCCAGTCGTTAGATAGTTCATGCATGGAAAACAGTGCGCGGCGATGTACCGGTTTAAGGCCATCACGCACGTCAGGCAAGGCGCGTCCAACAATCACGCTCATCGCGTAATCGAGATACGACTTGCGCATCTCATCCTCAAGACTGACTACCAGAATTTCTTTAGCAAATTGTTCCATAGGTGTAGCGGATACTCTAGAATTTCTTGTAAAACAATCTACAAGTTTAACATACCCACCTCAGACGAGACAAAACATAATTTATCTGCAACGCATAACCTGAAACTAAGTCGCCTGATTGGCTGGCAGTTCAAGACGAGTTTTGCTACATTCCACATCTCGCCCTAAATTATGAACACATCATGACCAATGCTGATCCGCTTGAACTGGAAAAATTTAGTCAGCTCGCCCACAATTGGTGGGATACCCACAGCGAATTCAAGCCCCTACACGAAATCAACCCGCTGCGCTTGGACTATATCAACCGCATCGCAGCCCTAAGCGGCAAAACTGTGCTGGATGTCGGCTGCGGCGGCGGCATCCTTTCTGAAAGCATGGCCGCACTTGGCGCAAAAGTGACGGGTATTGATTTGGGCGACAAGACGCTGCAAGTTGCCAAGCTTCACTTGCTGGAAAGCGGCCAACAGGTGGACTACCGCAAAATCGCCGTGGAAGACCTGGCGGCGGAACAGGCGGGTCACTACGATGTGGTTACTTGCATGGAATTGCTCGAACATGTGCCCGACCCATCCAGCACTGTGGCTGCCTGCGCGCAACTCGCCAAGCCTGGCGGCCATGTATTCTTTTCCACCCTCAACCGCAACCCGAAGTCCTATCTTTTCGCGGTGCTTGGCGCGGAATATTTACTTCATTTGCTGCCGCGCGGCACGCACGATTATGCTAAATTTATTAAACCGTCCGAACTCGCACAATTTTGCCGCAATGCGGGGCTTTACATCTGCGACATCAGCGGCATGAGTTACCACCCACTTCATAAAACCTACTCACTCGGCCAGAGCACTGACGTCAACTACCTGCTCGCCTGTCGTCGTGACTAGTGCCATCCTGTTCGATCTAGACGGCACTTTCGCGGACACAGCACCCGACCTGGCCGCCGCCCTTAATCACCTGCTCAACCTTCATGGCAAGCCGCCCATGCCTTTGGAAGCAATCCGCCCACAAGCCTCACATGGCTCTCTTGGCTTGTTGAAGCTGGGTTTTAACATAGAACCGGATGCGCCAAATTTTTCCGATTTACGCGATGCCTTCTTAGATTATTATGCTAGTCATATTTGCATTTACACGACCCTGTTCCCTGGGATCGCGGAACTGATCGAAATATTGGAAAAACGTGGCCTGCCGTGGGGCATTGTCACCAATAAACCTCATCGCTTCACCCTACCTTTGATGCAAGCGCTGGGCTATGCGCAACGCGCTGCCTGTCTGATCAGCGGTGATACATGCGCACGTGCCAAACCCTTCCCGGATTCGCTACTTAAAGCTAGCGAATTGCTTAAAATCACACCACAACTCTGCCTGTATCTGGGTGATGACAAACGCGACGCGGAAGCAGCGCAAGCCGCCGGGATGCGTTGCATCATTGCCCGCTATGGCTACATCGACTCCCTGGAGGAGTTACCCAGCTGGCCTGCGCAAGGCGAAATTGATTTTCCATCCCAACTACTACAATATTTAACTGCATAACGAGCCTACTTCCGCCATATCCATAGTAATAGAATCAGCAGCAACGACACCAACAGACTGGTCATCAACGGGAAGTGGAAGCTAAAGTTCTCGCGCGTGATAGAGATATCGCCGGGCAACCGCCCGAAGGGGAATTTGGAAAGCCACGGCCAAAGAAGGCCGATAACCAGCAGCACGATGCCCAGAACGATAAAAGCGCGCTGCATCACCTACTCCAAAAAGATACACATCGAATCTTCTTCGATCTGTCGATGGGTAAATTCAAAAAATGCCCTTTCCAAGAAAATTATTTAACCGTTTGTGCATCATAATGGATATGTGTTGGGATCAGTAATTTGAACCGTGCAATAATGTTCGTTGTGGTACGGTTGCACCATAAATTATAGAGGTAGAAAAAGTGGCAAGATTGTGGATACAGTCGTACAAATCATGGGGCTTGCTCAAAACTTGGGCGCGACAAATTCTATGCGGAACAGTTGTAGCATTTTTAGGTTTGAACCTTCCGGGGTGCACCCTTCAGAAACCGACCCCAGCACCCCCAACCTCAACCCCAAGCCCGCCGCAAGAGTCTTACGCAGTTCAGCAACGTGAAATCGAACGTCTGCAGCAGCTGTTGACGGAAAAAGACGTGCTGATCCGAAATCTGAACGCTCGTCAACAGGATCAGGCCAAGGCTTTACAGGAATCCACCAGCAAAGTCACCCGTGACCAGGTTATGTTGCGACGGCTAGCCACGAAGCCCGGTGCCGCGTCATCTATCGCGGAAGCAGAAGTGGCTATAGCAAGTTTAAAATTATCTCAGGTCACAGTGCCCGAACAAATACTGCAGGCACAGCGTCTTCTCGATGCAGCTACGGCGTCCTACGCCAAAGGAAACTACGGCACAACCATGGACCACGCCGCGCAGACACGAGAATTCATCGAAATGGTGAAGGATAACCACTCCCGCAAAGCTTCAGATCCACGCCTTGCGATGGTAGCATTCAACGTCCCCATTCCGTTACGAGCCAAGACCAACGTCAATCTGCGCCTAAAGCCCTTCACCAACGCGGCCAAGCTCGTAACACTAAAAAAAGATTCCGCGCTGACTGCAAAGGCCTATCTGGGTGACTGGCTACAAGTGCAGACTAGCGATATGCGTTCCGGATGGGTACTAAACACACTGGTAGAAGTGCGGGTGGGAGATCTTGATCATTAACCTTATTTTGACGCAAACGTAATATCCTACCAATCCAATCGCATAGCGGACAGCATAATGTCAAAGCATACTTTAAAGTGCGACACACAAGCATCGGCGCAGTGCCAAGAGCCCATAGGTTGCAATGCTCAATGTGAGCGTGATTGTGAAACCCACGCCAGCCATTTTTCTCATTGTGGCTCAGCCCGAAGTCCAGTTTCAGGACAACTCTAAAGATTATGCCAGGCTTGTCGAGATATCCGATAGGTTAGCAATGGTAAGTTAAGGAGACATTATGCAAGACCATAAAATGCGGGAATTGGCAGAGTGGGTGAACTTTCTCAGTCAAGTCGATATCCCGGTATTGAAGCAAACCGCACGCAATCTGTCTGCATTGCGCCAGAATGAAAAAAACCTTAGTGCGCGGAGTGTTGCTTATGTTATCAGACACGACCCAATGATGACCGTCAAACTGCTGCGTCATTTGCAACAGAAAAAGCATCCCAGCCAAGAGCATGAATTGGTGGAGGTAGATCAAGCATTAATGATGTTGGGTCTCGATATATTTTTTAAAAAGGTGCCGGCAGAACCGCTGGCGGAAACAGAGCTCAGCGGACGGATGGATGCCTTGAGCTGCTTATTGCGAGTGATGCATCGTTCAAACCGCGCGTCCACTTTCGCAGTGGATTGGGCGGTACGCTTGAATGATATGCATCATGAGGAAGTACGTATCGCTGCGTTGCTATTCGATATTGCCGAACTGCTGATGTGGTGTTTTGCGCCTGTAGATATGTTGAAGATCCGTGCCTTGCAGCAACAGGATAAAACATTGCGCAGCAATGATGCGCAGGAACGGGTGTTGGGCTTTACATTGTTACATTTGCAATCTGCATTGGCACTCAAATGGTCACTGCCCAAGCTGCTGATCACGCTGATGGATGGCGAGTGTGTCACTCAACAGCGCGTGCGCAATGTCTTGCTCGCAGTCAATCTTGCGCGCCACTCTGCCAATGGCTGGGACGATGCAGCGCTTCCCGATGACTATATAGACATTGGCAAACTCCTGCACATACCTCCGGAAGAAGTGAAGGTTATGCTCGGTGCGGAAGAGAAGGGTCTATGAGCTTCTGACAAACTATGCTCCTGATTTTTTTAGTGCAAAATACTTATCTCACTTTAGGGCGATATATCTCGTAGCTGACACACGGCGGTAAGCACTTGCCGCGCTAGATTGTCGGCTAAACAATCAAATTCGATGATTTCCGGCATGCCGCGCAGCCAGGTAAGCTGACGCTTAGCCAGCTGGCGTGTGGCGGCATTACCTTTGTCCAAAAGCTCAGTTTCGTTTATTTCTCTGGCGAGAAATTGCCAAGCCTGACGATAGCCTACACAGCGCATGGAGGGTAGATTGGGATGCAATAAATATTTTTCTTTAAGTGCAAGCAATTCATCTACCAAGCCGAGTTTAAGCATGGCAGCGAATCGTGTGGCAATACGTGCATGCAATTTGCTACGTTCACTTGGGATGAGCGCAATCTGCATGACTTGATAAGGCAGCGGCTGTTTGTTTTGCTGTTTAAATAGTGCGGACATCGGTTGGCCAGAGAGTTGATAAACTTCCAGCGCGCGCTGGATACGCTGCGCGTCATTTGGCTTTAGAACAGCAGCCGTTTCCGGATCAACCTGAGCCAATTCGGCATGCAGTGCAGGCCAACCGATACGTATGGATTGTTCGTCCAAAGCGGCACGCACTTCAGAATCAGCCTGCGGTAGTTCATTCAGACCAAAGAGCAAGGCGCGAAAATACAACATGGTGCCGCCCACCAGCAAAGGAATATGTCCGCGTTGAGTGATATCACTCATCAAGCGCAGTGCATCTTGACGAAAAGCTGCGGCGGAATAAACACTGGTTGGGTCAATTATATTGATCAGATGGTGCGGCGCATGAACGAGGACAGCAGCCTCGGGTTTGGCAGTGCCGATATTCATATCCCGATACACCAACGCAGAATCAACGCTAATAATTTCAACTGGAAGTTGCTGTGCCAGTTCTACAGCCACTTGGGTCTTTCCGCTGGCGGTAGGACCCATAAGGAAAAGAGCGGGAGGTAGTGATGTGTTCATTTTCCCCGCATGAACAGCGTATCCAATTCTGCAATACTCATTTGAAACCAGGTCGGACGACCATGATTGCACTGGCCGGAACGTTCTGTACGTTCCATTTCACGCAGGATATTATTCATCTCAGGCACGGTCAGGATTTGATTCGCGCGCACAGCGGAATGGCAAGCCAGCGTGGACAACACTTCGTTGCGTCGTTCGGTCAACACTCGAGAGGCACCGTATTCTCGTATTTCATGCAATACATCGCGTGCGGCAGCTTCGGCATTAGCCTGTTTAAGCATAGCAGGCATGGCCCGCACTGCCAGAGTTGTCGGCGACAATGGAGCGATATCAAAACCGAGTTGTTTCATGGCTGCGTGATTTTCTTCGGCTGTAGCAATGTCCAATGCGTCAGCAGCAAAGCTCACCGGAATTAGCAACGGTTGCATGGGAATTTGCTGTCCATCAAGTGCCGTTTTAAGTCTTTCATATACGATACGCTCGTGAGCGGCGTGCATGTCCACCACCACCAGTCCATGCTCGTTTTGCGCCAGCATGTAGATGCCGGCAAGCTGTGCCAAGGCAAAGCCGAGCGGCGGAATCTCTGGTTCTGATAAGAAAGATTGAGAGGGAGTGCTTAAACTGGGTGCATCATTCCGGCTTTCCTCCTCCCCTCCCCTGCTTTCCTTCCTTCCAAAAAGAGCATCGTAAAAAGCCAGTGGCTGTGATGCCGTGTGCAACTGTAAAGGCTGCTGCATCGACATGGTTCGTTGCACGGATGGAATCTGGGCTAGTTGATTCGGCAGGTCAGATGCATTTTCTGTTAGAGCCACGGGCGTGCTCAAAACTTGTTGCAACGTATGGAACACGAATTGATGAATGGCCTGACTCTCACGAAAACGAACTTCGATCTTGGCAGGATGTACATTCACGTCCACCAATTCTGGTGGCATATCAAGAAACAGCACGAAGGCGGGATGGCGCTGGTGATGAAGGATATCCTGATAGGCTTGTCGGATAGCATGGGCGATTACCTTGTCGCGGATAAAACGTCCATTCACAAAAAAATATTGAGCTTCGCGTGTTGCTTTCGAATACGCAGGCAGGGAAGCCATGCCATATAAATGCAACCCAGCTGCCTTACGCGAGACAGGCACAGCACTTTGCGCAAACTCTTTGCTTAGCATGGCTTCGATACGTTTTGGCAATGCATCTGCTTTTTCTTCCCAAGATACTTCAGAAACCGTATGGGTCGAAGCAAGAGATGTGCAGCCTGACCGTAGTAGCGTGGGTAATTGCCACATCATACGGTTGTTGTGCTGCAGACTGAAGGCAACATCCGGGCGTGAAAGTGCGATGCGCTTGAAGGTTTCCTCACAATAAGCGAGCTCAGTGGCTTCGGACTTGAGAAATTTGCGCCGCGCCGGGGTATTGAAATACAGCTCACGAATTTCCACGCTGGTGCCCTGAGCGTGTGCGGCTGGAATAACTTCGCTCTGAGTACCATCCACGGATTGAATCTGCCAAGCATGCGGGCTTTCCGTCATGCGGCTGGTAAGGGTTACCTGCGACACTGCCGCCATGCTGGCCAATGCCTCGCCGCGAAAGCCCATGCTGGCGACGCGCTGCAAGTCAGCTAATGACGCAATCTTGCTGGTCGCATGGCGCATCAGAGCGAAAGGTAACTCATCCGGCGCGATGCCATTGCCATTGTCGCGCACACGCAGCAGCTTCACGCCACCGCCTTCCAGCTGCACGATAATTTCGGTGGCACCCGCATCCAAGCTATTTTCCAGCATCTCCTTAAGTGCGGCAGCAGGCCGTTCGATAACTTCGCCAGCAGCGATTTGGTTGATGAGCAGATCAGATAAGAGCTGTATGGTGGCCATATAAAATGATTCAGGTTACGGGTACTGAATTATAACTTTTTCATGCAATGGCAGTGCGGTGGCAAAGATAAAATCGTATAATCACAAGTTAATAAAAATTATTATTGCCCGGTATAGCCGGGTTTTTTAATATGTTTGGGCTGGCAGCCTGTCGGATTAACAAATCGTGACGAAGAATTAGCTGGGTGAGGTAGATTTGCAGCCGATTCCGTTTAAGTCCGTGAGCTGCTAGATCGCAGAAGTTGTGTTCGTATGCAAGCAAGATGCCTCGCTTGCCGCTGGGTTGTGACACCTCGGTTTTAAATTCACAGCACATAATAAATTCAGGAGTTTGCACTGCATGGAAAGCTTAAATTCTCAGCAACCTATCACGAGTATTGATAGTGGCGTACCGCCGCCCCCAGTTTTAAAACTGGGATTCGGAATGCAATTTGAAGATCTCTACAACTGCGATGAACTGCCCCGCATCGACTCTTATTTCCTGGCCGAACTTGCTGAAGGCGAACCATTACTGGCAGAAAAACTGGCAGCAGCGCGTAATGCACCGGATCATATGACGCATCTGGAAGAATCGCAGCTCATTATTGATCTGGCCCCGCACCTCGAAGATTTTCTTGGTCAATTATTTAATATTCAAATTGAGGTACGCAAATCGGCGGAACAACACCATGAGCTAGCGCCGCTGTTCCACTGCAAGCGTCTATTTGTACAGCGTAAGGCAATACACAAGTACAAGACAGCTGATGCCGTAGCTTTCGATGGCGACGTCCTCGCAACAGCATTGTTACAAGCTTTCGGCGATACCACTGGTGAAATGAGCGAATTACTTTTTGCCCGTCAGGTTAACAACTGGCTTGATGCTGAGGCAGAAAATATCGACAAGCTTGATATTGCCATGCGTTACGCGGCTTGGGCGGTGCATACCACGGCCGGGAAAAAACGCCACGGGCACGGCGTGCTATTCAAAATTCCTGCCAAGCTCGATTTTCAGCGCCTAGTGCCTATCATTCCAGTTGATAATGTCTCATATACCGCGCATCGCCTTGCGGATAGCCATCTGCGCCAGCGCGAGGGCTTCGCCTTGACTGACGAAGGTACGGACTTGGCTGGCGCCATGGGTGAAGCTAATTACTGCATTTGGTGCCATGAACAAGGCAAGGACTCCTGCTCGATTGGAC
>Ga0210044_10011734_pt1 | contig 10160 bp, 7 predicted proteins | sample CryGey13umfilter_2_FD_183959 | JGI IMG/M metagenome (GOLD analysis project Ga0210044, IMG submission 183959) | Groundwater microbial communities from aquifer in Utah, USA - Crystal Geyser 4/9/14 3 um filter (SPAdes) (version 2) | ecosystem: Environmental > Aquatic > Deep subsurface > Groundwater...
AGGGCGGCGATAGACCCGGCGCCGGACAGACAGCGCCGCATCCTTCCCCCGGCCCTTCACCCCCGATACACCGGCAGCGCCAACCCCTTCCAGATCGCCAGCGCCCTCAAGGCAAACCCCGCCAGCGCCGCGATCCCCGCCGCCACCGGCAGCATCATTCCCGCGAGCGTCAGCCCGACGAACAGCGCCGCCGCGAGCGCCGCCGCCGTTACGTATAATTCTGGCCGCAGGATGATCGACGGTTCGCCGGCGAGCACGTCGCGGATGATGCCGCCGAGGCAGGCGGTGAAGATGCCCATCAGGATCGCCGCGATCGGCGGCGCGCCGAAGCTCAGCGCCTTCGCCGCACCGAACACCGCATAGGCGGCGAGCCCGACGGCATCGAACCAGTCGAGCGCCTTGCCGCGCCACCACCGCGCCGGCGTGATCCAGATGACGAGCGCGACGCCGAGCGCGGCGAGCAGATAGCGGCTGTCCTCGATCCAGAACACCGGCGCGCCTATCAGCAGATCGCGCACCGTCCCCCCGCCGACGCCCGTCGCGAGCGCGAAAAAGGCGAAGGTTATCAAAGTCTGGCCAAGCCGCGCAGCAACGAGCGCCCCGGTCGCCGCGAACACCGCGATGCCGATCATGTCGAGCGCGCTGAGCACGGGTCCGATGGGGATGTCGGTTGGGGTCATTGGCAATCCATAGCGCTTATGCCCGCTGTCCGTCATGCTGAACTTAGACGGCATTCATCGAATTGCGACAGGGCCTCGCCATTGCGACCCCCTGAAAAAGCGACTCTACCGCTTCGCCCGCTGCCTGCGGTTTTTCCTGATATAACGCCACGGTAGGATGATCGCGCCCAAGAGCACCATCAGCAGCGAGAGGATCGCCGCGACGATGAGGATCGGGTGACTGGTGTCCTCGCGGCCGCCGAGGTCCATGATGTGGAGTCCCCACATCAGGTCGAAGGCGCGCCACAGGCCCGTTCGCAGCGCGAGCACGTCGCCGGTTTCGGCGTCGACATAGACATGAGTGCCGCTGCCGAAGGTCGCGCGCCATGCGGGGCGGTCGTGGCGCAGTTCGAGCGGGTTGGCGTCGGCGGCAATGCGCGTCACGCCGCCGAACGCGCCGTCGCCCGTATAGGCGGCGCGGGCGATCCTCGCGGCCTCGTCGCCGGAGAGTTGCGGCGCGAGATAGGCGCCGGTTTCGACCGAGGCGCGGCGGCCGCCGCCATCGGCGTAGCGGATCAGCCAGATCGGGCCGCCGGGGCGCTGTTCGAGCGTGACCTTTTCGACCGCGCGGACGGCGCTGTCGATGCGCGGGACGACGGGCTCGACGCCGCCGAGGCTCACGGCGGGGATTTCGGCGCGCAGATGCATGCCGCGGATATTCTCGATCGGCTGGGCGACCATGAACAGCCCCGAGACCATCCACAGCAGGATCGGCACGCCGGCGAGCCAGCCGAGCCAGATATGCCAGCGCATGAGCTGGAGGCGGAGGGGGGTAGCCATGACATTCTCCCGCAGTCCGAAATCAGATGTGGATCGGTTCGCCGACCACCGCCATCGCCGCTTCCTTGATCGCCTCGCTATGCGTCGGGTGCGCGTGGCAAGTGTAGGCGATATCCTCGCTCGTCGCGCCGAACTCCATCGCTTGCGCCGCTTGCGCGATCATCGTGCCGGCGAGCGAGGCGATGATATGGACGCCGAGCACGCGGTCGGTCTCGGCATCGGCAATCACCTTGACGAAGCCGTCGGTGTCGCGGTTGGTCTTGGCGCGGCTGTTTGCCATCATCGGGAATTTGCCGGTTTTGACCGTATGGCCCTTGTCCTTGGCCTCTTCCTCGGTGAGCCCGACACCGGCGATTTCGGGCATCGTATAGACGACCGACGGGATGACATCGTGATTGACGATGCCGGTTTGGCCGGCGATATTTTCGGCGCAGGCAATGCCTTCATCCTCGGCCTTGTGCGCGAGCATCAGCCCGGGAACGACATCGCCGATCGCCCAGACGCCATCGATCTTGGTGCGAAACTGGCCATCGATCTCGATCTGCCCGCGCTCATTGGTTTCGAGCCCGATCTTGTCAAGTCCAAGCTTGTCGGTATTGGGCCGCCGCCCGATCGACACGAGCACGCAATCGGCTTCGATGGTTTCAGCCTCAGCGCCCTTGGCGGGTTCGATCGTCAGCGTCGCGGTCTTGCCCTTGACGCTCGCCTCGGTGACCTTGGTGCCGGTGCGAATGTCGAGGCCCTGCTTCTTGAACAGTTTCGTCGCCTCCTTGCGGACGTCGCCGTCCATACCGGGGAGTATCTGATCGAGAAATTCGATGACGATGACGTCGGCGCCGAGCCGCCGCCAGACCGATCCAAGCTCGAGCCCGATTACGCCGCCGCCGATCACGACCATCTTCTTCGGCACCGATTTGAGTGCCAGCCCACCCGTCGAATCGACGATCACGCCCTTGACATTGTCGATCTCGACGCCGGGCAGCGGGGTGACCGAGGAGCCGGTGGCGATGACGATGTCCTTCGCGGTAACCGTTTCGTCGCCGATCTTGACGGTATGGGCATCCTCGAAGCGTGCATGGCCCTTGAGCCAGGTGACCTTGTTCTTCTTGAACAGGAATTCGATGCCGCCGGTGAGCTCGCCGACCGCCTTTTCCTTCTCGGCAAGCATCTGCTTCAAATCGAGCTTGGCGCCGGTCAGCTTGACGCCAAACTTTTCGAGCACGCCCGAATGCGCTTCCTCAAAAATCTCCGAGGCATGCAACATCGCCTTCGAGGGAATGCAGCCGACATTGAGGCAGGTGCCGCCGAGCGTGTCGCGGCTCTCAGCGCAGGCGGTCTTGAGCCCCAACTGCGCCGCGCGGATCGCCGCGACGTAGCCGCCTGGACCCGAGCCGATTACGAGGGCGTCATAGTCGAATTTGTCAGCCATGTTTCTCTTTCACAAAACCTACAGGTCAATCAGCAACCGCATCGGATCTTCAAGCGCTTCCTTCATCCGGACCAGCGCGGTGACCGCTTCGCGGCCATCAACGAGCCGGTGATCGTAGCTCAGCGCCAGATACATCATCGGCCGGGCGGCGATTTCGCCGGTGTCGAGCACCACCGGCCGCTGCTCGATCCGGTGCATGCCGAGCACCGCCGATTGCGGCGGATTGATGATCGGCGTCGAGAGCAGCGAACCGAAGACGCCGCCGTTCGAAATCGTGAAGGTGCCGCCCTTCATCTCGTCGAGACCGAGCTTGCCGTCCTTGGCGCGCTGTCCGAGATCGGCGATCGTCGTTTCAATCTCGGCAAAGCTCATGCTCTCGGCGTTGCGGATGACGGGGACGACGAGGCCGTTTGGCGCCGATACCGCGACCGAGACATCGACATAATCGTGATAGACGATCTCGTCGCCGTCGATCCGGCCGTTGACGGAGGGGACATCGCGGAGCGCGAGGCAGGCGGCCTTGACGAAGAAGCCCATGAAACCAAGCCGGATGCCATGTTTCTTCTCGAAAAGATCCTTGTACTGACTGCGCGCGTCCATCACCGCGCTCATATCGACATCGTTGAATGTGGTGAGGAGCGCCGCCGTGTTCTGCGCTTCCTTGAGACGATTGGCGATGGTCTGGCGCAGCCGCGTCATTCGAACCCGCTCTTCGTTTCGATTGCCTTTGGCGGCTTCCGATTTCGCAACCGCAGGTTCGTCGGGTGCCATACTCGGCGCGTGCGGTTCGGCTTTCTCGACCTTGGCGGCCTGAAGAACATCGTCCTTGGTCAATCGCCCGTCCTTGCCGGTGCCTTTGATCTTCGACGGATCGAGGCCGTGTTCGAGAACCGCGCGTCGCACGGCGGGCGAGAGGGTCAGCGGTTGGCTGTCGGCAGCGGCGGATGCTTGACGATCTTCACTATCATCGCCCATATCGGCATCCGCGGCGCTGGCCTTTTCCTTGCTTTCGTCTTTTGTTTCAGATTGTTGATCTTTTTTTTCACTCCCGCCTTCACCGATCCGCGCGATCACCGCGCCAACCTCGATCGTATCGCCGACGGCGACGACGTGATCTTCAAGGATCCCGGCGACCGGCGACGGCACTTCGACCGCGACCTTGTCGGTTTCGAGACTGGCGATCGGCTCGTCGGCGGCGACCGCGTCGCCGGGCTGTTTAAGCCATTCGCCAAGCGTTGCTTCGGTTATCGATTCGCCGAGCGTCGGCACAGTGACATCGGTCGACATATTATTGCTTTCCCTGGTTATGGCCGAGCGCCGCCGCAACGAGCGCTTCCTGTTGCTGCGTGTGGCGCTTGGCAAGCCCGGTCGCCGGTGAGGCGCTCGGCTCGCGCCCGGCATATTCGGGTCGCGCCGGGCCGATTTTCGCCTCTGCGAGACTTTCTTCGATATAGTGACGCGCGAACATCCAGCCACCCTGGTTCTTCGGTTCTTCCTGCGCCCAGACGACGGTCTGCAGGTTGGTCATCCGCTTGAGCCGGACGACCAACGGTTCGCCCGGAAACGGATAGAGCTGCTCGAGGCGGACGATCGAAGTGTTCTTGTCGCGCTTCGGATCGCGAGCGTCGAACAGGTCATAAGCGACCTTGCCCGAACACAGCACCAGCCGTTTGACGTCCTTGTCGGCGGGCGGGCTGGGATCGGACTTGATCCGCATGAAGTGGCTATCGCCGAGGAATTCGTCGATGCTCGACACGGCGGCTTTGTGCCGCAACAGCGATTTCGGCGTCATGATGATCAAAGGTTTGCGGAACGGCCGCAGCATCTGCCGGCGCAGGACATGGAAATAATTGGCCGGCTCGGTAATATTGCAGACCTGCATATTGTCGCCCGCGCAAAGCTGAAGAAAGCGCTCGAGCCGCGCCGAGCTATGCTCGGGCCCCTGCCCTTCATAGCCATGCGGCAGCAGCATCACGAGACCATTGGCGCGCAGCCATTTGGCCTCGCCGCTGGCGATGAACTGGTCGATCATCACCTGCGCGCCATTGGCGAAGTCGCCGAACTGCGCTTCCCAGAGCACGAGCGCCTTGGGGTCGGCCAGCGCATAGCCGTATTCGAAGCCGAGCACGCCAAATTCTGAAAGCGGGCTGTTTAGCACGGTGAAATGGCCGCCGGGAACGGTTCCGAGCGGCGTATAGCGCTCGGCGGTTTCCTGATCATACCATTCGGCATGGCGCTGACTGAAGGTGCCGCGCCCCGAATCCTGCCCTGAAAGCCGAACGTTGTAATCGTCGTTGAGCAAGGTTCCGAAGGCGAGCGCCTCGGCGGTCGCCCAGTCGAAGCCTTCGCCGGTCTCGAACATTTTGCGCTTGGCCTTGAGGATGCGGCCGAGCGTGTTGTGGATATTCACCTCTTCGGGGACCGTCGTCAACACGTCGCCGATCGTGCGTAGCGTCTCCTCTTCGACCCCGGAAACGATGCCGCGGCGGGCGGTTTCGGAATCGGGGGGCATGCCGAGGCCCTCCCAGCGCCCTCCGAACCAGTCGGCCTTGTTGGGCAGATAGCTCTGGCCGGCCTCGAATTCCTCGTCGAGCAGCGTATTGAACTGCTTGGTCGTCTCCTCGATCCACGCCTCATCGACCACGCCCTCGATGCAAAGCCGTTCACCATAGATCTTCGAGACCTTCGGATGGTTCTTGATCGCCCTGTACATGACCGGCTGGGTAAAGCTCGGCTCGTCGCCCTCATTATGACCGAAGCGGCGATAGCACCACATGTCGATGACGACATCGCGGCGAAAGGTCTGGCGGAACTCGACGGCGAGCTTGCAGGCGAAGGTCACCGCCTCGGGATCGTCGCCATTGACGTGAAGGATCGGCGCCTGGACCATTTTCGCGACATCCGACGGATAGGGCGAGGAGCGCGCGAATTGCGGGCTTGTCGTAAAACCGATCTGGTTGTTGATGACGAAATGGATACAACCGCCGGTATTGTATCCGGGGATACCCGAAAAACCGAAGCATTCGGCGACGATGCCCTGCGCGGCGAAGGCGGCGTCGCCATGCAGCAGCACCGGCAGCACTTCCCTGTGCTCTCCGAGATCCTCGCGGATCACCTGGGCGGCACGCGTCTTGCCGAGCACGACGGGATCGACGGCCTCGAGATGCGAAGGGTTGGGGACCAGCGACATATGCACTGCGATTCCGTCGAATTCACGGTCGGTCGAGGTGCCGAGATGATATTTGACGTCGCCCGAACCGCCGACATGCTCGGGATTTGAGGCGCCGCCGGCGAATTCATGGAAGATCGCGCGAAAGGGCTTGGCCATGACGTTGGCGAGCACATTAAGCCGCCCGCGATGCGACATTCCGAAAACGATCTCGCGGACGCCGTCAACGCCGCCCCATTTGATGACCGCCTCGAGCGCCGGGACCATCGATTCGCCGCCATCGAGCCCGAAGCGCTTGGTGCCGACATATTTCTTGCCGAGATAGTTTTCCCATTGCTCGGACTGGATAACCTTGGCGAGGATAGCCTTCTTTCCCCTCTTGGTGAACTGGATGGAGCTTTCCTTGCCCTCCATCCGCTCCTGCAGGAATCGCCGCTCCTCGAGGTCGTTGATATGCATATATTCGAGGCCGACGGGCCCGCAGTAATTCTCCCGCAGGATCGCGACCAGCTCGTTCACCGTGGCGCTCTGAAGCCCGAGCGCGCCGCCGAGATAGACGGGCGTATCGAGCTCGTCCTCGGCAAAGCCGTGAAATTCGGGCGTAAGGTCTGCGGGCAGCTCGCGCTTGTGGAGCCCCAAGGGATCGAGATTGGCGGCGAGATGGCCGCGGACGCGATAGGTGCGGATCAGCATCATCGCACGGATCGAATTGCCCGCGGCGCGCTCGATCTCGTCGGATGTAAGCGTTGGCCGCGAATAGGAAGGAGATGCGACCGACGAACGCTTGGACACGATCGTCATCTGCGTCGGGTCAAGCGCGGCGGTCAGATCGTCGGTGACGCCGACGGGCCAGTTGGGGCGCTGCCAGCTGGGACCGCCGGCAGTTACCTCAAGGCCTTCGAACAAGCTCTTCCAGCTCGATTCAACGCTGTCGGGATCGTCGCGATAACGCCGGTAGAGTGCCTCGGCGAAAGACGGACTGACCCCTTCTATTCCGGAGAAGTCCATACCCTCAAAACCCATGAATGCTATCCTAAGCGCGCGCGACCCACCCGATCTGGCGTTGAAGTGCGACTCTATCAACCCTTGATTAAATTCGCGAGCGTTGTGCCGAGTTCCGCCGGGCTTGGCGAAACCGCAATGCCGGCGGCCTCCATCGCGGCGATCTTGTCGTCGGCGCCGCCTTTGCCGCCCGAGACGATCGCGCCTGCGTGGCCCATGCGGCGGCCCGGCGGCGCGGTACGCCCGGCGATGAAGCCGACGACGGGCTTCGAGCGCCCGGCTTTGGCCTCGTCGGCGAGGAACTGCGCGGCTTCCTCTTCGGCGCTGCCGCCGATTTCGCCGATCATGATGATGCTCTGCGTCGCATCGTCGGCGAGGAACATTTCGAGGATGTCGATGAAATCGGTGCCGTTGACGGGATCGCCGCCGATGCCGACTGCCGTCGTCTGGCCGAGGCCGACTGCGGTGGTCTGGTGAACGGCTTCATAGGTCAGCGTCCCGGAACGGCTGACGACGCCGACCGAACCCTTCAAGAAGATGCTGCCGGGCATGATGCCGATCTTGCACTCACCGGGCGTCAGCACGCCGGGGCAGTTGGGTCCGATCAGCCGCGATTTGGAGCCTTCGAGCCTACCCTTGACCGTGACCATGTCGAGCACCGGGATGCCCTCGGTGATCGCGACAATCAGCGGGATTTCGGCCTCGATCGCCTCGATGATCGAGGCGGCGGCGAACTTGGGGGGGACATAGATGACGCTGGCGTCGGCGCCGGTTTCGGCGACCGCCTCGGCGACGGTGTTATAGACCGGCAGGCCGATGTGCGTCTGTCCGCCCTTCCCCGGCGTCACGCCCGCGACCATCTTGGTGCCGTAATCGAGCGCCTGCTGGGTATGAAAGGTGCCGGTTTCCCCGGTCATCCCCTGGGTAATGACCTTGGTGTTCTTGTCGACGAGTATGCTCATTTAGTATGGTACTTCCTGTAGCGAGAATTCCGGCGCTCCAGCGCTGCAACTTCCATTGGGCCAAGTCCGAGCTCTAGGATTAATTCATCGACTAAATGAGTGGGCTCTGGCTCTGGCTCGAATTTGCGATTCCAATGAGAATCTTTTTCCCCGGCGATCGCAATTACTCTGTTTTCAAGTTCGACTTGATCGCCTTTTCCCTCATGTGTAACAATAGGAAATACCGCAGCACGACAGTGCTTAAGGATAAATTGATTTCGCAATTTCTTTGAAACCAATCTGTCAGCCAAATCGTTAGAGTGCCTATCTTTCCATAAGCAGCCTACATTATAAGCGCAGCTATACTTATGGCTTCGGTCTTCCGATCCGGTAGTATGTTTGTTTCTTATACGAGCTCTAAATCCCTCAGTGTGAGCGATCCCAATATATCGACTATGCCCGACGTGGTTATACAAAACATATAAGCCGCTCGAATTTGGCAATTGGTCCAAATTTAAAGGCTTACTGTTTCGCAAATTCTCCAGAACATCGGATTCTCTGAAATCAAGCAAGGCTGTTATCCAGCTGCTTGCACGCCGCGAGCAGTTCCTTGACCGCGTCGACCGAGACCTGGAAGCCGGCCTTGGCCTTCTCGCCAAGTTCGATCTCGACGATGCGCTCGATGCCGCCTGCGCCGATTATCACGGGTACGCCGACATAGAGATCGTCGACACCGTACTGGCCGGTGAGGTGCGCGGCTGCCGGAAGCACGCGTTTTTTATCCTTGAGAAAGCTTTCGGCCATCATGATCGCGCTCGTCGCGGGCGCATAATAGGCGCTGCCGTTGCCGAGCAGCTGGACAATCTCGCCGCCGCCGCCGCGCGTGCGCTTGACGATAGCGTCGATCTTGTCCTGCGTCGACCAGCCCATCTTGATGAGATCGGGGATCGGGATGCCCGCGACGGTCGAATAGGTCGGAATCGGCACCATCGTATCGCCATGGCCGCCGAGAACGAAGGCGGTGACATCTTCGACCGAGACGCCGAATTCCTCGGCGAGAAAATGGCGGAAGCGCGCGCTATCGAGCACGCCGGCCATCCCGCAGACCATATTGTGCGGGAGACTGGAAAATTCGCGCAGCGCCCAGACCATCGCGTCCAAAGGATTGGTGATGCAGATGACGAAGGCGTCGGGCGCATGTTGCTTGATGCCCTCGCCGACGGCCTTCATGACCTTGAGGTTGATACCGAGCAGGTCGTCGCGGCTCATCCCCGGCTTGCGCGGCACGCCGGCGGTGACGATGCAGACATCGGCACCGGCGATATCTGCGTAATCCTGCGTACCCTTAAGCGCGCTGTCATAGCCTTCGACCGGGCCGGCCTGGGCGAGGTCGAGCGCCTTGCCCTGCGGCATGCCTTCGGCGATGTCGAACAGGACGACGTCGCCCATTTCCTTCATCGCGGCGAGATGGGCGAGCGTGCCGCCGATCATGCCTGAACCAATGAGCGCGATCCTGTTGCGGGCCATGTCGAACTTTCCTTTGATGGCTATGGGCTACACCCCGAAAACGCGCCGGACTTAGACCGTCGCAAGAGAATCGGCAACCGTTCGCAGATGCAAAAACTCGATCGGGCCGCCTATGGCTCAGCCCGCGAGATCGCGGATCATAGCGGTCCAGTGATCGATATTGTCGTACAGGCTTTGAACCGGCAGCCGTTCGTCGCGGCCGTGCGCGCGCTCATCCTCGGGCGAGACGATCCACGCGCCGTTGACGCCATAGGTCGGGATGCCCGCGGCGCGAAAGTACAGGCCGTCGGTCGCGCCGGTGCTCATATTCGGAACGATCGGCGCCTCCGGATGCCGCGCGCGCACCGCCTCGGTAAAGGCTGCGACGACGTCTTCGCGCAAGGGCGAGGCATCGGTCGGGCGGGCGGGATCGACGGGTTCGACGGTCAGGCCGTCGGGTTCGGCGATTTCGCGCAGCGTCGCCAGCACATCGGCGGGATCGACGCCCGGGAACATCCGGCAATTGACCGTCGCCTGCGCAAGCTGCGGCAGTGCATTGTCGGCATGGCCGCCCTGCAGCCGCGTCGCGACGCAGCGTGTGCGCGTCGTCCCCA
>Ga0210044_10011741_pt1 | contig 10152 bp, 9 predicted proteins | sample CryGey13umfilter_2_FD_183959 | JGI IMG/M metagenome (GOLD analysis project Ga0210044, IMG submission 183959) | Groundwater microbial communities from aquifer in Utah, USA - Crystal Geyser 4/9/14 3 um filter (SPAdes) (version 2) | ecosystem: Environmental > Aquatic > Deep subsurface > Groundwater...
TTAAAAACCTGGTTATTTTATCGTGACTAATTTTCCCTTCCGACATGACCGATAATCCGGTGGCGGTCGTATATGAAAATGAACTCATTAAATAATCGGTGTAAAGTTCTAAGTATTCTTTTTTCATCTCAAGTACCTCTGATTTTTCTCACCAGAAATTTAACTCCTTTCTATGGTTTTGCGTAAGGTGAGTTATTATTATTATTGGGTGTTGTATTAAGTATATAATCATTTTATATGAACTCAGGATGGTTGCCAGTTGTGGATGGGTTATTATTTATTGATGTCTCACCAGTAATATCAAAATATTTGAAATAATAATTTTCAATCGTTCCGTAATCATTGAATACGTTTTTCTTGGAAGTGACATTTAATATTTCACCATTTTTTATTAAAGCAACTTGATTACAAAACACCTCAACATCAGATAAAATATGAGAAGTAAATAAAATTGTAAGGTTATTATCTTCATTTTGTTTGGAAAGATATTTCATAACCCTCCTTTTTTGTATAGGATCAAAACCATTAAATGGTTCATCCAATATCAATAGCTTTTTTTGTCCAACTAGAGCATTAACTAAACCAAGATTTTGAATCATACCCTTCGATAATTCTTTTACCCTTTTACCTAAAATACTAGTCAATTCTAGCTCAACATATAATTTACTTAGCTCACTAATTACTTCCTTTTTAGAATATTTATTCATAATACCAAAATAGTAAGCTGCTTGCTCAAAACTATAATCATGAGGGAAAGAAAAATTTTCAGGCAAATAACCAACAAAATTTCTTGATTCTTTTAGTTTATTACTTATTCCAAAAATTGTAATTAAACCTGCATCAGGGAAAATTAAGTCTAATACTAGTTTAATCAAAGTAGATTTACCTGATCCATTTGGGCCAAGCAGACCAAATATTTTTCCACGTTCAATGACTAAATTTTTTATTGATAACTTATATTCATTTGAAGTGTCTTTCTTTTTTTTGTATTTTTTTACGAGATCATTGATCTCAATAATTGACACTGGCACAATCCTTATATTAAAATTCTTTCTTATTAGCAATTATAAAAAGTAATAATGTTGTCGGTATGATGGAAATAATAATGCTAGGTAATAAATACAAATCAAAACTATGATTTTTTATTATGCTTATTAGCATATTTTGAAAAGATTGTATTTGCGGTGTAATGGAATGTAAAACACTAACTATATATCTAGTAGTCGGATAATCTATCCCAGCAGATTGTAAATACTTATTTCGATTAATCAAAACATCAGAGAAATAAAAAACATACAAAAGAACAAATAATATAAACGCAGAGTCATTAAATTTTAATAAAACTACCATATTCAACATGTGGATAAACAATAGAAGAATAGGACACAAAACAAAAACTATAAATAAATCTGTTTGAATTTGTCCGGTTTTAAATAGTATTGATAATTCTAAGATAACAGCTCCAAATAAACAATAAATATATAATGTGAAAAGAATACCTAATAAATTTTGAACAACGAATTCATTTCTAGAAATTGGTTTTGAAAGAATTAGTGAAATTCTATCATGTTTTATAATTCCTGGGAAAGTTTGTACTATCGTTGCGGTTCCCATGAGGATAATGGCTGTAGGTAAAACAGATATTAATATTTCTATTGAACCTTCAAAAAATTGTATCATTAATGCATAAAAAATAAATAATAGTGCCAATAAAATAAGGGGCGTTTTTGTTATATTTTCTTTAATAATAAATCTCATCATTTTATCATGACCTTTAATGCTTTAAACTAATAGCAAGAAATTATTAAAACTAATTGATATTAATAGTGATCTTATCAAATATAAATTTCAATATTGTTGAGTATTCATATTCTGGAATAGGTAATGGAAATATGTGAATAATGTTTTTTTCTCTCACAAGTAAACTGCTTTTGTTGACATTTGGTAACTTATTAAAACCTTGGACAAAAATGTGTTTGAATTTTATTTTTTGCCGTTTTTTCCAATGATCAATAAACTTTTTTTGAACAAATAAGTCCCGATTATCTCTTTCAATTAAAAAGAAAATTGATTCACTATAAATTGAAAAATGAGCATTGAGTGAATCAGAAAAATTTAGGAAATTAATATAACAAGTTGAACAGTTAAAATCAGAAAATCTTATTAATATATATAATTTAATTTTTCTCGTATCGATAAGTTCCTGCTGTAGAAAACTTAACTTATTTATATCATTAATATCTAGAATGTTTTTTTCATATAAAAAATTCTTGTTTGAAATATTCGAGATGTTTTTGTTTGATAGATAACTAACAAAAACCAAAGATAGAATTACAATTATAATTGTTATAATTTTAATTACGTTATTCTTTTCCATCACCAAATCATTCTATATTTCCCTACAGCTGTTTCTTTATTAGAAGTTGCGTAAAAATAACCATGCTGTTTAGGTGGAACATAAATAAATTTGCTTTCGAAATCAAGATTTATAACACGTAGTAATTTCCCCTCGGTTGAAGTTACATAAATTTCTTTTTTATTCCCATTTTTTGCATAATTGCCTGAGAGTATGTACAAATGTCCTTGATCATCTGATGAAATATCCCAGAAAATATGTTTGATTGGAATTCCTTTAACTGGAGTTGGTAGACCGCTATTATTATTAAATTTTTCAGATTCTGCTTTTAATGGTAGAAATGGGAGTGAGAACTCATTATTTAATTTCCCATTCAAATCATAGACTTGGATTAAGTTTCTGAATAAATACATTAAAATTATTTTTTTTTTGCAACTATTATAATTAAGATAACACATGTCGAAAAGCATTTCACCGGTTAGGTTAGAAGGATTAAAAGAACTCTTTAGATTACCTTCCCTATCAAATATATTAATTGTTTTGAAAAATTGTGGTGCAGGTGGCGTCACAGTAATTAAATTGGATTCATCATCGAAGACAATATCAGAGACTGGAGCTGCATTTAATATTTGTTTAACAAAATCAAATCTCCCATTGAAAAGTTTTATGACATGAGAGGTACGCTCAATAACCGCGTATAAATTCCTCTTTTCGTTGTAAGCAATTTGACAAGGAGGCAATGTAAATTCATTCGGTCCACGACCACGCGAACCATATACATTAATAAGTTTTCCCATTATATCAAATTTTTTTATATCAAAATCTACATCATCACAAACAACAATATTTCCATCCATAGACGTAGTAAATCCACTGATTCCATATAATAATGAATCATTTTCAGAGTTAATCATCATTTCTCTTTTAATCAATAACTGTTTATCAGTTAAAATATCAAAGTTATTCACCTTTTTACTTTTATTCTCTCCACAAGAAATAAAAATAAATGCGGATAATATTAGGATGAGTTTAAACATTTCTAACTTTCTGTCTAATTTGAATATTATTTTTCATTTAATTAAAAAAAGGTGATTGAAGAAAAAAAGAAACTTTTGAAGCATTTTTTCTCAACATTCACCTTTTGTGTCAACAATTAGCATAGCCAATAGTACAGCCAGCCAACAAGCCTGCATACCAAGTACTAGCAAGCGTTAAACATGGTGCTACACAAGGGGGGCAAAGCAATCTCTGTTGTGCACAAGTCGCAGCCGCTAAACCAAATGATTCTGTTGCACTCGAGCAACATCTCACATATGCTTCTTTACAGGTAATACCACCTCCCCCTCCACCACCGTCTCCATTATCAGATGCCACAGGTTTTGCCAAAACAGTACCATCGAGTGCAAAATTAAAATTAAAAATTACAAGAAATAAAAACAACGAAAATCTAAACCAACTTCTTGGTTGTTTTGTCTTTGAATTTACTCTCTGAACCATGATTTTCTCCTTTTTTTTATATGATTTATTTATTTTTTAATGTCTCTGCAGTGACATTAAAACTTTTTATTGATAATATAGTAATGGTAAAAAACGTGAGGTTTCTTAAAACCATAAATATTCCAAATTCACTTTTAATTACCGATCCGAAACACCCGCAATCATTATTTAGCCCAATTATAGAACCATAAACACTAAAGGCAAAGAAACAGAAAAAGAGTATGGTTACGGCAAATAGGGTTATCTTTGTTTGTACATTAAATACAAGCATCAGTCCAAAACCTATTTCAATTACCGGTAAAATTGTTGCTGCCAGGATCAGCAGACTTTCGTTCACTTTAAATACCGCCTTCATTGTTTCCATCATCGGAGTCGGGTCAATGATTTTACTAATACCGGAGAACAGAAGAACAACCGCAATAAAATAATAAAGTATCTTCCCTATCAGTTCAAAACTTTTCGGGATCGTTCTTGCAATCTTTATATTTGTTACCATAGAAGTAAACATTACCAATACATCTAATATTCTAATGCAAAAATAAATTAAAATTTAAGGCTCCGCATGAGTAGTTACTACCCATTTTTCTAGGTAGTTCGTAACATTTTTTGAATAGGTACTACCTACCTATAAGCTATTTTGTTCCATTTTGGTGGTTTTTAAAAAATCCTTTATTGACTCATGGTCAGAGAAGCCGAGTTTTTCTTTAATTGCCAAACGATGATTTGACACGGTTTTACATGAGATAAATAACTTTTCCGCAATGTTCTGACTTTTTAAACCTGCACCTATTAATAAAACAATCTCAATTTCCCGCTTAGTTAAATTAGCCAATAAACCAGGCGCTAATTCCCTTCTTAAACCTATTTCAGCATTTATATGGGTTTTATCACCCTCATTCTCATCTTCTTTTTTAATAAAAGAGTATTTTAAATTTCTTTCCGGTCAATAATAGACCATTAATATCATAAAAATCGTTCCCAACATCATTGAGATTGGAGAAATTATCTTCAGCAGTTGTTGGTTCTCATAAAAGAAGTAGAAGAAGATTGTATTTCTTAATGTTTCGACAATTAGTATAGGTAGAAATAGAGGAATCCGGCACTTGGACATAATTTCGATATGCAGATCCTCACAAAGACAAATAATGATGAAAGCTAAACTAAGAGTGATTATCAGCAGTGGAATTAGGTTGTTTGTTCCTAAATGGGGAGTAAGAATTAAAAATCCGAGGAATAACAAGACTGAATATTTAAGTCCTCTTCTTGGAAAAGCTATCAATAATGCCGGGCTTAAGAATGGAATTACCGCTAAAGATATAGGGGTGTGAGAAGTGATTAATAAATAATAATTAGGATTGACTACAAAAGCCAATAAAAGAAACAAAAAATATTTATTTCTTTTAAACCGGAATAGAAGTAAAAGATTTGTAAAAAAACCAAGCACAAGAAACACATTCAAAAATAAGGGTACAATCTCCTCCGGCAAAAAACTTATTTTGATCGTTTGGTAACCCCGTCTATTTTAACAATAGAGGGAAATACTAAAACAAAGTTAAAAAAATATTTTATTTTACCAACTCACTAAAATAATATCCCTTTTAAGACATTTTACTTTTTCAATTTAATTAAAAATCGGGTTAATTCCCAAATAGCTTCGTTTTTACTCCAAAAACGAAGATATAATTACTAAAAACTATCTGATAATTATAATTAATTACCAATTAATTGTAATTACTTACCGATTAGTTGTAATTTTTTTACGATTTATTTTAATTATTCACGGGTTAATTAGTATTCCCTATCCGTTTACTAAAATTGTTTACCGGATAATTATAATAAATCAAACCTTAATTTGAATATACTGACTGTTAATTTTATTAAAACCATTTTCCGTTAAGGTACCTTCACGGATTATCAAAATTTTTTAATTTGTTTAGTTATCAGATATAATTACGGTTTTACAATCAATTTACCCACTCCCAATCCCCTTCTTTTGGTTTGGTTTTTCTAATAAATGTAATTAGTTTACCTTACGTAATCATTAATGTTTCACCTTTCATCATTTTCATCCATTAACCTGCCGGAGGCGGGTCACAAACCGAGAATGTTGATTCACCAAGAAGTTTCTATGGACAAAAGTTATCATTCATTTCATATTCCCGTAATGGGAACCGGCTTTTCAATGGACACTCCGATTCGTGTTGCCCACTATGGTATTTCATCAGTAATCTCAATTGTAGATGATCTGCTTATCGAACGGATCAGAAAATATTATTGCGAAAAGTTTAATTTTCCATATCTCCCGATCATGCGCTTTGAACCTGATGGAAGATCAAAGAGAATAACCGCTTATTTGGATGTCGTTTCAAAAATTGTTCATCAAAAAATTGAAGAAATAAAAAAGCAGCCTTTTTTTGAACATAACGAAAAAAGCAAATACTTTGAGATGCTTCCCGATAGCAGTCCCGTAAAATCGGCTTATGTAAAACTTTTAAAAATGAAAGATGATTTTGAACGAATCAATTTTGCCGATGAACTTACAAAATTAATCCATCCCGGTTCCATTGATGTAAACATTATGGCAAAACTTGATAAGACTAATTATGACAAAGCGGGACAAATGCTCAGCGAAGAATATAGTGATGCAAAGGCTGCGCTGCGCGGGTTTGCAAATAGCTGTTTAAATTCTTCTGTGGTTTTTTCTGCAGGTTTTAATCGCGGCTTATACGGATACATTTCAAAATTTCAAGATTTTTATAGAGATACAACCGGTGATTTGAAAAAGAAGATCACGATTAAGGTCAGCGATTTTCGTTCCGCTTTAATTCAAGGAAAATTTTTAGCTTCGAAGGGATTAGAGATAAGTGAGTTCAGAATTGAATCAGGTCTCAATTGCGGCGGACACGCTTTTGCTTCTCAAGGATTATTGCTTCCTTCAATTTTAAAAGAATTCCACGAAAAGAAAGAACTCTTAACTACCCAGCTTCAACCTATCATCCAAAGTTTCTATGAAAAAGTCGGATTGGACTATCCTGAAAAAGCTAAACAAGACGAGCCGCTCATCACTGTTCAGGGTGGAGTAGGAACAGACGGTGAAGCAAAAAGATTAGTAGAAGATTTCGGATGCGATTCGGTTGGCTGGGGAAGCCCGTTCCTATTGGTTCCCGAAGCGACTTGTGTTGATAGCGATACTCTTGAATTGTTAAAGAACGCAAAAAAGGAAGACCTTTATTTAAGCAGTGTTTCTCCTCTCGGTGTGCCGTTTAACAATCTCCGGAATACCGGTTCTGAAGTTTGGACCAAAGAAAAATCCACCCAACAAAAACCCGGATCATCCTGCCCAAAAGGTTTTCTTGTCTCCAACAAGGAATATTCAGACCTATCTAACGGTAAAGCAGGAAAACCAATTTGCACTGCGTCAACGGAATTTCTCTTAAAAAAATTCAACTCAATTTCAACATTAGAAACTTCTTCTTTTGAAAAAGATGAACTAAAAATGAAGGCTGTCGAAAAAGTTTGTTTGTGCGAACACCTCGGGAACAGCGCTTTAATGGCTCTTGGTATTCAAAAGAGAGGACTAACGCCTCAAGCAATTTGTCCCGGACCAAATATCGTTTGGTGGAGTAAAGAATATACTTTAAGAGAAATGATAGACCATATTTATGGTAGAGGCGAATCGCTTGTGTCTAAAGAGCGTCCGCACATGTTTTGCCAGGAAGTTGAACTGTACGTGAACTATTTTGAAAATCTTTTAAAGACAACGGAACTCAACGAAGCGGGAATAAACTATCTTAAAACATTTAAAGAAAATCTTGAATCGGGGATGGATTACATATTGGAATTCTCCACAAAAAAACCTTTTGAGAATGAAAACTTAGCATCAATCCCCTCTTTCATTTCGGAACAGAGAAAAAAACTGCACCTTATCTTCACACAGAAATTAGCTGCGTAGGTTTTTCCCCACACAGCTAATTAGTAGATCATTGAAACAAATTATCATAGCTTTTGTCTGAAAAATGATTTTTATTACTGCACTTTTAAAAGTTTCGCATTAATAGCAACAATAACCGTACTTGCAGACATTAGCACTGCACCTAATGCCGGACTCAAAACTATTCCTGCTGAATATAAAACTCCGGCAGCAAGAGGAATAGCAATAATATTATAACCTGTTGCCCAAATTAAATTCTGAATCATTTTTTTATAAGTGGCTCGTGAAAATTTTATTAATGAAACCACATCTTTGGGATTATTCTTCACAAGAATTATATCTGCTGATTCAACAGCAACATCAGTTCCTGCACCTATGGCAATACCGACATCTGCTTGTGCAAGTGCGGGTGCATCGTTTACGCCGTCGCCTGTCATTGCCACTATCATCCCTCGACTCTGAACTTCTTTAACTTTTTCTGCTTTTTTATCCGGGAGAACTTCAGCAAAATATTCATCGAGTTCAAGTTCGTCGGCAACCCATTTTGCTACCTGTTTATTATCTCCGGTTAGCATCATCGGTTTAATTCCCAACGCTTTAAGCTGCTGTATCGCTTCCTTCGATTCTTCCCTGATAATATCAGCTAAAGCGATTGCACCGGTTAACTTATTATCAATCAGAACAAATACAACTGTTTTACCCTGACCGGATAATTGTTCAATCTTATCTTTTTGTTGAATCTCAATTTTATTTTCTACAAGATATCCCGGACTAACAACCTTAATATCTTTTCCATTCACTTTACCTTCGGCACCTTTGCCAGGAATGGAATTAAAATCTTTTAACTCATATTTGTCTTCTGATGATTTAACAATTCCCTGTGCAATGGGATGCTCAGATTCAGATTCAAGTGAAGCTGCATATTTTAATATTTCTTTTTCATCATATTCGTTATTGAAAGATATTGTTTCAGTCACACCAAATTCACCTTTAGTTAATGTGCCTGTCTTATCGAAAATAATTGCCTGGATATTCCTTGCCTGCTCAAATGCGTTCCTGTTTCTTATGAGCAAACCATTCTTTGCAGAAAGTGCTGTTGAAACTGCTATAACAAGGGGAACCGCCAGCCCGAGAGCATGCGGACAAGCAATTACCATTACCGTTACAGTTCTGGATAAAGCAAAGTTGAAACTTTGTCCGGTAAACACAAGCCATACAAACATTGTTAATGCCCCCGCAGTAATTGCAATAATAGTTAACCAGAATGCGGCTCTGTTAGCAAGGTTTTGAGTTTTGGATTTACTTTCCTGTGCTTCTTTAACCAACTTTACAATTTGGGAAAGAAAAGTTTCATCTCCGGTTTTTTCAACTTCAATTTTGATTGAACCTTCAGCGTTTATTGATCCGCCGATTACATCATCTCCCTCACCTTTTGAAACAGGTTTTGATTCACCTGTAATCATTGCTTCATTGATTGATGTTTTGCCCTCAAAGATTTTTCCATCAGTTGGAATTTTTTCTCCGGGTTTGATTAATAGTTTATCTTTATGTTTAAGTTCAGAAACATGAACCTCTACAACATTTCCGGCATCATCAATTTTGTGAGCCTCATCCGGCATAAGTTTAGCAAGCTCTTCAAGCGCTTTTGAAGCACCCATTACTGATTTCATTTCAATCCAGTGACCGAGAAGCATAATATCAATCAGCGTTGCAAGTTCCCAGAAAAAGACTTCACCTTTAACACCAAACACAACAGCACTACTGTAGAAATAAGCAACTGAAATTGCGAGCGCGATTAAAGTCATCATTCCGGGCTGCTTGTTTTTCAATTCATCAAACAAACCTTTTAAGAAAGGATAGCCGCCATAAAAAAAGACGAAAGATGAAAGAGCAAACAAAACATAGATATCACCATCGAAACGAAAAGCTTCTTTAAGTCCGAGAAAAAGCTGAATCATAGGTGAAAGAATAAGAATGGGGATTGTAATTACAATTGAAATCCAGAACCTTTTCTTGAAGCCTTCAATCGTATGTCCCTCATGTTCAGAATGGCTGTGCCCGCCGTGCTCATCCTTTTTATGATTCATCTTTTCATGAGAACTTTGATCATTATGTTTTGAATGATCCATTTCTGAATGTTTAACATTCTCCATATCGTGGGAGTCATGGATTTGATTTTGATGATCGTTTTTCATATTTGTTTCCTTTTCAATTGTGTTCCCGTTGTTTTGGGCATACGCGAAATGAATTTTCTCTTATATTTTCTGCTGATGAATTTCACACTCTGATTTATTTACAGCTTCAGTATACCGATTCCATTAAAATACACAATCGAGTATTGGGAATGTTTAAAAAATATTTTAATCCG
>Ga0210044_10011742_pt1 | contig 10150 bp, 9 predicted proteins | sample CryGey13umfilter_2_FD_183959 | JGI IMG/M metagenome (GOLD analysis project Ga0210044, IMG submission 183959) | Groundwater microbial communities from aquifer in Utah, USA - Crystal Geyser 4/9/14 3 um filter (SPAdes) (version 2) | ecosystem: Environmental > Aquatic > Deep subsurface > Groundwater...
ACGAATTGTTTAAGTTGTCAGGATCTAGGTTAGCTACACGCTGTGCCTGTTCCCCTACAGCTGCTTTTTGGTGCTCAATCTCTGCTGCTTGCTGGGCGGCTTGGCTTGACAGTTGGATTGAGCGTTGGACTGCAGCATTCATGCTATCTGCGCTTGATCCAATAGCACTAGTAGTTTGCGCTGCTGCTGCTCCGTTAGCATCCAACGCCGAGTTCGACGCCCCGGCCTGATCAGTTAAGGCAGAAAGTAATTTATTAATGTCCATTATGCTCTTCCCATTTGACGTTGAGCTTTAGCTGCTTTAGGATTAAATGCCTCTTCAAGTGCTAAGAAGAAGTTTTCACCAAGTGCTTCATTGACGGCTTTAGTAGTTTCTGCAGTAATCACAGTTTCTCCATCAGATACCTTGATGTCAATACTGTCTGAAGTTCCAGTGCCGGGGCCGTCAATTAATCCACCATTAGCAGCAGCAGCGTTACCATTGCTAGTGCCACCATTTGTGTCCCCAGCCCCACGGGAATCACCCCCACCGTACCCGCCACCAGCATTGCTACTATCTCCCCCACCAAACCCGCCGCCGCCACCCCCATTTCTACCTCCACCACCTGTACCAAAAGCGTTAGTCAATCCCATTAAGTTGTCAAGCGCGTCTCCAGGCATTCCATTAGCCTGAGACGTAAGGCCAGCAGAGCTTGGGTTATTAGCTTCAGTAGATACAAGACTTTGTTGCGCAGGAGTCATCATCTGGTTAGGGTTTTTTAAAGCGAATGCATTATCTACTACTTCTCCAGCTGTAGCAAACCCAAACAAGCTAGCTGCTGCATTGTATGCAGCTCCCATCGGGTTTAATGATGACGCTAAGTTAACACCACTAACAAGGCTTGGGTCACTAGCAAAGCCAACAACAGAACCGAGTCCAGGAGCTGCAATGTTTAGCGCAGTCTTTCCAGTTAGTCCAAGCGCTTCTTCTTTAGACTTAGCATTAGCTAGTCTGGCTGACAGTCCTAGAACTCCCATGCCAGGGCCTAGCGTCGGGCCCTTAGTAACTCCTGACAGCGTGTTAAGTGCCCCAATCTTATTAACTGCGTTACCAAAAGATGCAGGATTGATGCCGTTAGCCGCGCTATAGTTACCAGAGAAACTGCTATTTCCACCGTTACCGCTAGAAGTACCAACACCATTGGAGTTACCAACGCTGCTAGAAGTGTCAGTGCTGCTAGAGTTACTAGGAATAATTACTGCGGGAGCTGGAGCTTTAAATTGGTTTCGCAGTGCGTCAGCAGAGCGCAGCGCCAGAGATTTATCTATAGTCTGCGGCGTGAATGTAGGATTGGCACTTCTCCGGCTACCGCCAGCACGAACTGTGCCGCCATCAGCGTAGCCTTCAGCTTTTCCCGGCCTACTCGTAACAAGCCCACCATCTGCAAACAGAGAGTAGTCAGGCTCAAATGGTTGATTGTAATCAAAGTAGTCAGGTACACTATAGTTAGGTTGATAGTCTAATCCCAAGCTAGTATCTACTGACGGGGCTAGGCTGTAGTCATAACTACCTAGTTGATAATCATAGGGGCTAGAGTTATCAACTGGAGCTTGAAGCCCTTGGCTACTGAAATTGGTATCTGGCAAAGAATAGTCAACTGGGGCTACAGTATAGTCGTTACTAAGCTGGTTGTTAGTAGAAAACTGGTTGCCAGAACTGAAAGCCGGGGCGCTAGATAGGCTGTAGTTGGCAGGCTCCGTGGTCAGTGCGCTAGTGTTCAGTGCGCCTGTAGGTGCTGCAACTGCGGCAGGAGTGCTGCTAGTGGAACTCTTAAATAAGTCTTGAATACCAAGTGCTTTAGCAGCTTGAAGCGCGGCAGTAATAGCTGCAAGGTTAGTTGCCCCGGTGCCTATATCAGTACCAGACTTTTTAGTTGTTCCTTGCGTAGTCTGTGCTATGCTGTTGCCAACATTAGCCTGGGTTTGAAAGTTCTGAGCTTGCAACTTAGCAACTTGGTCCATAGCCCCTGTGCTTGTCTGTGCCAAGAGTTTCTGAAGTGCTGCTTGCACCGCGCTGTTTCCACCGCTGCGAGCACCAATGGCATTTCCAAGCGCCTGCTGCAAGCCTGGAATCTGGCTCCCTGCCTGCTGAAAGATAGCTTTCAACATGGCTTCATAGTCAGCTCCTTTAAGCCCAGCTAGTGTACCCTGCAGCGCAGTAGTATCTCCAGGGCTAGTAGTAACCTTAGTGCCGCCTAGCAGCTGTAAAAGAGATGCTATCTGAGATTCTAAGCTAACAGGTTCTGGTAGTTTTTCAGGTCCAGCCATGATAATTCCTTATTTAGTTGCAACGCCTTTGATCTTCTCAACCGTACGCAAGCCACCAATTCCAAGTAATGCACCAAGCACGTAAAGAAGCGTGTCAGTGTCAACTGCTGGTGGAGCTGCCCATCCTTGAGTTTCTGATAACCATTCTAGTAAGTTGTGCAGAATAGTTGCGTAGAGTAATCCAGTTCCACATATCCAGCCAATATACGGCCTCCAGCCAGCTACAAATAGATTAGGACTTTCAGCTTCTTTGGCATTGATCTCTAGCTGCTTTAATATTTTTTGCAGCTCACCATCTTGGGTAAGTTTCAACAGCTCAAACTCTGCCGCAGCTTTCTGCGCAGGATCTGGAAACAGCCGGTTGATAAGGTTCCCACCTAGCTCAAATAGTGGACCAAGAAGTAATGGATTCATGCTTGCTCTCCTGCTGCTGCATCACGAGGTGCTGGGTAAGATGCATGCGATAGTTGGAAGTGCATACCGTCTTTAAATGACTTCCAGTCCCCGCCCCACTCTAAATCCACGCCCAGTTCCGTGGCCGCGGCTTTGAATGCTACAGCCAGCTGCTCATACGCGGCCCAGTCCCAAGTAACTTCCCCAGCTTTAAGTGCAACTACATCAATAGCATGGCCAGTAATATGCCTGCTGTTCAGTGTCTGTGATTTCTTTTCAGCAAACAGTTGGTGTTGTCTAGCTACACTACGTAGTCCTTCAGTCACTGTGAAGTCAACTGTGGATAGTTGTAGTGCACGGTATGCTACTGCAATTAGATCTGGATGCACTCCAAGAAGGGATGCTTTTGAACGAAGACCAAAACGATATGTCATAAGTTACTCCTTAAACAGTCCAGTCAGTGAAAGTACCATCAGTGTATTGAATACGTAAATTACTAACAGTAGTCTTGTAAACACGGCATACACGCTGCCCAACTGGCTCTATGTTTAAATATATACCTGCACTGCCAAGGCCCACACCAACAATCTGGTTAAGTACACTATCAGCAGTTGGAGATGCTAGCTGTAAGTTACCTACAGTTGATAAGTAATAAGTTGCACCTAGTACTGTTCCAGCTACAGCTGCTGTCTTACCTCGCATAAATAGTGCTACACCATAACTACCAGCTGCAATACCACCTGGCACGTCACATATTGCGTGCGCAGGTTTCGTCAGCACTGTGGCATCTGCCTTTGCCGCGGCCAGTTTCCCACTAGCAACACTAAGTGTTAGCAGGCTCCCGTAATTAAGCGCTTCCAACGCTTTTACATATATGCGCTGCTCACGATGATCTATCAACGTAGATAGCTGATCTATCTGTACTTGCTCTGCGGCAGAGAACTGAACATTGCCAGTCAACAAGCTAACTTGCTGAGCTAGCGCATTCACAGCGCGGTAGATCGGGCCAACTAACGCAGCATCATCGTCTTTTAGCCCAACTGGTAAGTCAGGTAGCCCAGAAGAAATCGTGTAAGAAGGCATTGTTACACCTTACCGCTTGTAGTAGCTTCTAAGATTACAGTGGATAGATTGAACGTACCTTCAATAACTAGATTAAAGTTCTTACAATCAACTAGCCCGCCTACAATTCTGTAGTTGTCACTAGTTTCAATATCCACCAACTGCTCTGCCGCGCCTAAATCGCGTCCATTGTAACTTGGTTGCACATACACACGCCCACTGCCAAGTCCTTCTACTTCTGCCCGGTTAAGTTGCACGTGGCTACCACGCGTGAGTTGGATACGACCAAGAATTGCTACAGCTTCGTCTTCAGTATCACGCGCCACTGAACTCCAGTCTGCAATAGTAACGCTACCATCAGATTTGAGAAATGCTAGCCCATGCTGTGCTGCCACTAAAGCGTTACTTTGCTGTGTAGTACTATCATAGGTGCCGAGGTCTGGGTAATCATATGGAATATCTCCAAGCATTGAGTATGTTAGATCAGCTGTTATTGCACCGTAAGTGTAATAAAAACAATCCCTATGTACAATCCGCAGTTTACCCCAGCGCTCTAGAGTCATGTCATAAACAAGAGCGAATGAGTAGACTTTTGGATACGTACCGTAGCTAACTACTAAATAGCGGTTAGCAATGTTTGTGATCTTTGTATAGAAATCTAGTGAAGTAGATGCTTGCCGAAGATCTTGAGTTCCAGACGAATAGCGTTCAATGTAGCGCCCAGCAATAAAATCACTTACATCTGGATATGCTTCCTCACTACTGTTAAGTGATACCTTCTGCAACCCAGTCGTAGTGTAGGCAATCAGCGCTCCAAGCGAGCCTTCAACAGTTGCTTGCTCGTAGCTTTCAATACCACCCGCACCTGCAACTTCTCGGAACACCCAGGGAGCCGCAATGCTCTGTGCGTGGTACGTGGCCGCGATCGCGTTCTTCGTGGTGAAGATGACAAAGCCGCCCGGCAACCCAATACAGGCTTTAATTTTACCCTGCGTATCTTCTGGAATTTGAAAGCCTGAGCCAGTGAACTCGCCATTGCTGTAAATAGTAAAGTCAAAGGCCGTGCCATTAAATGCTGCCCAGGCCACAGTAATGTCACTGTAAACAATGAGATATCCATTGGAACTGCTAATGCCATCAATCTCACCTGCAGGAAATGGCAAGTTTGCTATTAAACTGCCTGCTGGAGTAAGTGCCTTGGTAACTGGATCCCAGAATAAGATACTTGCATCTGTGCCACCAGTAGCCAGCAGCCTAGAATAGCAAATAAATGTCTTACCATCTACGTAGGCATAAGTAATATCTGCTGTTGCTTCTGTATTTGGTGATGCTGGGTCTATAGCCACGCCGTGAATTTCTGCAAACGTAGTTGTTGTCCACGCGCTAGTAGCCTCATCATAGATGTAATTCTTGCCTGCTGCCGGGCTGTACAAGACTGTATTTTCTACATCATCCCGCAGTGCAAACAGCTGATCAAAGTCTGAGTTTACTGTTCCTGCGATGCGCTCCGTGTAGCCTACAGACTTCAGCCCCTCGGCTACTGGCATGATGTTCTCACCATAAAGTACTTGGGACGTATCATAGTCTACAGACTCATTGCTGCCCATGAACGTACGCGGTGTGCGCGGTGCGCTGTCAAGTCCTGGAATAAAAACAGCCCGCTGTCCCTTAGTAGAAACTAAAGGAAAACGAGCTGCGTTTAACGAGACTTTAAATCTCTGAATTGCCATAGAGGTCTTTCAAGTTAATAATACAATAGGTACTGCAGCAATTACTCCGCCTAAATTAGCAGCAAGGTCTTTCCAGCCTAGTGTATCCGTCAGTAGGTGCTTATGGTCATACAGCTTTTTAAGCACAACCGCGGCGCGTAAGCTATATCGCCAAATCTTTGCAGTAGAGTAGCTGCGTAAAAGCCTAGCGGGTATTTCACAAGTTACCCTCAGATACCCAAGTACCAGGCGTTCCCGCGACAGTACAAATCCAACCCTTTGGAGATCCCACTGCGGGGTTATTATTAAAAGCACGGTCGCCTCTCTCCCAAGTCCCCCCTGTAGGTGTGCCCGCAGCCCAAATTTGGCGCCTAGGTGCAGACCCTCCAGTAATCCAGTATTTTCCTGTAATCGCTACTACTTTCCAAGCAGTACCACCAAGTGACGTAAGTTCCAAATACGCACCCTCATTGAGAACCAAAACACTCCCGGAAAAGGGTATATATCCAGGAATAGTGTCGCTCCCACTCAAAATAACGGATACGCTATTTACTCCGGATGCCGTTTGAATTCTATAAGTAGAACCTACACAATTTGCGGAAGGTGGTAGCGTTAGATTAATCGCCGTAGTAGCTTCAATAATCTGTCCAACTGCTTTTCCAAGATCACCCAGACTTCCATTAAGTTGGAATTTTTTTGGTGTAGTATAAGAAACGGTTATTCCCTCGCCGCCGCCAGCGCCAGCTATTAAGCATTGTGCTTGAACGTCGAGCGGTAAGCTAGAGGAACCATTAATTAATTCGGGGTTAATAATGTCAACGTTTTTAACTTTCTTGCCTGTGGAGGACTGCATCCAAAAGCAAGAAATTGCTCGCGGAGTTACACGGGTATCAATAGTTTTGCAGTTGCTAAACTTAGCATTTCCCAAGTTCGTTTTAATTTGGGTAGTCGCAGCATCTAGGAAAAAACCAGAACGACCCCCATTTGTAAAGACGTTCGCTGTGTAATCAGGATTTACAACTTGAATGTTGTTTAAGATCGCGATCGGTGCTGTATCTGCATCCCAATTATCTAGCCTCATGCCGCAACTAAATGGTTCTTTAATTAGATAATCTTGCACGGAAACAAATCCGTTGACTTTATTCGCACTAGTCCCAGAAGCAAACCGAAGAGCCGGTCCATCGGCTAGATTGCCGTCGTGGTAGGACATACCGCCAACCACTGTAACTGTGAATTCAGAGTTTGTGACGTTACCTTGTGCGCCAGAGACAAAAAGCAATCCACCTCCGACATTACTTTCTGTATAGACGCCGATAATTGATATATTGCGCGCCCATTGGTCTGCATTTGGTTCGACGTCAATACCAGCATAGGGGCCACTGGGTGCACCATTGCTATTTTTATACTCGCCTCCAAGTACAGTACAGCCGTCAGCATGAATAATTGACAGGCCGTTTCTACGGCAATTACTGACGACAATATTAGCTAGAACAGTGTTAGTGCAGGGACCAGAGCCAGTTACATCACCCGTAACTGTGATGCCATCTGTAACCATGTCATTAATGTTAAAATTTCGGATAAGAATATTATCTGAGCCATACAAAAAGAAACCTGCACCATTACCCTCAGTGACGGCCCCGGTACGCGTCCCATTAATAGTAGCGCCATTGCCTTCTAAAATGACATTAGTTTGATTAGCAGCAACAAAACACGATGTGGTCTCTAAGTTGGTAAGTGGTTGCAAATTAATAATTACGCCAGAATCAAAATTTACATGCTGGTTAGTACCAAGAATAAGCTGGTTTGTTATTTTGTACGTTCCTTTATTCCAGTAGAGCCTAACTGAGGCTCCATCATTAGCCCGGGTTGCTATAAGAGCTGCTTGCAATGCGTCAGTGTCGTCTGCTACTCCATTACCAACAGCTCCAAAGTCTTTAACACTAACACTCTCCCGTAGCTTGGCTTGGACTGTCGTGGGGACTGCCCCGGCGCCGGCAGCTAAATACTTAACACGATCTGACGTAGTACCGATACGATTTACAGCAGTTCCAGCGTTATTTTCTGCATATAAATACGCATCTTCAGTGTTAAGCGCTAGTTCTCCAGCTACAAGTTGTCCAGTTGTAGGAGAGGTTCCAGAAACTGCGTTTCGTTTTAGTTTAATAGTAGGCATTGTATAAATTCCTTAAAAAGTTCCACCATCAATAATATTAGACCATGTTGGCAAATTAGACACAACTGTTAATACACTACCGCTGCTACCTATAGCTAATTTACTTAAAGCTGAGGTTGAAGACGCATAGAGTAAATTACCTGCTGTGTACGAAGTTTGGCCAGTCCCGCCTTTAGCAGCAGTAATAGCAGTTCCGTTCCATACCCCGGTACCAATAGTACCTAAAGTAGTAATTGATGTTTGTCCAGTATACGTAGTAGCAATATCTATATTATTTGAATTTGCAGTTATTCTATTTACAGTGCCTACTACGTCAAATGTGGTACCTGTTAAAGTTAACCCATTACCTGCTACATACGAGCCAGCACCGGAAAATTGTGTAAACGTAATAGAAGTAGTATCTAATGTTCCTCCAGCATCTACATTGCAAACAAATCCAGTATCTGCATTTACTGTGCCACGTTCTACGAATACAAATGCGCTAATATACTCTGTCCAAGAGTTTGCGTCACTGGCGCGCCCCCAGGCACCGGCGGCACATACATAAATACCATTCTGGCTAGTGGTAGTTTGATTCTTTACTAATACCCGGTTACCTACAAGCACTGCAACACCGTCAATTGTCTGCGTACCAGATAGTGCTATATTAGCAGTAGTAGCTACTACTACAGAATTTTTAGCATCCAGCCCTTGAGCTACATTATCAACATACGCTTTATTAGCAGCGTCAGTATCTGCAACTGGGGCTAAGAGGTTAGTAATTTTTTGGTTATTAACATTTACACTAGCTGTAGGAACCGCCATCTGGTCTAGCCTAGATGTATGAACTTGTGCGTTAAAGTCAGATATTTTTGACGCAGTAAGCGTGGGAATATCAGTAGCAATCAACGTAGTACCAGAAGTCACTCGCCCTTTATCATCAGTTGTAACTTTAGTGTAGGTACCCGCAGTGCTAACTGTAGCTAAAGTTAGCGTAACTGAACTTGATCCTGTACCACTAGCGTCTCCAGTGAATGTAATAGACTGATTTCCAGTAAGGTAATTTTGATTTTTAACAAATGCCGTACTAGCAGCTTTAGTAGAATTATCTGTACTTGTTATAGTACCTATAGTCGGAGTAGAAGAAAATGTTTTAACTCCTGCTATAGTTTGATCTGAACTTAAATTAACGTACGCGCCTGAGCCCGCCACTGTCTTAATACTAGATGCTACGCCACTGCCTGCGTCTCCATAGCCTATGTACAAAATATCATCAGATTCGTTATAAGCTAGCTCTGTAGTAGCTAACGTAGTTGGAGCTCCAACTGCACCGCCAGAAGCACGCCGTTTAAGTCTAAGTGTTGTCATAATAATCTCTGAAAGTTAAGTTAAAAATTACCACCATCTACAATATCGGGTAAGCTGATATGTACATCTACTTTTCCGTCTAAGCCAGCAGAGGCTATAACAGAGTCACCTGTAAAATTTAAAGCAGACATTGAAGTAGTTATCAATACCGCCTCGTCTTCAACATCTGTACTAGCAGGCGCGCCATCCACAGGCACTCTAGCAATTTGCACTGCTCTAGAGCTCATTAATATACTCCACCATCTATTAAAGTTATTACTTGCCTATATGTATAAATAGTGAGACTATCAGTAAGTTGGACTGGATTATTTAGTAATACCGAGGTAGGAGTGTAGGTGTAGTCTACTCCAGGGGCCAGAAGTACCCCATTATAAAATACTTCTACATTATCTACATCTAAATCTAGACCAATAAATAGTGTTTGGTTATTAGATGTTCCTGGAGTCGTACCTATAATAAAATACCACACATCTGCATATTTAGCAGCATTACCACTAATAGCAGATATAGCGTAATCAAGCTCATCAAGCTTATCAGCCACAGTGCTCTCAACAGCACTTCTTGTAGTAATCTCGGCTTCTAAGCTAGAACCAATAGCCTGCAAGTCAGCGTCAATAGTAATTTTATCTAAGGTCACTTTTGATTTCAGAGTCCTAAACTCTAGCGCGGCAGACTCAACAGTCTGGCTTTCAAGCGGCTCAGTAAAATCTGTAGCATTAGGTACGTAAGTTGCCATATCAGTTCACCATTCCAATAAGATGTGAGGACACCAAGAGCTCTTTAAATGGCTGTACGTGAGTGCGTTGGAAGTCATTAGCCATCTCTGCGAATCCGGTGCGCGCAAACACAATAGCTGCTGCCCACATAGCTAGTTCATCAGGGTATTCATTGGCGATCCAGCTAGCATAGTCAGCTTCAGTTACTACTGGGTTCTTGTAATACGTAACTGCCAGTGACCCAGTTGCTATGCAGGGATAAACGCGCAGAGTGTCACCGATCATAGTGAACATTGAAGTACGTAACCCATTGTCGCTATCATATAAATCTTGCAGCTCTCTGTACTCAAGGTTCTCAACCGGGGCGCCGGTAGAGTCTATGGATTTAATGGACTGTAAACTGCGCAGCTTGGGAAGAAGCGTAGTCAAGTCAGCTAAATCGT
>Ga0210044_10011749_pt1 | contig 10146 bp, 4 predicted proteins | sample CryGey13umfilter_2_FD_183959 | JGI IMG/M metagenome (GOLD analysis project Ga0210044, IMG submission 183959) | Groundwater microbial communities from aquifer in Utah, USA - Crystal Geyser 4/9/14 3 um filter (SPAdes) (version 2) | ecosystem: Environmental > Aquatic > Deep subsurface > Groundwater...
AAGAAGGAAGAAAAGAAAAAGAATTCGGAGCAGTGCAGTGATTCTTGTTGAAACGAGGCTTTTGCACAAATTACATGTGGTAAAGGCTCTCCATTCCGAAAAGAAAAATAAATCTGTCTCCCCGTAAACAGAAAGGTGAATAAAACTAAAAGTATATATTACAGGAAGTTCATAAATGAGAAAATTGTGTGAAATTGATCGAAGTGCATTCCTAAATAAATTAGTTAGCCAGACGAAAAGACGATATTGTCATGTCAAACCTTAGTACGGGTATTACAGCAAGAATAGTTTTTGTCGGCCTTGTCCCGGCTGCCGGCTACAACGGGTATGGTAGTGACAGGCGTGAAGAAATAGAAGTCGTGGTATACCACGTGCTCGAAATGATTTTTGCATTCACAGTTGACAGTACCTGTAAGTAGGACAAGACCTGGGGCTGTCCAAGATCGTCACAGCAAGAAAAACAAATCCTACTCCCATCATACCATCTGCTCTGACCCGGAGAAGGAAGTACACTCCAAAAATTGTTGAAAAAGACACACATAAATTAGAGGATCGAATCTTTTTATTTTACGCTTATAACTCTCTCTCCCTCGTGTCGAAAAGAAACAAAGCACCAACGCCTCAAAAGAAACTGACTATGAACGATCCAAAGTACAGTGGTAAGTGGAATGGAATGGAGTATCTCGTTCGCTGCGGACACAAAGGTGTAGGAGTAACTCCTGCTAGTGTAGGAGTCACTCCTGCTAGTGTATGTGTACCTGGTATTGATGATCTCCATGTCCGATCTTCTAATCGTTTTCATCGTTCTCATCATTCACATCGTTCACATCGTTCTCGCCGTGTCTCTTAATGGGATAACTTCTAATCCTCCTCCTAGCCGAAGAACGCATGGCAAACGAGGAGCCTCACCACAACCGACCGACCCTCGACCCTGTTTTACGCCAAGATTTGGTTTCGGTTGTGACGCCGGGCAAGGACAAGTACAACACTCTATTGGATATCATAGAACGGAACAAGAATACGCATCCAGACAAACCGTGCTACAAATGGCTCGACAAGAATGGCGAAGTCGTCGAAACATTCACCTACAAGCAAGTTTGGGTCAAGATCGAATCCATTGCTTGGCATGTTCGCCACAAGTGGAACATCCTCAAGGGCGAGATGATTTTGCTTTGCTTCCCTCCTTGCTTGGACTTTATCTTTGCCCATTTGGGCTGTCTTTTGGCGGGCGCTGTATCGGTCCCTGTCTATCCTCCCGAGTTGGCCGGACCTCGGGCCAAAAAGGGAGTCGAAAAGCTTGCCTTGATTGCGAACGACTGTCAGGCAAAACTGTGTTTGACGACGAGAACGTATTTGAATCTCTTCAAGCTGGCCTCTCTCAATCCTTTCAGCGAACTGCAGTGGCCCAAGACACTAACGTGGCACGCGTCGAGTGATTTGCGGGTCAAGTCATACAAGATCCGTGATGTCCACCAAGAAGACTTGGCCTTTCTGCAGTACACCAGTGGCTCCACGGGGGATCCCAAAGGTGTCATGATCAGACACGGAAACTACCTTCACAACGTTGTTACATTAGCAGCATACATGTTCCCCCGTGGAAGCGAAACGAGAATCTGTACTTGGTAAGAAGTCTTATGTCTGGGAATGTGACGATTGCAATTATTTGTATCATGCCATCGTCACTCATCTGCACTCATTCTTCTATTAGGACACCTCTCTATCACGACATGGGGCTCATCGCCAACTACACTGCCGTTCCAGTTATTGGTGGTACTCAGTATTGCATGTCCCCACTCACTTTCTTGGCCGACCCACCCCTTTGGATTCTTTGTATGAGTCGCTATCGAGTGCATGCAACCGGAGCCCCAAACTTTGCCTTTGCGCTTGGTAAGTGACAAACGTAGCTTTCTTTTTCATGCCCAAATAATCTTGAAATATATACACACCTGACCCATGCTATCACCTCTTACACAGCTGCTCGTAAATGGAAATGGGAGAGGGCTCAAAAAGAAGCCATTGAATTTGATTTATCTTCTGTGGAATTTATCGGATCGGGTGCCGAACCGTAAGTAATTTTGTACAATATCTTTACTGTATACACATATATACGCATCAAACGAAATTTCTCAACTTGGATATACATTCAGGGTACGTTTGGACACTTGCCAACAATTCTTGGACATGTTTCAAGAATCTGGTTTGCAGCCTGGCGTCTTGTCGGGTTGCTACGGTTTGGCCGAGTCTTGCGTCTTTGTGGGTTCCGAAACCCGACTTCGCATGATTACCAACAAGGCAGACGGCAAACCTCGCGTATGCTGCAGCAATGTCGACCATCTGAAGTGTTTGGTCGATATCGACATTCGTGTCATTGATCCAGACACTGGGAAGGAGGTGTTGGATGGGACGGTCGGTGAAATCTGCGTCTCTTCCAAGTCGGTGGCAGGGGGCTACTATGGTCAGCCCGAAAGGTCTCGCGATACTTTTCAGTTCAAAATTGTAGGTGACAATAGTGGCAAAGACTTTTTGCGCACCGGAGACCTCGGATTGATCGACAAGCCAGATCTCGAGTGGTGTTTGAGCAACCGTCTTGACGTAGAGGGGTTGGAGAATCCCGAGGCGGATAGAAAGGAAATGAACGAGCGCCACTTAATTATCACCGGCCGGGAAAAAGATTTGATCATTGTACGCGGTAAGAACTTTTATCCCCAAGAGATTGAGAGTGCAGCCGAATGTGCTATGAATCCAGAGAAAATCTTGCGAGAGGGTTGTTCGGTCGCTTTCTCCGTCGACGAGGATGGCAACGACACCGAAATTCTCGCCGTTGTCATTGAAATACGCGAAGCTGGAATGAAAGCTTTTATCAAGTCCAGGGCTCCTCTCACGGCGCTCGACACCTACAAGTTCGTTTGTAACACCATTGCCCAAAAGATAAGTGTAGACGAAGGCGTCCTCCCTAGTATCGTGGTTCTCATCGAAGAAAAGACAATTCCTAAGACTACCAGCGGTAAAGTTCAGCGTCGCAAAACAAAGGCCTGTCTATTGGACAACAGCCTGAAAACCGTCTATCGTTGGGAGAACAAAACAGCTGGACGCAACTTCAACGTTAACAACGATGAACTACCCGATAACCGTAATATCCCCGCAGTTGCCATCAAGGGCGAGGAGGTGGACGAAGACACCGATGAATCACTGAAGTCGGAAATTGTGCTCAGCATCGAACGAGATCAAGCAGGAACGTTACGTTCTTTAAGCGTTTCTCAGTTGAGTGCGGTCGCGGAAGGAGCCGATGAAGAAGAAAAGCAAAAGGAAGAAGTACCGCTCCGTGGAGAATCTGATATCTTCCATTCAGCCATTACGGGGTTCGAAGAGCCTTCTACTAAAACAGGAAAATCGACGACTTCGAATCGGGGATCTATCAGGGGTTCAATGAGAGGTTCGATGAGGGCTAGTGTGGCCAGGTCTTCCGTAAACAGGGCAAGTGGTACTTTTTCAAAGAATAGCGTTTGTAGAACAAGAGCTTCGTCTTCTTTTGTCAAGTCCTCTGGTAAACCTCGCCAACGCAATATGGGGTCATTACAAGTACAGATCATGGATCTTTTGCAAAAGCAAGTTCCTGAAGCAAACATGGTAAGGCTTTATTTTTTAAATCGAATTTGCAGAACACCTTCGATCAATTCTCACATTTTCCCGGAAACAGGGAGAGTTCAAACCGTCCTCGCCCTTCGATGAGCTGGGAATCGATAGCATCCGCGCAGTAGAATTTTCTACACTACTACGCGAGGAATTGGGAATCGACTTGTCCCCGACGTAAGTATCAGTATCACCCGTGCATTGATCAGATTCAGTCCCGCTCTCACATTTATCTCCTCCGATGCTTAGTGTTCTTTATGCTCATCCAAATGTCGATGCATTGACAAAACACATTCTCGAGGAAATCAGTCGTGCTCGTAGTGGAAGTGCCCTCAAGTCAATGAAAGCCTTCAATGCCTTACTCGGAGGGAAGGGGGCGATCGATGTTGCGATTGTTGGCGTTGGGCTGCGTCTGCCAGGAAATGTATCAGACTTGCGCTGCTTCTGGGCAATGATGGAGCAAGACGTGGACTTGGTCAAACTTGGCCAAAACGCTAAACGTCATCCCGACCAAAGTGGCGCATTCATTTCTAGAGACTTCATCGAGAACTTTGATCCGAAGTTCTTCGGTATATCCGACATGGAAGCACGCGCAATGGATCCATCACAACGTCTTCTCCTTACAACGGCTTGGGAGGCACTTCATATGGGAGGTGTTGAAAACTCTCAGTCTTTGTTTGGTGAAAAAGTTGGGGTATTTGTAGGCATGTCTGCGTCAGAACATCAGGTCCCCGACGGTATACCTCCTGCGCTCTGTGCCACTTCCGTGCACTCTGCGATTGCCGCTAATCGCATTTCGTACAGTCTTGGTTTGACCGGTCCTTCGATCACTTTTGACACGGCATGCTCGGCTTCGTTGGTGGCTTTGTACCAAGCGATGGTTGCGATCCGGTCGGGAGCGTGCTCATCTGCCATCGTAGGCGGAGTTAATCTCATGCATGATCCGTACTCGACAAAGATCCTTGCCCAATCTGGATTCTTGTCTCCAACCGAGCGATGCCATACATTTGATGCTTCGGCGGATGGCTATGTTCGTGGCGAGGGTTGCATTTCTATGTACATCGTACCTCTGTCCGAAGCAAAACAAAAAGATATGCCGATTCTTGCGGTGCTAGAAGGTGGATCGGTAGGGTCTGACGGTAAAACGCTTTCCTTGACCGCACCAAATCCTGTCATGCAGGCACAAGTAATCAGAGAGGCCATCAATGACGCTAAAATTCATCCAAGCACTGTTCAGCTGATCGAGGCCCATGGGACCGGCACAGCATTGGGCGACCCGATCGAGATTGAAGGTTTGCACGCATCGTACCTGAGAAACGGGCGACGGGCGCCCGAAGAACATGGTGAATTGCAAGTTCATCCACTTGTAGTATCTTCTGCAAAGGGAAATATTGGACATTTGGAGGCAGCAGCCGGAATGGCTGGCGTGGCGAAAGCTATCATGTCCCTACTGCATCGTGAGGCATCGTCGAACATTCACTTGAAGACGATGAATCCGAAGCTTAATACGACAAATCTTGAGTTTCCAACCAAGCTGATCGAACTCCCGGATCGAGATGATCTTGAGGTAGCAAGAGCGGGTGTCAGCTCCTTTGGTTTTGGAGGCACTCTGGCGCATGTGATCCTTTCTGACAAGGACGTTAATCCACCGCCATTCCTCGACGATGGATGCACTCGCCCTGTTTTTCTTTTTTCAGGACAAGGGGGCACCGAATTTCATGGTGAGCACATCGCTGAACTTTACAATAGTACGGAGGTATTCAGGTTGAATATCGACAAGATCGCGAATATGATGAATGATAGCCTTCATCCCTTTACACTCCAGGAACTACTCGGTATTCCTGGTGCCATGACGGTATCGAACGCAACTGTTGATGAAGCTGCACTGAAAAAATTTGCTCAGCCTTGTGTCTTCGCCGTTCAATACGCGCTCGTGGAAGAGTGGAAGAAGCGTGGCGTTGAGCCTTCGTATGTGATGGGCCATTCACTTGGCGAAATTGCTGCTGCGTGCACAGCTGGTGTAATGGAGCTTGAAATCGCAGTCCCATTTATTTTGGAGCGGTCAAAAGCCTTCAATAGATGCAAAGAAGGAGTCATGACTGCAATTATAACTGATTGTCAAGAAACCACCGATAAAGTCTTGGCGTTTATCGACACCCCAGGTATCTTGGTTACTGTTAGTGCTCACAATGGCCCCCGACAGATCGTAGTTGCAGGGTCAATATCGGCAATGGATGAGTTCACTGAGAAGATGGACGCCAAGTTTCCCGAACCCGAAGCTCGCCTTAAGAAGTTAAAAACTGCGGGGGCGTTCCATTCCTCGTTCATGCAGCCAGCTGCGGATGCGTTACGAAGTTACATGAGCAGCCAAATGTTAGAGAAATCGTTAAAACCAGCGGGAAGGATCGGAGTCAAGATGGTATCTACTCTAACGGGTCAAGTTGAAAGCACCAAATTGGCCGAACCGGAGTACTGGTGCAGTCAAATTATCAATCCAGTCAGCTTTATGCATAGTGTCGAGAAATTGTCCACTACTGAAGGGCAGTTGGTCTACCTCGAGATAGGACCTGGTACCAATGCGTCAAGCATGTTTCGACATGCCATCGTCAATCCAGCCGACTTCGACCTCTTCACCTCTGTTCCAACAAGCAATGATGTTACATCTGAAGAGCACTTACGACTGACTACCGCGCTTCTGAAAGGCTGGACGGATCCCATCGACCGTTTCCAGTGGAACTTCAAGCGATTTGAGTTACACGACTTCGCATCCGGAGACCGCATCGGTAGGAGCAAGCGCACCAGTTTGAAAAATGTTGCAGGTATGCCAACTGGAATCGAAGAACTAGTCCGTGATCTCGTATCGGGCTTGGCAAAAGGCAATAGCTTTAGCGACAACACGCCGTTCATGAATATGGGCATCGATTCTATGAGTATGACGAGTATGGCTGGCGTCCTTCAGAACGAGTTTCAACGCGAAGTGAAAGTTAGCGACTTGATAGCTCATTCGACTATCCGGGAATTGACTGATTGGTTGCTGGCTACAACTGGCTCGGGAAAAGGAAATGGACTCATCGGGAAGCCATCTGGCGAATCGCAAGGGGCACCTAGTAGCTGTCAGGCCCAAATGTATTCTCATATGCAAAAATTTGATAAGGACAGCAACATGTATAACTTACCTTTTGCCTGGCACCTCGAGGGGTCTTTTAGCCCCGAGATGTTCGAGAAAACGGTACGTCACCTTATGCAAGAACATCAAGCTTTTCGCACAGGTCTACGAACTGTAAAGGGTAAAATTATTCAGTACGCCCGACCGATGGAAGAATACACGACCGAGGATTGGCTTGAGGTCACTTCTACGCAACAATCAGTCGACAATTTGCTCGCTGATTTGGAGGAGAAGTTACTGGCTCCTTTTGACTACGAAAATGGACCTCTGTTTCGTGCGATTGTTTACATACTTGGACATGGTAAGTGGAAAATCGAAACCGACCAAGACGATACGATCAATCTGACAGAGGTTTCTTGAATTTTCATAAAGATTCGTACATTGTTTCCATGAGCTTCCACCACCTTGCAGTAGATGGAGGATCGTTAGTACTTATCATGAATCAGCTGGAGCGAGACTACAACGCTCTAATGGAGGGTGGGACTTTGACAACAAGAACAGTTCTCCAGCCGATCGACTTCGCTGTTTACGAGAATAAGAAGCTATCGACAGAAGACATTCTACGACCGGCATTGGACTTCTGGGTCCCGATGGGAAAACAGGCTATTACAAATCCGACAAGGTTGCCTGTGAAACCCGGGGCAGTTGAGGGTGGCTCGTTGGGATTTCGCGGTATGCACGACATTGCATTTGTTCCTGCCGTGCTTCAACACGTCCAAAAATTTGTTCAAAGCTACAACCAAAATCACTCGACGAAGATCACGCCGTATGTAGTGTTCCTGACAACATTCCAGCTCGCTGTGTACCAATGGTCAAATTCGTCTGTTGTTAACGTGGGGTCTCTTTTTGTCAACCGCGATCCGAGTTGGCTCGAAACGATTGGGCCTCTTTTCAACACTGTTTTGTACTCGTTCGATATTGGGGCCCTCCAGAATGAAAGTATTATTCGAGCTGTCGAGAATATTGCTCCGATTGTACAAGATTCGCGAGATCACCAATGGATGCCTCAGAGCGCTTTACTCAACGAGCTCAGACGACAAGGTCACAAAATACCCAAAGACGGCCTGTATCAAGTCTCCTTCGTTTACCAAAATTTTGCTAGAGCGCTTTCAGTTAAATTCGGAGAGGCTGCGGTCAAGCATGCGGAACGTTGGCTTTTCTCCGACATAATGATGGCTGAATTTCCTCTGGTTGTTGAATTGGATGCAGCAACGACAACTTTCGGTGAGACCATCGGTGAGCCTATGTTAGCTGGGTTCGCTTACTCGAAGACGAGGTTCGAAGATTCTTCGATTAAGAACCTCGGCGACCTCTGGGTCAACATTGTAGAGACGCTTTTTGCAAAAGAGACGGTCAATGAGTGTCCTCTTCAATCAACTATGAAGGTACCGCTAGCCGACCTTTCCCTGATCAGGGAGTGCAACTCGACAAAAAAGTCTATAGCGACCTCGACTCCTTACAAGAACACGGTTCTTTACATGACACAACAGATCGCTGCCAGAGAACCCGATCGCCTTGCCATTCGTTATTTGAAGGCTAAATTGACCTACGGCGATCTATGGAATCGCGTATGTGATCTAAGTGTTGTTCTTCGTAAAAATTTCGGAGTCGCCCGTGGTATGGTCGTTGCCATCTGCGTCGACAGGTCGTTTGAATTGGTAATCGGAATGATGGCCATTCAGCTGGCGGGCGGTGCATACTGTCCGATTCATCCGAACGAGGGCTCGGGAAGAGTCGGGAGCATATTAGACCTAACAAAGGGAAGTGTTGCTCTTTGCGACAACATGACGGCTCCGATGTTTGCTGACCATAGTAGTTTGGTAACCGCTTTTGATGTTTCTGCTGTGTTAAACAACCCTTCGGTGCCTCAGACTGGACAGGCGTACCTGGAAGAAATTGATCCATCGCAAGGTGCATACTGCGTTTTTACTTCTGGGTCTACAGGAAAGCCTAAGGGCGTGTATATGCCGCACTCTGCGTTGTACAACACAGTTCACGCGCGCCCTGTCGTCTGCTCAGATGACGTTTGCTTGCAATTCTGTCGCATAACTTTTGATGTACATGTTGGTGACATTTTCTGCCCCCTCACTTGTGGCGCAACACTTGTTCTAATCAAAGAAGAAATGGTCCTAGACTTCGAGGCAGTTACTCGAACCCTTGAATCGATGAAAGTTACTACCACTCAGATGGTCCCAAGTTATGCCTTCCGACTTTTTGAATTTATTGAGCGCCAGCCTGCTCACCGAAGCCCAGATTTGACGAAAATGCGGAACATGGTGACAAGCGGTGAGAAGCTGACCTGGGAACTTGTGGAATTGTTCCAGCGTGTCCTCCCTCCATCGTGCAACATTATCAATCTGTACGGACCTGCAGAAGCATGCGTGGATGCGACCATTTACGTGATTCCGAAGCCTCTGCGAGAAGACGATCCAAATCGCGCGCTTCCATCTTGCCCTATTGGTAAGCCATTGCCAAATTATACAACATACGTCCTCAATGCAGACCGTAAACCTGTTCCGATAGGATGGGAAGGCGAGCTTTACATCGGCGGTGATGGTCTATTCTCAGGATATTTGAACCAGCCTGAGTTATCAGAAAAAGCTCTCGTGCGCGTCATTTTGCCCAGAGAGGTCGCTGGCAATAATCTCACCGACCCTATCCTGTACAAGACTGGCGATGTTGTCAAGCAGCTTCGGGATGGTAGTATGGTTTTCGTCGGTCGAGCTGATTTTCAGGTCAAAATTCGTGGGCAGCGCGTAGAACTTGGTGAGATTGAGCACGTGGTTCTGAAGGAAGATGGCGTTAAGGATTGCGTTGTAACGGTGGTCGCGGCTGGAAAGTCGAAGGACGTCCAGGTCGTGTGTTATTGTGTGCCTGAATTGTTGCCAGAATCCGCTCAGTCGCCGAGTCCTCAAAGAATCAAATTGAACGACGCGCTCATTAAGTCAATCGAAAATCGTTGCAAACAAACTCTGCCTGCTCACATGCGCCCCGCAATATATGTTGGCATGTCTGCGCTGCCATTGAATCAAAACATGAAGGTCGACCGAAAGAAATTGCCACAGCCAGATGTTATTGTTGCCGCCAATGCCGAAGCAACCATATCCTCAAATACAGTCGCAAGTGTTGACACGGAGTGCCAGGAAGCCCTTGCTAAGATTTGGGCGAACATTCTGGATAAAGATCCTGCGAGCATCGGCTCGTCGGATGATTTTTTTGTCCTGGGAGGTTCATCCTTGTCTGCTGCTGAAGTTGTGGGGCAAGTAAGAAGCACTGATTTGTGCACTGAATTCACGGTCATCGATGTCTTTGAGAATACAAGCTTGAAAGAAATGGCAGGGAGAATCGAG
>Ga0210044_10011755_pt1 | contig 10141 bp, 5 predicted proteins | sample CryGey13umfilter_2_FD_183959 | JGI IMG/M metagenome (GOLD analysis project Ga0210044, IMG submission 183959) | Groundwater microbial communities from aquifer in Utah, USA - Crystal Geyser 4/9/14 3 um filter (SPAdes) (version 2) | ecosystem: Environmental > Aquatic > Deep subsurface > Groundwater...
CTATTAAGGTTAAAAAATAAAAAGAATAAGGTTAAATTCTTTCAAAATCAAGCTTTATTTGCGAACCCCCAAAAGTTATTAACAATGGAAGCGCCTCCTTTTAGATATTTTTGCGTAACATGAGATGGTAACTAATAAGTGGCAAAGTTAATACGATATTTTGTTAAACTCTCACCTTATGTTCCACAAAAATTATTCACCCCGTTGGATATTCCATTTTTATTGCATAATGGCTATTCAACATAATTATCCTACGGGGTAAACGCAAAGACGCAATTCACCCCGTTAGATACCAATTTTTATTTTCATACCATTTTCTATAGGAATTATCTAACGGGGTAAACGCAAAGTTTTAAGCTCGCAAATGGTTAAAAAAATCATAAATATTTTTTTTAACTCTGCGGGTTTATTCTTAGCGGTCGGAGTTTATCCCGAAGAATGAGGGACGCCTTTGCGTGACAACTTTTATGAATACTGAATAGTTACAAATAATGAAAAATTATAAAAATTTAACATTTATTATTTGGAATTAGTCTAAATAAGCATTATCTTTGTTCAAATAAAAAAATATGAAAAAGTTAATATTAATAACAACAACCTTTTTAATAATAATTTTATCGTCTTTTATAAGTAAAATAACAAAAAAAAATAATTTAAAAATGGAAACAATAACAATTTCAGAAACAAGTTTAGTGTATCCTTACACTTTACCTGAACTTGGCTATGCTTTTGATGCATTAGAGCCATATATTGACAAAGCTACTATGGAAATTCATTTAACAAAGCATCATGCGGCTTATGTAAGTAACTTAAATGCTGCCATAAAAGAAACCGAGTATGAAAAAACTGCTTTAACAGAAATTTTTAAAAACATTAGCAAAGTGCCAACTGCTATACGAAATAATGGTGGCGGTCATTTTAATCATTCTCTTTTTTGGAAATGTTTATCACCTAAAGGCGGTGGCTTACCAAAAGGTAAATTATACTGCGAAAGGGATAAAATTGTACAATATGAATAGCCACGACCTTCAGGTCGTGGATAAAATAAAACAAGGTAATTCAGGGCTTTAGCCCAAAATAATAATAATGAACAACAAAATGTATAAATTTATCCCGTTTTCAGTATAGCAGATGCAATAAACAAAGATTTTGGTTCATTCGGGAAATTTAAAGAGGAATTTGAAAACGCAGCAAAAACTCGTTTTGGTAGTGGTTGGGCTTGGCTTTCGGTTGACGGAAACGGAAAACTTTTTGTTTCGTCAACAGCTAATCAAGATAACCCTTTGATGGATGTAACAGAAAAACGAGGAACTCCAATTTTGTGTTTAGATGTTTGGGAACATGCATATTATTTAAAATACCAGAATCGTCGTCCCGATTATATTTCAGCTTTTTGGTCAATTGTAAATTGGCAGGAAATTGAACGAAGATTTGAAGAAATTCAGTAGTTGTTTCTTTTTCATAGGTTAGTTAAGAACACCTGCTTTTAAAAGAGCAGGTGTTTTTTTGTTTTTTCTTGGTTCGTATCTAATTTTTTTCTCTTGGTTCGTGTCTTCACGAACCAACTGTCTTCACGAACCAACAATAAAAAAGATTATAAATTTTTTAGCATAAGTTAATTTGAAACACGAACAGAATTGTTCCCATCATAATAAGTTGAGTATTGAGTTAATGGACGTTCAGCATCACCAGCTTGAACCGAACCATCAATAAAAGAAAATTTTGAACCGCAACACGGACATTTTAAAAACAGTGTATTAATAGTATCGGGTAAAACCGCACATCTATCAGATGGTTTATATGTACAACAACGGTCAAGTGCAACAAATTCTGTTTGAGAAGCACGGTAAATTATTATTCCTGCAACTCCGCCGGTTACAAATACATTATTGCCAATTGTTTGTAATGTGCTAAATTCGGGGTCGCTTAAAAATATAGTGAAATTCACATAAACATTAGGTACAAGGTCTTCTTTTTTTTTGCAACTATCCGAAAATAAAATAAAAGCACTTGCAATAAAAAAAATATGTATTTTTGACAAAAGCATTGTAAACTTTGAAAGTTTGTACAAAAATAAAGAAATTTTCATTAATTTCAATCATTATTTTGATTGTAATGTTATTTATACCTCATTTAAGTATATCTCAACGACACTCTATTGACCGACCACCCGAAAAAAAAATTGAAATCCATCTTCATTTAAAAAATCTTTTTAAAAAAGATGCTCAAAAAAAAGCTTACCGAAAAACAAAAAAAGAAGAAAAAAAGAAATCGAGAAATGAAATAAAAACTGAAAAAAAATATTGGAAACACGTTGACCATCCTAAAGAAAAGGGAACTAACAGAAAGGTAGTTAAAAGAATGAAAAAGGACTTGAAAATTGCCAACAGGCATAACCGTAATAAACATACCGAAACAAAAATTAAACGACTTTCACGAAAAAAGATTAAATTGCCGAAAATTTCGACTACTAAAATACATTGGCCATGGATGAAAAAACCACAAGAATAGTAACTTACGTAATTATATTTGTTGTAATTGCAATTATAAATATTGCTTTTCGTAAGAAAAAAAAAGCTATAGTAAACCAAACAAAAAGTCCACAGTCCGATATTCCTACTAAATATTCGGTACAGGACGGGAAAGAAATTTCCGAAATAAATTTATTTCCACCTATAAAATCAAAAAAAGAAATTGATGAAGCCAATAATTCAAATCTTTTTTCTTACGACGAAGAAACAATAAAAGAGCAAACAATTAAATCAGCTAAAGAAGAAAAGAATATTATTCCTAAAACAAAGTTAGTTAGCTCCTCAAAAATTAATAAAATTTCAATAAAATTTACTCCCGAAGAATTAAAAAAAGCAATTATCTATTCTGAAATATTAAAACCACTTGAATTATAACCAAGTCCCTAGTTCCAAATCTCAAGAACCAAGTCCCAAGTTCCAAATTTGGAACTTTGTATTTGGCACTTGGTATTTGAAATTTACCCGAACACTTTCAGTTCAATGAAATAATTTTTCATTTTGTTAGGAAATTCAAACAATTTGTTAGGAAACTATGACTTTGTTTTTTTTATATCTATAATTAATATTGTGTCAAGTTATTTGAAACAATGAAAAAATTATTTTTAAATAATTTTGTTATTTTTAAAATACATTTTATATTTACCGTTTTATTAAAAAGTGTTAAGCAATATAAATTAATGTATTAACTAAATAATAATCAAAAGATTATGTTAAAGAAGATTATTTTCATTTTAGCAGTTGTGAGCATTTCTACGAATGTTTTTGCTCAATCTGGAACTTTACAAGGTAAAGTTGTTGATGTTTCAAATGGTGAAGCAATTGCTTTTGCAAATGTGAGTATTGAGTCTAATGGTCAGATTATTACGGGTGGCATGACAGATTTTGACGGCAAGTTTGTTATTAAACCAATTCCTGCTGGAAATTACGATGTTAAAGCATCTTATGTAGGTTATCATACATTACAATATAAAGGAGTAAAAATAATGTCAGGCAAAATTACTTTTCAGGATTTTAAAATTTCAGCATCAACACAGGTATTAAGCGAAGTTGAGGTAAAAGAATATAAAATTCCTTTAATTTCAAAGGACCAAACCGCTACCGGAGGTTCGGTTACATCCGAAGAAATTGCCAAAATGCCCGGGCGTGATGCTGCTGCCGTTGCTTCAACTGTTGGTGGTGTTTACTCCGAAAAAGGCGAAATTGGGTCTGTCCGCGGTTCACGTTCCGAAGCTACTGCTTATTATATTGATGGCGTAAAAGTTTCTGGGGGAGCAAGTAAAAGTATGCCAAAATCTGCAACTTCACAAGTTGAAGTAATAACCGGTGGCGTACCTGCAAAATACGGTGACGTAACTGGTGGTATTATCAGCATTACAACAAAAGAACCTGCACGCGAAACTTATGGAGCTGTAGAATTAATAACATCAAAATTTTTAGACCCTTACAATTATAACCTCGCTGAATTTATGGTTACAGGTCCATTATATTCTAAAAAAACTATTGATGCTTACGACTCTACAAAAATTAAAAAAAATGTAATTGCCGGTTACTTTTTATCTGCAAGTTATAATGCCGAAACTGATGGTTCGCCTTCGGCTATTGGCTGGTGGAAAGCAAAAGATGGTGTTGTTGACCAGCTGCTTGCCACACCCTATCGAAGAGATGAAGAAGGTTTCGGAGCTTTGTTAAACACTGAATTTCTTGGTTCAGATAACTTTGAAAAAGTAAAAACCCAAAGCGATGCCCAAAGCAAACAAATGATGCTCACCGGAAAAATTGATTTTAAACCATCACGAAATGTGAATATTACTGTTGGCGGTACCTTTGATTATCTTAAATATAGAGACGTTGATTATGCAAACTCTTTATTTAATTCAAATAATAATGGCGAAGTAATTAACAAAACAATTCGTGGCTATGCACGAATTACACAAAAATTTCAAAGCGACGACGAAAAAGAAAACGCAACAGCTCTTATTAAAAATGCTTTTTATCAAATTCAGTTCGATTACACAAAATTTAATCAAACTGTACAAGACCCATATAATAAAGGTGACCTTTTTAAATATGGTTATGTTGGAAAATTTACTACTACTAAAGTAAAATCTTATGAAAGAACAGATACAGTACCTGGCTATTCTTTCGGTGTTTGGAATCATAATGGGTTTGCCGATTTATACTATGCTTTTGAACCATCAGACATAAACCCCGATTTAGCTGCCTACACTTCAGCATATTATAGCTTATATCCACAATTTAGCGGGTTTTATAATAATATGGAAAATGTTCAGGCTGGCAAGGGGTTGCTTAATGGTGAAAAACCTGACCCTACTTATACTACAAGTGCTCCAAATCCAATAAATTCAGGCGGAATTTTATATAATAGCCCCGGTACTTTTTATAATGGAAACTCAAAATCAGACAACTCACAATACAGAGTTTCTGCTTCCGGCTCGGCTGATATTAAAGGTCACGAAATTTCGCTTGGTTTTGAATTTGAACAACGCGACGACCATTATTTTGGAGTTAATCCTGCCGGTTTGTGGTCTTATGGAAGACAATACACAAATAAACATATTACTGAATTAAACACAGCCAATCCCCATCCTATTTACGACGCTAATGGTGTTTTTCAGGATACTATCTGGTACGACAGGTTATATACAAATACTCAAACACAATTCGACATAAAGCTTCGTGAAGCATTAGGGATGTCAAAAACCGGGTTAAACTGGATTGATTTTGATTCGTATGACCCTTCAATGTTTTCAATTGATTTTTTTAGTGCCGACGAACTTTTAAATACTGGCAGATACAGTTTGGTTAGCTACTATGGTTTTGATGCACATGGTAACAAATTAAAATCAAAACCTTCTTTAAATGATTTTTTAACTGCAACCGATGAAAATGGAACTATGAAATTTGAAGTCCCATCATTTCAGCCTATTTATGGTGCAGCTTATATTCAGGATAAATTTGCATTTAACGACCTTGTTTTTAACGTAGGCATTCGTATTGACCGTTTTGATGCAAATCAGATGGTATTAAAAGACCCATATTGCTTATTCGAAACTGTAAAAGCAAGCGAAGTTCCTGCATCTCTCGGAACCCGTCCTGGCAATATTTCACCCGATGCAGTTGTATATACCGATAATGTTGATAATCCATCTGTTATTAAAGGATACAGAGAAGGAACTTCTCCCGAAAGTGTAAAATGGTTCGATGCAAACGGTACACAGATAAACGACCCAACTTTAATAGAAGGTAGCGGCAAAATGAACCCATATTTAGTTAAGCCAGATAAAGTTTTGAGAATAGGTGGCTTTAAAGATTATGAGCCACAAATTAATATAATGCCCCGTATTGCTTTTTCGTTTCCTATTTCTGATGTTGCTTTGTTCTTTGCCCATTACGACATTTTAACCAAACGACCTGATAGGTATGGACGTATGAACCCTGTACAATATTATTTTATAGACTCAAAAGCTGCCGACCCATTAAATAACCCTGATTTAAAAACAGAAAAAACTATTGATTATGAATTAGGATTTCAGCAAAAATTAAATAATACTTCATCATTAAAATTATCTGCTTTTTATCGCAAAATGAAAGATAATATTCAGGTTCAATATATGTTTGGAGCTTATCCTGTAAAATACATGACCTATACAAATATTGACTTTGGTACAGTAAAAGGTTTAACTGTTGGTTACGATTTGCGCCGTACCGGAAATGTTACTTTACGTTTAAATTATACTTTACAATTTGCCAACGGTACCGGCTCTAATGCCGAAACAAGCAAAGCACTTATTGAAGCTAACCAACCAAATTTAAGAACCACAATTCCTTTAGACTTTGACCAACGCCATGCTATAGTTGGTAATTTAGACTATCGTTTTGCAAGCGGCAGGGCTTATAACGGACCTAAAGTTGCCGGAAAAGATATTTTACAAAATACAGGTGCAAACTTTACATTTAATTATGGTACAGGTTCGCCATATAGTAAAAAAGATATAAATACAACATATTTAATTGGTTCGTTAAATGGCTCAAGAAAACCTTCGCGTTTTACAATTAATTTAAGAATTGACAGAGATATTGAATTAAGCTATGGTAAAGGTGCTACTGCCGAAGACAAGAAAAAAGCTGCTTTAAATGTTTATTTAGAAATAAATAATCTTTTAAACAGCAAGTCAGTAATAAATGTATATCAAACAACAGGCAACGCCGATGATGATGGCTTTTTAACTGCTGCTAAAAACCAAGTTGACATAAATTCTCAATACAGCCCCGAAGCATACCGAAACTATTATTCGATGTATATTAATAATCCCGCTAATTATTCTTATGCAAGAACAATTCATTTAGGAATACAATTAAATTTTTAATTATGACAAATAGAAATTGCTCGAAATAAATAGAAATAAATAGAAATAAATAGTAAAACCATTAAAATACCAAATAACCCCTTAAAAGCTCACTCCCCTCTCCAATTGGAGAAGGGTAGGGGGTGAGGTTCACCCCGTAGGATAACTTATAAAAATGAACGAGTAATAAAATAAAGGGAATTATCCAACGGGGTAAACAATGAAATAAATAAAAATTGATAAAAGTTAGAAATAAATTGTAAAAACAGTGAACAATCAAAACAATAGTCACACAATAGTCACACAATTGTCATTCAATTGCAATATGAATAACTGTATGACAAAGTATGACTACTGAATGACAATAGATTTAATAAAAAATAAGAGATATGAATACAATTAAATTAAACCAGCCACTTGCAATTGCAGTACTTGCAATAATGCTTGTACAACCTGTTTTTGCTCGTAAATTAGAATACGAGAAAAGCACAAATGCAGGAACAAAAAGTATTAATGCTTCAGGATGTGTTACACCATCAGCCCGTTCCGAAATGGCTCTTAACAATATCAGAGCATTAATATTTACCGGCGGCGATATGTGGTGGGATTTGCAAGGTAATCCTAAATATGAAATTCCAAAAGGTTCCGGTAAAACATCATTGTTTTGCGGAGCTATCTGGATTGGCGGTACCGATGTTAATGGTCAGTTACGTGTTGCAGCCGCAAGATTTCGTACTGGTCAGGACTATTTTACTGGTCCGCTTATTTCTAATCAGGGAACAACATCTCCCGAAGAATGTTTAAAATATGATAAACATTTTAAAATAACCCGTAACGAAGTTGCCGAATTCCGCTCATGGTGGCGTGCAAAACAAGAGGGAAATACCGAGTTGTTAAACACACAATTTAAAGATTACAATGGACCACCTACTGATATAACTAACTATCCGGGTAACAATACCAATCCCGATTACGAACACAATTTAGCCCCTTATCACGACGAAAATGAAGATGGAATTTATAACCCCGATGACGGCGACTATCCTTATTACGATTTAGATAAAACTGAAGTTTGCGGTACATCACGCGATAAACGTGTCCCACGATTATATGGCGACGAAACTTTATGGTGGGTTTACAACGACAGAGGAAATATCCATACCGAATCGGACGGTAAAGAAATTGGTATGGAAATTCGTGCACAGTATTTTGCCTTTTCTACAAACGACGAATTAAATAATATGACATTTGGTAACTATGCACTTATTAACCGTTCAACCTATACTTTGCAGGATTGTTACTTTGGTGTTTGGACAGATGGCGATTTAGGGTTTTATAAAGACGATTATTGTGGAACTGATGTTACACGTGGACTTGGATATATTTATAATGCCGATGATGATGATGGAGATGGCAGTGGAAACACTTATGGTAAACTGCCACCTGCTGTTGGAGTTGACTTTTTTGAAGGACCATATATGGATGCATATATTGTAAATGGTGATACTGTTGACAGAGGAACAGCATGGAACACATTAACTAATCCCCCTACACTTGACATTAATAGTCCTTACATTCATAATGGTTGTATTAATGGTTTAAATTTTGGCGATGGTGTTATAAATAATGAACGTTGGGGAATGAGGAGATTTATGTATCATAGAAATTCCGGAGCTTTTTATGGAGACCCTGAAACTGCTGTAGAATATTATAATTATTTAATAGGAAAATGGAGAAATGGTACATGGGCAACTTATGGAGGAACTGGTTATGATGGTACTGTTCCATCTAATTTTATGTATCCTTATAATACCGACCCAAGTGGTTGGGGAACAGGTATCCCACAGGCACCATGGCCCCCTACTATGCCATATAACAACGGACCACAGGATGATATGAGAATTATTCAATCGGCTGGACCATTTACACTTACTCCCGGAATGACAAATGATATTACTGTTGGTATGGTTTGGGCAAGGGCAACTTCTGGCGGTGCCACCGCTTCGATCCCTGAATTACAAAGAGCCGACGATAAAGCACAACGCTTATTTGACGTTTGTTTTAGAATTGTTGACGGACCTAATGCTCCGGAATTAGATATAATAGAACTTGATAAAGAATTAATTTTCCATATCTCTAATGTAAAAGGTTCAAATAATTATCAAAACACACCCGAAGACTATAAAGAATTAGACCCGTTTATTGTTTGTCCTACTAGTAATCCTACCTGCGATAATTATTTTACTTTTCAGGGTTATCAGGTATTCCAGTTAAAAGATGAAAGTTCTTCTGTAACCGACATTGAAAATCCTGATAAAGCCCGGCTTGTTTTCCAGTGCGATATAAAGGACACTGTTTCAAGAATAATAAACTTTGAGTTTGATAACCAACTTGGAGTTTCGGTTCCTAAACTAAAAGTTGAAGGGAAAAATACTGGGATACAACATTCATTCACTCTTACCGAAGATGCATTTTCTGCCGGTGATAAACGTCTTGTTAATCATAAAACTTATTATTATATCGCAATTGCTTATGGATATAATAATTACAAAGCTTATAACCCCGAAGATCCAAATTCTCTTGATGGACAAAAGAAACCATATTTACCAAGCCGTAGCGGAGTGTCGGGAGCTATAGCAACTTATGCAGCAATTCCTCATATTACTTCGCCTGCCAATAACGGAACTATACTAAATTCACAATTTGGCGATGGTCCAAAAATTACACAAATTGAAGGACATGGAAATGGTAATAATGCATTACGAATTACTCAAAATACTATTAATAAAATAATGGCTGGCTCACCGTGGAAAGCCGATAGTACTGAATATGAAAATGGATATGGACCTGTTAAAATTAAAGTAATTGACCCATTAAAGGTTCCATCTAAAGAATTTGGGTTAAAATTTATTCCTGATTCTACTGATGTTGGAACATCTGATCCATTAATGAATTATATAACAGCTTCTAAATGGCTCGCTTATACCATCCCAGCTTTTAAAAAAGAAGACACCATTAAATCTGATTCCTGGATAAGTTACTTAAATGAACAAATAATTCCGGATTGGGGTATTTCAATAACTATTCAGCAAATTCCATGGCCGTTAAAAGATGCTCCATCTTCATTCCAAAATGGATATATATCATCTTCGGTAACTTGGGCAGACCCTAATAAAATCTGGGCAACGTTTATTCCCGACCAGGATGGTTGTTGTTTTCCGAATTGGATTAGAGCAGGAATTT
>Ga0210044_10011758_pt1 | contig 10140 bp, 9 predicted proteins | sample CryGey13umfilter_2_FD_183959 | JGI IMG/M metagenome (GOLD analysis project Ga0210044, IMG submission 183959) | Groundwater microbial communities from aquifer in Utah, USA - Crystal Geyser 4/9/14 3 um filter (SPAdes) (version 2) | ecosystem: Environmental > Aquatic > Deep subsurface > Groundwater...
TTCACTGCAATACTTCCGGGCGTGGCCCTTAATTTTATCACGGTGCAGTCAACCCCTTCATCTTTAATCCCCTGCATTATCGGCAGTGTCATGCGCTCCGTGCTGTGCCACATCGTATCATATATTATTGCAATCCTTAGAGACGCCTTGCCATCCGCCATATCCTGATACATCCGAATAACTCTGCCCGGCTGTTTACGCCAGATAATGCCGTGGTCCGGAGCAATCATATCTATCTCAAGCCCGAGTCTCTGCAGCTCGGAAATCTTTGCCTTTATGAGCTGCCCGAAAGGCATGAGGATATTTGCGTAGTAGTCAACAACAGAGTCCTCAAGTTCGGCGTGTGATGCGCATTCTATGAATTCATCGTCAAAGCGGGCTGCCGTGGCAAGATGCTGCCCAAATGCGTCCTGCGAGATGAGAAGCTTCGCCTCCTTCACATAAGTCATCATTGAGTCAGGCCAGTGAAGCATCGGGGTTTCCAAAAATAGCAAGGTCCTTTTTCCTATATTTAAGGTATCTCCGGTTTTTACAACCTTTACATTCCATTTTGACAAATCAAAAAACCTGTCAAGCCCTTTCTTGCCTCTATCCGATATATAAATCGTTGCATCAGGCGCAAGCTCCATTATCTTGTCAATGCTGCTTACATGGTCGGTTTCTATATGGTTTATTATCACATTAACAATCTTTGAGGGGTCTGTGATGCTTTTTATATTTCCAATGGTTATATCAGAAAAATCATGCTTAACAGTGTCAAGCAGGGTAATCTGTTCGTCCATGATAATGTAATTGTTGTATGTCGTTCCATTGGGAATAACATATCCGTGGAAATCCCTTATAGCCCAGTCTATTGCCCCAACCCAGTATATGCCCGGCTTTATCTCTACAGCCTTCATCTGCTCTCATCCTCCTTTTACAAGCAACTTCATTTTCTAATTCAAAGCCTACACATAAAGAATAGCAAAAAAAACAGCAAAAAGAGAAGGTATTAAATACGTGTCAATTTAAATATGGTAAAATTACATATGAAAATCCCGCTGTGTTATTCTGAGGACAAGCATGAACAGCTACCTTGACACATCAAAGAGTGTAATCATCTCCTCGCCCGCAGGCTCCGGCAAAACAGAAAAGCTGGCCAGGCGGTATATAAGCCTTCTTCTTGACGGCTCTGACATAGAAAAAATCCTCTGCATAACATTCACGGAAAAGGCGGCTGCGGAGATGAAGGAAAGAATCTTAAACATCATTGAAAAGGAAAATCCAGACCTTCTCTCTAAGATTAAAGAAAAGATGCCGCTGATGAGAGTATCAACCATTCATGCATTCTGTCTCAAACTTTTAAAGCGTTTTTCAATAGAACTCGGAGTGGACCCTTCGCTTGACGTCATGGATGAGTTTGAGGCGTCTCTCCTCTGGTCAGAGGCTGTCTATGAATGCGTGATGGAGGAAAAAGACAAGCCGGCGCTATTCTTTGACATGATGAAAGACAGGGGGATTAAAGGCTGGGACAAGGTTTTTTCAATACTCAATACGCTGTATGCAAAAAGACCGATTTCTGAACTGCTCCTGAAGTCCACAGAAAATGAGAATAATCCCTACTCACCTCCCATAAAAGATAACTCCTCCTTGCTCCAGTCGGGTGGGGTTAAAGGCGAGTTGGGGGGATTTTCAGAAGAAAAAAGAATCCTTGAGCTCTACTCAAAATGCCTTGAACAATATAAAAACAAAAAACTTGAACGCCATCTCCTTGATTTTGACGACCTTGAGATTATGACATACGAAGCGCTGGCCAGCCACCCTGAGTGGCAGAATATCCTCTACTCGTTTGACGAGCATACAGACCATATACTCGTTGATGAGTTTCAGGATACAAATTCAATCCAGTGGCAGATTATAGACAAACTCACAGAAGAATGGCGCTCAGGTATTGGAGCAAAAAGAAGCAAAGGGAAGACTCCTACAATATTCCTGGTCGGAGACGACAAGCAGTCCATCTATCTCTTCAGGGGAGCAAATGCAGGCGTGTTTGAAGAAGCAAAGAACAGGCTTTCCGAATGGCTCGGAAATGAATATCACTTCGAAGAGGCGAAAGAGAATTTCAGAAGCCTGCCTGCAATTATAAACTTTGCAAACGCCCTCTTTGGAAAACTCATGCCCCCACTATTGCCTTACACACAGCATAATCCCCCTTCACCCCCCAGAAGAAAATCCCCCCATCCCCCCTTTGTCAAAGGGGGGCAAGGGGGGATTAAAGAAGGGGTTCAGGGGGGATTTTCAGGTGAGACATGGCGGACCAGATATGCTCATTTTGAGGCCACAAGGGAAGGAGAAGGAAGGGTTGAGCTTGCGCTTGCAGAAGCAGGAGACAACACAAAAAAAAGCCGCATAAAAGAGGCGTCTGTTTTGGCAAAAAGAATCAAATCCCTTGCAGGCATATATGAGATATCAGACGGAGACAAGAAAAGGCCCTGCGCCTGCGGAGACATGGCAGTGCTTTTAAGAAAGAGGACTCACCTAACATTATTTGAGAGCGCACTGAGAAAAGAGCATATACCTTTTATTGTGGTGAAAGGCATCGGGTTCTATGATGAACCGGAGGTTGCTCTGCTGCGGGAACTTCTTTCTTTTATTGTTGACCCTCATGATGACTACAGCCTTTTTTGCGTGCTGAGAAGCCCGCTGTTCGGAATTGATTATGAAACACTTTTAAATCTGATTGCGGAAAACAACCGGCCTCTCATAAATAAACTTCAGGCTAATCCCGAGCATCTCGGGAGGATATTCAGGATGCTTCATAGCTGGATAGAGAAATCAAAAAATACGCCGCTTGCAATAATACTTGAGGAGGCGCTCACAGAGACAGAAGGCTGGAAACACTACAGGGAAAAGCAGAGGCAGGCTAACATAAAGAAATTTATAAAACTCATTGAGTCCTATGAATCAGCAGGGTTTTCGGGGCTTGAGATACGGGAGAAACTCATCAAGGCCAGGTCCGCCTCAGGCGGAGGAGATGAGCCAAAGGCAAATATAAACACCGAGGGCATGAACGCAGTAAAAATTATGACTATACATGCCGCGAAGGGGCTTCAGTTCCCGATGGTATTCCTGCCGTCTCTTGACGAGGCAGACACTCCGAGAAGCAGTTCAATTGTTATAGATGAAGAAGACGGCAGGCTCTCAATCGCATACGAAGAAGATTCTGCAAAGAGGAAAAATATCGCCGAGTTCGCACGAAGAAAGGAAAAAGAACTTGAGGAGGGAAAACGCCTTTTTTACGTAGCTGTTACAAGGGCCAGGGATTTTCTGTGCATGCTCGGCGCTCTGAACAAAGAGAAATCTCCCGCAGGAAGGCTTGCGTATCTCACAGAAAATTTTGACGTACTAAAGAATGGAAAAATAAACAGCAGAACTGATTTCTTTGAAATACTAACTGAAACCGAGATAGAAAAAGTTTATTCTGAGATTCAGCTATCAGCTATCATCCGCCTCAGGCGGAATCAGCTATCAGCAAAACCATCAGCATCCGAATTCATTTACACCGAGCCTATTTTATTTGAGCCTGAAATAAAATGGCGCGATGTTACTGCGGATTTGGACATAAGGATAACTCACGGCGAAGAATGGGTTATACTCGGCAGGATTTTTCACAGGCTGTTTGAAGAACTCTCAAAGGGGATTCTGACGCCGGAAGGCGTAAATGAAAGAACTCTGTCGCTGCTGAAAAATGAATTCCTTTCTGATGAGAATATTCAGAAACTCAGCAGTATTGTGCTTACTGATTTTCAATCGCTGAAAGTAAACAGACATCTGGATAACATAATTCTGCCCCGAGAGAATTCATTTGCGGAACTGCCCTTCATCCTTCAGAAAGGCAGCGCTGTTTTCAGAGGAAGAATTGACAGGGTAAGCATTGAAAACAATATTGCCGTGATTTATGACTACAAGACCTTCCCGGTAAAAGATGAAGAGGTGCCGTTACTCTCCGAAAAATACAGGTTTCAGATGGATATCTACAAGGAAGCGGCAAGCAAAATCTTTTCCCTGAAAACAAAAGCCTATCTGCTTTTCACGCATAGAGGGCTGCTGGTAGAGATGTAGAGATTTTTAGCAGCTTCAGATACAAACAAATCAATCGTTTATGATCGCTCATCAACTGCAAGCGGCATAGCAGTTTATTTAAGCAGATGCCCTTTTACTTTGTTGATAAAGGCTTTCGTTTTTGGCAACATCTCATCAATATCGTTCTTTGTAACCTCAGCCTGTTCCATATAATCGCCTTTTTGCCTGAGTTCAAAAGCACGGTGCAAGGTTTTTGATAATTCGTTGTCAAAGATGCCGGTTTTTATAAACTCCCTGTCAAATAGAGAAATTGCTCCTGCATGTTTTGATGTCCCCATTTCTTTTTCCTGTAGGAGAGCCAAAATAGCATAGAACATTGCGTAATACAAACGGTTCATTACCGCACGCATGCTCATGCCTTCTCTGAGGAGAACTTCAGCTTCTCTTATGGAATCATCCGCCTCTTTAAGCCTGTATTTTACTAACTCAAGAAGTCCTTTTTTCATACGGCAACACCTTCACGATAAACATTTTTTATAAAGACAGATTCGCTGAGAGGGCTGTTCTTTACAGCATCCATACTGACAGCAACAGGCATGATGAGCACATCTTCATGGAACCCTGCCTCCCATGCACAATCGCTTATATACTTTTCTATTGAGTGGTCAAGATGATCTACAACAACAAGCACATCAAGGTCTGATTCAGGACTTGCGTCTCCCCTTGCGCGGGAGCCAAAGACACGTAGTTCAAGAACCTTCACCTTTTGTGATACAAGGAGTTTGAATTTTTCTATTACTCTAAGGTCTTTTTCCTGCATTAATTACCTCCTTCCTTTTATCCTCAAAATTCCTTGTCTATATCTTACCAATATCCGAGCCGTGATTTCAGGATAGGGTTGTCAACAGCAAGGGACATTTACATTTCCTCTAATCAACGGTAACTGATATGTAAGTTTTACCATTATCGTTCTTCCCTATTTCAATATCGATATGACCATCGTTTCTTGTAGTTACGCAATTTCTCTTTTCGCTTGCCTTTGACTTATCTCTGTGATGAATCGTCCATCCGCTTGATTTTTCACTATATCTTGAAGTAGCACTGGTATCAACAAATCGTCCATCTGATATTACAGTCAGTTTCGGTGTGAAATACTGAAAAATGTCGCTATAAACCCCTGACTCTCGACCATGATGTGAGGCAATTAAAATATCAACTCCAGTTATTGCGGAAAGGAAATCTTGTTTCTCCAGTAAAGAACGCCAAGCCGCGGGCTCAATGTCCCCAGGGAAAAGTATTTTGCAACCTAAATACTCCACAATTGTAACCAAACCATGATTGTTTATATTGTCTTTTGAGGTCAAGGCGTCCTTAAAGGTATGGAAACTAACTCCCCCATTATTTTCAGCAAGTTCAGGATTATCCTCCTTTTTTACAGGAACTGAATACCTATTGTGAATTTCAATATACTTATCTATCACCGCTCTGTCTTCCGTTCTATTAGCTTTTCGTATTTCTTCTTCGGTAAGGTGCCTTGGGCGACTGAACACTCTCGGGGACAATATATTGAAATTATGAATATCACTGAGGTGGTCGGCATGTGGATGGGTAACAATAACCTCGTCAAGTCGCTGAACATTGAAGCTTTCTTTCAGGAATTGCATCGGGCTAAAATATGAACTGCTCCCTAAATCTATATTGATATGCTTATCAATAGGTGTATTTATGTAAGCTGCATTTCCATGTTCGATATTCCAGCAGATTACGCGGAGAGTGCTCATGCTTTGCGCTCCATTTCCTTCAATCTCGTTACTATCCAAACAATATAGATTATGAAGATGGCGATGGTAAAAACAAAAAATGACCACAGAGGCATATCGATTGATAAAAGGGAATATAAGTTTATGGTCTTTATGGAGGAATAGACAGCTAAACATAGCATTACAGAACTAAAGAACGCTGTAAAATAAAGAAGAATCACATGGGTGCTTGAGCGATTAAAATATGGTGGATAATTTTCATTTTCAAGATGTGACGCAGGCGAATCTATTCCCAAAGGGTGTTGCTTCAAGTAGATATTCCTTATTTTATTTACCCACCGAGCAGTATCAGAAAAATATTTTCTTTTTTTCATTAGCCAAAACATGAAAACTGGACTAAGAAGTGCCGCCAAGGAAAACAATAAAGTTGCCCCCAAGTTTGCCTCTTTCGTATTTGGATACTTTGAATACAAAACATATGCGGCAGTAATTACTGCTGCATAGCCTGAATATAAAAAATTAATCATGGAAGTAAAAGACTTGTCATAATGCCTCATCCATTCATGATACTGCTTGAAATCTTCAAGGAGATATTCTTCGTGAGATTCCATTATTTACCCTATCTCCCTCATCACCATTACCTCATTCCCCTGTGATCAATGACCTTGGTGGTAATTTTGTAGTATCCTTTACAAAAAATAATGAAACTATAAAGAATATTGCAACAAGGACATCTATGACTGCCCAAGTGTCTTTATCCAAATGAATAGGAGCAAAAGGATTGAATAAAATAGCAATAATTCCAAAACTCCATGCCCAGTTTTTCTTTTTCAGGTTTACTGAGATATACGCGCTGTAAGCTGCTACCCCGGTGATAACAAACCGAAGAATTGTATAGTAACTATATGAATGATAGCTTAATGCCCATAAAAGTAATATTGCTGATACAATTCTTAAAATTAAAAACATACCATACCTTACTTGTATATCTCCTCAAATAATTTCTCCGCCAGCTTAGAATCAAGTTTTTTTAAGATTTGATATTCTTCGAGAGCCTTGTTTTTTTGAGTCATAGCTATATAAGTAAGCCCCAAGTAATAACAAGCATTCACAATATTATCAGGATTATGTTTTATATCTCTGTTAAAAACTACTATTGCGTCTTGATATTTACCTAACCCTTTGTAGGCACGCCCCAGTTGAAAATGTGAATATTTATATTTAGAATTGATAAGTTTCATAAATATCTTTGTTGCTTCTTCAAAATTATTTGAAGATAAGCAATTAAGCCCTAAATTTATGAGCTTATATGTTTCGCTAATTTCGATATTTAGAAGTTTTTCTATAGTATTTAATAACTCTGATAAATCGGCACTTTTAACTATATATGCCTCTGCTGCCCATACTGCAAAATCATCCGGATAATTAAGAGCAGAAAAAACAATGAATGGAAGTCGTGGGCGAAGTTCTTTTACCATTCTCAATAATTTTATTCCATCTAATTCAGGCATTATGAGACAAGAAGTTATAAGATCAACTTCAGCTAAATTGTTTCTTAAATACTCAAAGGCAGGCTTTCCATCATAAAAAGAGATTGTTTTTATTTCATCACCAAAGCTATCTCTTATCTCATCGCAAATCCACCGGTTAGCATATTTATCATCTTCAACTACCAGAATAGTTTTCTGAGATAAAAGCTTGTTTAGCCCCCTGACAATTAACCCCTTTTTCTCATTAGGGTCAAACTTTACAATAGCATCTGATTTTTTAACCAGTGGGTTTTTATTTTCTTTATCCATTAAGCCAAACCCTTGCAAGATTTTTAAACTCTTGTTTTACTCTTTCAAGTTCTGTTTCTTTTTGCCCATTTTTTGTTTTTAAGCCATCTTCCATTTCCTTTAACAAATCTCTGCCCTCTGCTCCTGCTTCGTCAACTTTTATTTTAAACTTAAAGGTATCGCTATTCCTTATTGCATCGAGTTCAGCTTCAAGCCTTGATATAATCTCATCAAGCTTTTCACTTTCTCTCAATGATCTTTCATATTCTTCCACTAATGTCTCCTCATAATATACCACCTCAGGAGTTTTCAATCTCACAGCTAATTCTTCAAGTTGCTGTAAATCTTTGTCATTATATGCCTGATTTATCTCAGCCATTATTTCGTGAAACCGTTCCTTGTCTTCCGGGGTTCTCGCCATATCAGGGTGATATTTTTTTGCAAGTTCTCTATATAATGATTTTAGTCTTTTTTCAGACTCCTCATCTAATTCTGGCTTCTCTTTAACCCTTTCATATTCTTCTGAGTATTGTTCTGCCTCTTCTTTTTCTTCCTTTATTTTCTGATAGTCAGTTTTGAATTGTTCTTCTATCTCTTTTTCTAAATCAACAAGGTTCTTAACTTTCCCTGATTTAAGCAGTTCGATTCTTTTAAGATACTCTTTTATAGCAAGTTCAAGCTCATCAAGCTTTACATATAACACCCCAATCCTTCCATGATATTCAGCTTCAAAAACAGCAAGCTCATTCTTAAGGCTGGAGACCTCTTCTGATAAGTCAGCTATTATTTCTCTTTTGGCGATTATCTCCTCTGCTATTTCATCTATTGAATAATCATCAATTTGCTCCTCTGCCTCAGGAGGGTCTACAGCAAGGTCTTGCTCCAAATTTGAAAATTCCTTTTCATCATAATTATTCTTATTATATCCGCTATGATCGGATTTAACTGACGTGGTTTTCTTCCGGGGAAATAGCTTTATAAATCTTCCGATTAAGGCTACAAAAAAGAAAACATTGAGCCACGTTATAACAGCAATGGGTACTTCTAATCTTTGAAATACTAAGTAAAGAATATTTGTGAATACAAAACCGAGTATGTAAATCCACACTGATGGTCGATATAAATATTCTCTTTCTTTCACAGGAAATTTCTTTTTTATAGCGCGCCATTTGAAAGCAGCAATTAAAGAAAAAACTAAAAAAATAAAACCGCCTGAATCTGAGATGACATTTCCAGCCCCAAATAATTTGAAATGATAAAAGGGTAACGCAATAATCTGGAATGAGAGAGCGCCAAGTAAAAATATTTGAGGGGAATATCCAAGAAAGTCTTCAGGAGTTCGAGAATAATCTTCGGAAAAAGACAATTTTGAAAAACCGAACCAGAATAATGTCATCAGAAAAAATATTAGCATCCCAATAAATTCTGAAAAGCCGACTTTATACCAAGCTAAAAAAGGCGCAGTAATGATTATCAAAGGAGCCAAACCGAAAAAGGTTAAAATAAACGTCCAGAAAAATCCTATTACAGAAGCCCACGTTATAAAACATAATATAAAAACCCAAATAGAAAGTATCATCTGAGCAGTTGCAAAAGAGATAGCAGCGACTAATGCAGCAGGTACAAATAAATACTTTTTTCCAAAAGGCATATTTTGAGCTTCTTTAAAATGTTCAATTAGAGACCACGCTAACGCAAGTATAGGAGAAAATAATTGAATAATAAATGGCAAGAAAAGTAATAGAGCAATTGGAATCGCAATAACATAGATTATGTATTTAAAAATTGGTATATCTGTAAAAAAGTAACCAATTACTACGAGAATTAATAGCAGCCACCAAAACTTTCCTAAGATTTCTGTTAAACGTCCTCTTATATTCATATAGGGTAAGGCAAAAAGCAATGTCTATTAGGCTTAGGGGTTGATGTGTCATAAGAGGCAAGCACTACCAGAACGGCATTTTTGCGGGTTTGAATTGCAAAATAACTCTGAGCAAATGCGATTTGTTCTTTGCGGGGGTCTCCGTTTTGTGCAATAAGATAACAAGCATAGCGGTCAAGCATTATGTCGTCTATTTCTCTCTGAGCACCTGAGCCAAGATCAACCATTTTGTTGACGTCAACAAAATGGTCACTAATCTTTTGACCGGAATTGTAGCAGGCTGTCTTGGCTTTTTCTATAACAAGAAGGAAGTTGCGCCATTCTTCATAATCCAGTAAAATCTGTAAATCCCTTGCTAACCAATACTCAATATCATCTTCCTGATATGCCGATTCTTCAAAGTTTTTATTCAGTTTTACGATAAGTTCTTTTTGCATTGCATCCCCCTTTCTAAATCAACCTCAGAAACTTCTGAAATAGTAATAACTTTCATGTAAAAAAGCAAATATTTCATCTGTCTTCATAGGATTAAAAATACTTTTTGATATTATTTTGTGAGATTATAGAATGCCCCTGACTTCAGCGGTTTTGAGAGAGTGTATCTTATATGGTCGTTTATCATTCCCGAAAGTTCTGCAAAGAGATTCCCTGACGGTTT
>Ga0210044_10011759_pt1 | contig 10138 bp, 9 predicted proteins | sample CryGey13umfilter_2_FD_183959 | JGI IMG/M metagenome (GOLD analysis project Ga0210044, IMG submission 183959) | Groundwater microbial communities from aquifer in Utah, USA - Crystal Geyser 4/9/14 3 um filter (SPAdes) (version 2) | ecosystem: Environmental > Aquatic > Deep subsurface > Groundwater...
CTTTATGATAACCATAATAAGTGACAATAATAATAACATTATTAGCCAATGCCATAAATGCATGTGGAATTGACATTGTAATAGTTTTTTCCATTTCTTTAATTGTCTGATCAAATGTATTGACCGCAAAAATAACAATAATCGGAATATCATTCAACGATTCTTTTGCTCTTTTTTCAAATAAAAGCATTTCATGTTCATCAATTTCTCCATCTGTATAAAATACAAGTGATTCACATGCATTACTTTCCGATGTCTTTACTAATAAAGGTAAAATTTTACTTGGACATGTTGTTCCAGTAGAATACAATTCATTTATATTATTCACACTATATGCATATGTATTCCACGAAATTAAATATCTTCCTTTTAAAATTTCAGTAAATCGACTAACTGATCTCTTTTCATGTTCAATAATTTTTCCACCAGTCGATCCGGATGTATCAACAGCAATATCAGTTAAAAGAGATGTTAATTGAACCGTTTTTATATCATGATTCACAAAAAAATCTTGTTGTTTGGATTCGTAATTTGAAGACATTGTGTATATATATATATAACGATATATGTCATATTGATATATATAATATTCAATTTTTTACTTTTTAAGTTTCCTCCCAATAATTGCTTCTAACATAATGTCAGAATCAGCTGGAGAAACTTCTTCAGGAGTAAATGGATTTCCATTTCTATCTATTAATTTCTTTTTAGGTTTAATAAATATAATATTATCTTTATCAGTATTATTATTATTATTATTATTATTATTATTATTATTATTATTATTATTATTATTATTATTATTATTATTATTATTATTATTATTATTATTATTATTATTATTATTATTATTATTATTCTTTATTTTTTTTTTATTAGATTTTTTCTTTTTTAGCATTTGTTGTTCAACTATAATTTCACCTACTTTTTCTTCTTCCAGATCACTCAATTGCAATAAATTATCATCTCTATCAATAACAAAAATTTTATCTTTATCGAGATGAATTCTTGGAGATATATAAGCAATCACATCATTTTTTAAATTATCATTTTCGATATAATCATCTAATTTATGCGCTAAATCAGCTAAATCTGTTTTTTTATTATCAAATATATCATCTGCTGAAATATCTTTGAGTGATTCAGTGTTCATTTTAATTAATTTTATAATTGGATCGATAGCATAACTTGCAATTTGAATTCCGGATTTATCTTGAATCCATTTAGTTTTTTTATTATTCATCTGTTTATTATAAAGCATATTTTTACGGACAACATCTGAAGACCAAAAAGATTGCTCATGCGGATTGTTTTTTTTATATTCTTTTAATAATTCATTGCCAATATATTGGACTAATTTTTTCTTTTTGAAATAATTAATTATAATTTCTCCTTTTGAATATTTTTTTTTATTTTTATTGTTTATTATAAATAAATTATTAGTATTTTTAAATTGTTTCAATGGAGGTGCATTATAAAAATGAGTTCTGACAAAAGATAAAGCATTCATACTAGTTTTAATTATTTGAGTATTTTCTTTTTGTATGTAGTTGTTATGTTCTTTATCTTTAAGTAAATTCTCTTTATCTATATTCAAATTTTCTTTATCTTTTTGAAGAATTTTATTTATAGTTTCGGTAGATTTTAATCTTTCTTCTAATCGAGCTTTTTCTATTTCTTTATCTTTTAATTCAAGATCTTTTTCTTTTAATTTTTGTTGGAATTCCATTTCTTTTATTTTATCATTTAATTTAATTATAGTTTCCATCATATTATTTTCAGTATGATTATTTAAATGTTTTTTTGTTGTAAGATGATTTTTGAAAGAATCTAATCTATTTGTTGTAAATAAACATTTTTCACAATAATATTTCATTATTATATATTTTTATATTATATATTTATTTACTTATACATTTTTACCACTTTTTATACAATGTAAAATATATTGATATATATACTTTTCACATATAATTTACCATGTTTTTACCATGTTTTTACCGTGTTTTTACCATGAATAAAAAATATAATTTTACTTAATATATATACTTTTAACATATTCTAACCCCATGAAATTACCATTTTTTTGTATTTATTTTAAAAAAAATTTATATTTATTTTTTATTATTTTTTTCTAAAATTAGCTGTATTACTTTTTCTATTTTTAAATAGAAAATTTATTTATGGAAAAATTAAAAAAATAAATTTTAAATTTATGAAAAATCTAATATTTTATAAATGTATAATCTTGAATTTTGTATATATATATACTTTTTAAATTATATAAAAACATCAAAACCTTTAGTTTTCAGATAATTCCACGTGAAATAAAATTTTCTGCACACAAATAATTGTGTGTTGAAAAATAAAAATAATAAAAAATTTCTTGAAAAATGAAGGTTTTCATAAAATATTAAATTAATTGGAAAAAGCTATTGCATATATATTTAAAATTAACAAATATATGTACAATAGCTAAATACAATATAATTATTAATAGTTTGAACAATTCATATTATAAAACAATCGTAATGTTTCACTTTATAATTGTTTTTAAATAATGTATTTATTAAACTATTTGGCGCGAAATTTTTTTATTTTTTTCACTAATAAACATATATATTGATATAATTATAAATAATAATATGCCAAAGAAAATGAAAACAAAATTAGTAGAAATTAATGATATAAAAATCAGACAACATGGAGAAAAAAAAGAAATAATAAGCGATCAAATAAATAAATATGAAATGGATTTAAAAATTTTAATAAAAGATCGTGATGATTCTTTATTGGAATTAAAAGATATTCATATATCGAATACTGAAAGGGAAAATTTAGTGAAATATCACAAAGATTTAATTGAAAATAAAAAAAAATCAATAAAACTTTTGCAAGATGATTATGATTTATATGAAAGAAAAATATGTTATAGAACTAAAATTAAAGAGAAAAAAAATAAAAATTGAAATAAAATAACATAATAAATAAATAATAAATATATATTATGGATAATAAATGCAAAACACAAATATTGGAGGGGGTCATTGAACAAAAACAGGCAGATAATTTATATGAATATTTGCGCGATAATATTAAATGGGAACAGGGAATTCCTTCGAAAAAAGGACCGACGCGTTTAGCAAAAAGTATTGATTTAAATGATTATCCAGAATTAAATGAAATTATTCAATTTGTTTTACGTAAAATTTCTGATAAAAAATATTTTATTTTTGGTACATATTTGAATTATTATAAGGATGGTAAAATGTGGACACCGAATCATACTCATCAAAAAACACATCAATTAGTAATATCAATTGGAGGAACTAGAAAATTAACTTTGGGTAAAAAAGAAATAGATATGAAAAATGGAGATGCCGCTATATTCGGTTCAATTGTTCATGGAGTACCAAAAGATAATAATGTTGTCGAAGGGAGAATATCTTTGGCCACTTTTATGACACCAATATAAATAAAAATAATTATAAATAACCAATAGATTCATGATCACTAGAAACATCAGAATCACTTAATTTATTCATATCGTGTAATTCATCGAAAAAATTATCATCCAATTTTTCAAATTGTCTTCTTCCGCATTCACAACTCCATCCATTATCTTTATTTAAAATTTCAGAGTAATCTTCTTGAGAGTCTGTACTATTCTCTTCTGTGCAAACATCGCATGGATTATCAAAAACAGCTGTACTATTTTTCAATAAATATTCATATCTATGTTTATTGCATTCTTTTATTATATCTTTTAATTTAGTTAAATATATATTATTTTTATAATCTTTTTTATACATCTTTATTTTTTTTAAATTTTTATTTTTATTATAATAATAATAATTAACATATCCATTTTTAATAAAATTTTTAAGAAATATTTTATTTTTTTAGTTTCCTACCAATTATAGCTTCAAGCATAATATCGGAATCTACTGATGATACTTCTTCCGGAGTAAATAGATTGCCATTTCTATCTATTAATTTCTTTTTAGGTTTAATAAACAAACAATTCTTTTTTTTATTAGATTTTTTCTTTATTAGTTTCTGTTTGTGAACTACAATGTCTTCTTGTATATTGCCATTATCTTTATTATCCACATCAACTTTATCAACAACAAAAATTTTATCTTTATCTAAAAATATTCGTGGGGAAATAAAAGAAATAATATCATTTTTTAAATTATTATTATCGATATAATCATCTAATCTATGTGCTAATTCAGCCATTTCTGTAACTTTATTATCCAATATATTATTTGGCGTAACATCTTTTAATGGATCAGTGTGAGTTCTAATTGTTTTTATAATTGGATCGATAGCATAACTGGCAATGTCAATACCTGATTTATCCTGTATCCATTTAGTTTTGTTATTATTCATCTGTTTATTGTAGAGCATATTTTTTCTGACAACGTCAGATGACCACAATGCTTGTTCGTGCGGATTACTTTTTTTGTATTCTTTTATTATTTCATTGCCAATATATTTGACGAGTTTTTTCTTTTTGAAATAATTAACAATAACTTCGCCTTTAGTATTTTTTTATGATCAAATAAATTATTGGCTTTTTTATAATAATGGATAGGCGGTGCATTATAGAATTGAGTTCTAACAAAAGATAATGCATTCATACCAGTTTTAATGATTTGAGCATTTTCTTTTTGTATAAATTCATTGTGTTGTTTATCTTTAATAAGGAATTCATTGATAGTTTCAGTAGATTTCAACCTTTCCTCTAGACGTATATTTTCTATTTCTTTATTAATCAATTCTTTTTCTAATTTTAATTTTTCAATCTCTAATTTATTTTCATATTCAGTTTTGATTTTATCTATTTTCCAATCATACCCAACACTTTGATTTACATTATTTTTTGTAATAATTTTATTATGTTTGATAGATTTTAAATGCTTATTATAATTACACAATTTATTGGTTTCATAAATACAAAATTCACAAAAATATTTAATTGTCATACTTATACTATATATTTATATATTTAAATTCAAAAAGTAGCGCAAAAGTAGCTTTATATTTTAGCACATATATTTACTTTTATATGAAAATGAGCTACTTTTGTAGCCCGAAATAGCTACAAAAGTAGCATAAAAAGTAGCTTTAAAAAATACACAAATTGTATTTATATATATACTTTTTATATAAATTTAAGCTACTTTTTACGCTACTTTTAAGCTATTTTAAGCTACTTTTTTATATAATATTATATTAAATGTAAAATAAATAAAAAATATAAATACTAAAAATTACTTGCATTACTTTTTCAAAAATAGAAATTTTCACTAAAACTTTAATTTTTCCATAAAATTAATAATAAATTTAAAAATAAAAAAAAACATTAATTTTAAATTTAGTTGATATCTATACTTTTGCAAATAAAAAAACTACTGATGATAGTTGAATTATGAAAATAAATCCATATTTTTCAAATTCAAACACACAAATATTTGTGTGTTGAAAAATTAAATTTCGCGTAAAGTTTTTAAAATTTACACTACCATTGATAGTTTTTGTAAAAATTTAGCTTCAATAAAAATTGCACATATCATTGCGATAGTAAGATAAAATACAATGGTATTATATGTATAAATGATATAAAATTCATTTTTATGATAGTAAATTTATATAAAACATTGTTAGAATAGTAGTATTTTAAAGCTATGTATAATATGTATAAAAAAAATAAACATATAATCAATAGCTAAACAAAATACAATTATGAATAGTTTAATGATGCATATAATAAAACAATTGTAATGTTTCACATTGGAAATGTTATATAAATGCATTTATTAACTATTTAGGCGCGAAATTTATTAGAGTTTAATACCTCTCAAATATAAATTATTTAAATTAAAAAATATTATGATGTATTATACAATCAATAAAAAATATATAAATAATATTCATCATATAATAATATGAATCCTTTAATTTTACAAAACTCGTGGAACCATATTGAAATTGTGCATAAAAAAACTTTATTTATATATGGTAATGATACTGAAAGAGCCGATATTATTTTTTATCCAGGTGGTTATGAACGATGGGATTGGAAACGCCCAAAAACTTTTTGCAAAAGCCATATTCCTGGAGTAAGTAAAGAAGCAATTAATTATCTTATTGATAAAAATTGTGATTATATTATTGTTTCATCTGGCTATGGAAATGAAAACTACACAATAGATGGTAAATTATGTATTCAACAGGAAGCATTGGATTATGCAAAAAATAAAGTTAAATTACTTTATATGAAGAGTGAAAAAGCTGTTACAGAATACAATAAATTGGTTTTGGAAAATAACTATAAAGTGGGTATGTATATGCATTCTACATGTTAAATAGAAAATACTCAATAATTTTAATAATAATAAAAATTGAAATATTATTTGTAATAGAATAGATTATGTATTATTATAATGAAAAATGTCATTTAGCATAGAAGAAATAGAGGATCAATTTACTCCAGATTTAACTCCACCTGATCCAAATAAATTATATTTTATATCACCTGAATATAAGTCAAATGGATTAAATTTATTACATAAATGTGTATTATTAAATAGAAAACATCCTGAATTATTAAAAAAAATAATAAATGATTATGATATAAATAGCCAAATAAATAAGGGACAGACAGCCCTTATGATAGCAATCAGTAATTCATATAATAATTCAACAGAAGAGACAGTTAAAATATTAATAGAATCGAAAGCAAATCTTGATTTACAATGTACAGATGGATGGACAGCCCTTATGTTGGCAAGTAGATATTCAAATATATATTCAGCTGAAGGAACAGTTAAAATATTAATAGAATCGAAAGCAAATCTTAATTTACAAAATAAAAATGGATCTACCGCTCTCATGTTGGCAAGTAATAATTCGAATAAAGATTCAACAGAAGGAACAGTTAAAATATTAATAGAATCGAGAGCAAATATTGATTTACGAAATATAGATGGATATACAGCCATTATGTTGGCAAGTGAAAATTCGACTGGAGAAACAGTTAAAATGTTAATAGAAAATAAAGCAAATCTTGATTTACAATGTACAGATGGATGGACAGCAATTATGTTGGCAAGTAGATATTCTATTGAAGAAACAGTTAAAATGTTAATAGAATCAAAAGCAAATATTGATTTACGAAATATAGATGGATATACAGCAATTATGTTGGCAAGTAGATATTCTACTGAAGAAACAGTTAAAATGTTAATAGAAAATAAAGCAAATCTTGATTTACAAAATAATAATGGAGAAACTGTTTATATGCTTGCACCTAATAATATAAAAGATTTTATATTAAATTATATAAATATAGAGGCACTTAATGAGAAATATTTTAATGGCAATATATTAGCAACAAAAATACATGATTATTATAAACAAAAGATGCAATTAATAAAAAAAGTAATATTGGAAGATATATCAAAAGGAAAAATATCAATAATAAATGGATTGACTAGTCAATACTTATAAAAAATTTTATTATTTTTTTAGTTTCCTACCAATTATAGCTTCAAGCATAATATCTGAATCTACTGACGATACTTCTTCCGGAGTAAATAGATTGCCATTTCTATCTATTAATTTCTTTTTAGGTTTAATAAACAAACAATTCTTTTTTGATTTTTTCTTTATTAGTTTCTGTTTGTGAACTACAATGTCTTCTTGTATATTGCCATTATCTTTATTATCCACATCAACTTTATCAACAACAAAAATTTTATCTTTATCTAAAAATATTCGTGGGGAAATAAAAGAAATAATATCATTTTTTAAATTATTATTATCGATATAATCATCTAATCTATGTGCTAATTCAGCCATTTCTGTAACTTTATTATCCAATATATTATTTGGCGTAACATCTTTTAATGGATCAGTGTGAGTTCTAATTGTTTTTATAATTGGATCGATAGCATAACTGGCAATGTCAATACCTGATTTATCCTGTATCCATTTAGTTTTGTTATTATTCATCTGTTTATTGTAGAGCATATTTTTTCTGACAACATCGGATGACCACAATGCTTGTTCATGCGGATTACTTTTTTTGTATTCTTTTATTATTTCATTGCCAATATATTTGACAAGTTTTTTCTTTTTGAAATAATTAACAATAACTTCACCTTTAGTATTTTTTTTATGATCAAATAAATTGTTGGCTTTTTTATAATAATGAATAGGCGGGGCATTATAGAATTGAGTTCTAACAAAGGACAATGCATTCATACCGGTTTTAATGATTTGAGCATTTTCTTTCTGTATAAATTCATTGTGTTGTTTATCTTTAATAAGGAATTCATTGATAGTTTCAGTAGATTTCAACCTTTCCTCTAGACGTATGTTTTCTTTTTCTATTTTTAATTTTTCGATTTCAATATCTTTTTCCCTTTCTAGTTTAAATTTCTCAATATCTTTTTCTTTAATAATTTTTTCTATTTCCAATTCTTTAATTTTATTATTTAGTAATATTATTTCATTAGTTTGATTTGGGCATATATTTTTAATATGTCTTATTAAACTTGAATTACGTGTAAATGATATATTACAATTACTGCAATAATACATTTGTTTAACACTATTATGTATGCTTGATTTTATATGTCTATTTAAATTAGTTAATCTATCAGTCTCATAATTACATTTTTCGCACTGATACTTCATATTTATATATATATATATTATGACTATATATTTATTTAACTCATTTTATTGCACTTTAAATTTAGTTAATATTTCATCAGTATATGCATTTTTAACTCAAATATATACACTTCTTTTTCACCCCAATAGCACCTCATTTATTTGCTTTATATATATACTTTTAAAAAACTAATTGAGTAAAATAATGAATAATTTTATTAGTATGTGCATATTTTTACGCGAGTATTATGGGTGCAAATAAGTGCAAATGATTATTGTAGTATATAATACTTTTTACTCACATAATAAAAATACAGATGAAAAATAAAAAATAAATTTGAGTATTGAAAAAAATATAAAAACTAAAAATTACCTGCATCACTTTTTCAAAAATAGAAATTTCCACCAAAACTTAAATTTTTCCATAAAATTAATGATAAATTTAAAAATAAAAAAATACCTTAATTTTAAATTTAGTTGATATCGATACTTTTGCAAATAAAAAAACTACTAATGATAGTTGAATTATGAAAATAAATCCATATTTTTCAAATTCAAACACACAAATATTTGTGTGTTGAAAAATTAAATTTCGCGTAAGTTTTTCAAATTTACACTACCGTTGATAGTTTTGTAAAAATTTAGCTTTAATAAAAATTGCACGTATCATTGCGATAGTAAGACAAAATACAATGTTTTTATATGCATAAATTATATAAAAATCATTTTTATGATAGTAAATTTATACAAAACATTGTTAGAATAGTAGTATTTACAGCTATTGATAATATGTATAAAAATAATAAACATATTATCAATAGCTAAACAAAATACAATTATGAATAGTTTAATAATGCATGTAATAAAACAAATGTAATGTTTCACTTTAGATATGTTATATAAAATGCATTTATAAACTATTTAGGCACGAAATTTTTATTTTTTAAGTTTTCTGCCAATTATAGCTTCTATCATAGCATCAGAATCAGCCGATGATACTTCTTCCGGAGTAAATGGATTACCATTTCTATCTAATATTTTCTTTTTAGGTTTAATAAATAAACAATTCTTTTTTTTAGATTTTTTCTTTATTAGTTTCTGTTTGGGAACTATAATATCTTCTTGTATATTCCCATTATTTTCGTTATCTTTATTATCCACAACAACTTTATCGACAACGAAAATTTTATCTTTATCTAAAAATATTCTCGGAGAAATAAATGAAATAATATCGTTTTTTAAATTATTATTATCAATATAATCATCTAATCTATGAGCCAATTCAGCCATTTCTGTAACTTTATTATCCATTACATTATTTGGCGTAACATCTTTTAATGGATCAGTGTGAGTTCTAATTGTTTTTATAATTGGATCGATAGCATAACTGGCAATGTCAATACCGGATTTATCCTGTATCCATTTAGTTTTATTATTATTCATCTGTTTA
>Ga0210044_10011763_pt1 | contig 10137 bp, 11 predicted proteins | sample CryGey13umfilter_2_FD_183959 | JGI IMG/M metagenome (GOLD analysis project Ga0210044, IMG submission 183959) | Groundwater microbial communities from aquifer in Utah, USA - Crystal Geyser 4/9/14 3 um filter (SPAdes) (version 2) | ecosystem: Environmental > Aquatic > Deep subsurface >...
GTCAGGTTCGAGCCCGCCCCCAAGCACACTAAAAACCGCGTAAGCGGTTTTTTGCGTGCTTGGGGGAGAAAGACGCCTGCGCGTCTTTCGTCGGGCTCGAACCGCCGGAGCGATGCCGTAGGCGAGTGAGGCGTGACCCGCGGCAGTTGCTAGTTTATGAGCTGAAAGCGAAATAAAATAGCTTACTGACCGTCAGGTTCGAGCCCGCCCCCAAGCACACAATGCTTAAGTAAAATATATGGTATAGTACAAACATGAAAAGTATTATCCAATTCAAAATCTCAAAAAGTGATAACTCCTACATCGCTGAAGGTGTGGATTTAGCGATTGTTACTGGCGCTGATACGCTAGATGAGTTGGTTAAAAATATCAAGGAAGCCGTCGAATTACATTTTGAAGGGGAAGATGAATCAACATTTGAATTTACTAACAAGCCGTCAATTTTGTTGAATTACGAAATTCCGCAGTATGCCTAGGTTGCGTTCATTAAGTTCAGTAGACCTTATCAAGGCACTTGAAACTTTTGGCTTTGAAGTAGTGGGACAGAAAGGAAGTCATATTAAGCTGGCGAGATATACAGTTTTGCAAAAGCAGGTCTTAATTATTCCTAATAACAAGTCCTTACCGAAGGGGATAACAAAAGCAATTTATAACCAGGTCAGTAGATTTGTATCACAAGCAGAATTGCAGGGTTTTTTCTATAACGAGTAACTCGTGTTTGAGCCATCTTACAAATGAACGAACGAGTGTCGTAAAAATAAGACGTAACGTAGTGTAGATTTATTTTTATGACCGAGTGAGTGAAATCTGTATGCTAATACAGATGCTGTTACTCACTCGATTCTTTATTTCACTATCGGTTCATAAAGTAAACTGGGCGAGTCTTGCAAAAAGCACCCCATGCTTTTTTCACCACCGAGCATTATCATGATAAAATTACCCTATGACTGAAGAACTAAAACAACCAACTGAATTTGATCCTAAGGTAAGTCTTCTTATCGAGGCGTATGAACTACTTGGTGCAATCAGTCCGTTCGATTTGCATAAAAAGTATGTTGAAGATGACCAAATTTATTTTAAGAATGGTAAATAGGATTACAATAATCCAGATTTACTCTTTAATAAAGCAAAGGTGTTAATTGAATCCGTTGGACTGGAAAACTTGAAAGAAAAAGAAGAAATGTGGTCGAGGGAGATACTGTGGTTTTGGTATCATCACGCAATTAGTAGTGCCCGTATAATGTATCCAAACCAAGAACTTGCCCAGGCGTTTGCCAGTAAGGCACTTGAATTACAAAATGGAGAACATCCCAATCAAATAACTCAATTGTTGTATTATCTAGTACATCATGATGTTGAGTCAGCTGAAGCTTGGGTGCCGAATATAGTAGATGTTGATGACCGAGAAGTGGTGGCAGAGCTCATACAGGATTATAAAGATAATATGTCGTTTTATAAAAATAAAACCTAAATTAGAATTATAACCTAAATTATTCAGACTAATGTCACTCCAATAGTTTTAACTACTTATTAATATTCACCTGGGACTTCACTTTTAGTTGGGTACTGCGGTTCTTGTCGAGCTTTGGTAAACGTATCTCTAGTAGTCCGTGTTTTTCTTGGGCATCAGCTTCATCAATTATGACTTCTTCAGGTAAGAGGAGAGTACGAGAGAAACTACCCCAAAATAATTCGCGGTGGTAGTAATTATCATCGGCCGATTCTTGAAATTCCTCCCGCATTCCTTTAATAGTGACCATATCGCGGGTGATGGAAATATCAAGGTCAGTAGGACTGACACCAGCCACTAGAGCCCGAATAACAATAGAATCACTGGTTTGGTACATATCTACTGCCAGCTCTCCTTCTTGTGGTTTATGGTCACTTTGGGGATCATTATCCCAACCTTCGTCTTCTTCAGCGTATTGGTCGTTTTGTTCATCGTCAGCACCAAATTCGTGTTTACTATCAAGGACACGGTCATATTCGTCGGCGCTAACAGAGCCGGTGAGTCTTTCTAAAAATGATGGTTTTTTCATAACAAATAATTATAGATGATGTGCTAGTTCAGTTTGTTTTATTTTTTCAAATAAGAGGAACAAGATAATAATACCAATCCAAACGAAAAGAAACACAGCGAGAATAGTTTCTCCGCTTGCATCCATTATAAAAAAATTAAAGAGAGCATGCAATACGATAGCAACGCATAACCCAATCATACCAGCGATTAATTTAACGGTATTACTTTTGTAATAAGAGAAGGCCAGAAAAACACCGATAGTGCTAGAGGATAATACATGAAGCAGAGAGGCACCGAGAAAACGGAATGAACCAGTTAGGGCAGTATTGATATAATCGCCGACGGCCAGAGGATTAAGCACAAATAAAGTATTTTCTAATACCGAAAAACCAAGAGCGATGGCTATCATATAAATCACCATATCAATTGGTTCGTTTACTGCTCGATTCCAGAATATGACCGTTAAAGCCATCGCATATTTCAGAACTTCCTCAATAATAACCCAAACATAGATTAAATTGTCGCCATCATAAATATCAATGGCTAGTCTTTGAAGGGGAAGAGCTAGTGGTACTACCGCCATACCGGCAATAAAAGTAATAATAATCAGTAAAATAGGTTCAGGATTCTTTTTATCTTCACGCAACCAAAACCACAGCCAAAAAATAGCTGGCACCAAACTACTAACAAAGGCAATGGCAAAATGAGTGGCATTCACATTACTATTGTAGCAGATTGGTCGCGAGCTTTGCTCGCGACCAGTCGCAGTAAGGGGGAAAATGAAATACAATAATAACATTAGCTCAACTATTCTTATATCACAAAATATAAAATAGAATTATTTTTGAGCCGGCCATTTCGCCACCATCAAAATCTCGCTATCTTTCATTTCTTTTGGTAATTCTTGCCAGATAGTTTCAGACACGTAGGGCATAAAAGGATGAAGAAGTTTGAGAGAGGCGACTAAATATTCAGTCAATAGTCGTTGTCGCGAAGAACTTACAGTGATATCCGTGCCAGTAAGTAAAGGTTTTGATTCTTCAATTATGGTGCTGGCAAAATAATCCCAAATAAAATGATAGATTTTTTCTGAAGCGAGATCAAAGCGATTATTATTCATGTCGTTGGTAATTTCAGTTACGGCTGAAGCGAGATGATTTTTAATGTTTTCGGCGTCACTAGAAGTTAAGTTTTCAGCAGTTAGCTTGTTATTATTGTCACCAGTAGCGTCCAAAACAAACCGAGCAATGTTCCAAATTTTGTTAGCAAATTTTTTATAGGCGTTAATTTTATCAGGATCTAGATTCATATCAGCGCCGGGTACATTATTGACAATCAAGCCCATACGTAAAGCATCAGTACCATATTTTTCTTGTATTTCACTTGGAGCGATGACGTTACCTTTACTTTTGCTCATTTTTTTGCCGTGCTTATCGCGAACCATGCCATGTAAATAGATTTTTTTAAATGGGACCTCACCAGTGCGATAAAGTCCCAACATAATCATGCGAGCCACCCAAAAAAAGATGATGTCCTTTCCTGTTTCCATAATTGAAGTAGGATAGTAGGTTTTAAAATCATCACTGTCAGGATAGTTGGTAGTGGCTAGAGGCCACTGACCACTACTAAACCAAGTGTCAAAGGTATCTGGATCCTGGACGACATCCCCACCACATTTGGTGCAAGATGTGATTGAGTTATTAATGTCCACCATACCGTGTTCACATTTGATACAAAGCTTGGCTGGAATAGGAATACCCCAAGCGATCTGCCTAGCAATTGGCCAGTCTTCGATATTTTCCAACCAATGACGGAAAACACGTTCATCGCGGTCGGTCATAAATGCAAACCGTTTGTCATCAAGGGCCTTCAGGGCTTCCTCGGCCAGTGGCTTCATATTCACAAACCACTGATCTTTTATCTGAGGTTCGATTTCGCGTCCACACTTATAGCAACAAGGCACTGCATGCTGGTAATTCTCATCGATTTTTACAAGCAGCCCTTTTTCTTTGAGTTTGGTCACAATTAGTTCGCGAGCGGTTTTGATATCTTGTCCAGCAAATTCTCCAGCGATCGGAAGAAGTTTACCGCGCCAGTCGATGATTTGTTCATAGTCCAGATTATGTCGTTTAGCAATAGCAAAGTCTACGCCCGAATGCCAGGGGGTGATGGTCATAACACCAGTCCCCATTTCTGGATCGCCAGCTTCGTCTTTGATAACGGTAGCAATGATTGGCCCATTAATCCATTCTAGTTCAATTTGTTGGCCGTGTTTATATTCAGCATAACGAACATCGTCAGGATGCATGACCACATATTTATCACCAAACTTTGTTTCGGGACGAGCGGTACCAATGACAAATGGTCCGTATTGGAAATAGTAGAAAGGTTCAACTCGATCTTCGTGTTCAACCTCTAAATTTGAAAAAGAGGTTTGATGTTTAGGGCACCAATTCACAGTACGTGCACCACGATAAAGAAGTTCGTCCTTTTCTAATTGGGCAAAAGTGTCGTAGACAATTTTAATAACCCGATCATCAAGAGTAAATAATTCACGAGTCCAATCACAGGAAGCACCGAGAGAACGTACCTGGTTTTCCATCATAGCTTTATTAGTTTGGACAAAATCCCAAATCTCGGCACGAAGCTCCTCATTTGTCATATCAAAACGGGAACGGCCTTCTTTTTGTAGATGCTTTTCGTAAACGGCTTGAGTTTCAAAACCGGCATGGTCTGATCCCGGGAACCATAGAGTTCTTTTACCCTGCATGCGGGCGTAGCGAATCATAATGTCTTCAATAGTTACAAAAAGTGCATGGCCGGCATGGAGAGAGGCGTTAGCATTGGGTGGTGGCATAACAATGGAGAATATTTCTGCATCAGGGGCAGTAACCTCTTTTTTGATGCAAACATCAGGATTGAAAAACCCAGATTCTTCCCACATTTTATATATTTTGTTTTCGTGTTCGGCCGGATTGTAGGGTTTAAGAAAAACCTCAAGGGCTCCAGCTTCGTTTTTTGTTTGTGTGTTGCTCATATTTTGCTAGTTAGAATCGAATCGTAACATGAAAAAGAAGGGAGATAAAGAAGAAAAATATAAAATTTTCTGAGAGTTTTTCTCCAAAAAAGGAAATTAATATGCTGAAATATACAAAACAACCACACCAAACAATCCCTAAACCTAGCGATATATCGCTAGGTTTAGGAGCCAGATTCTGAACTAGGACTGATGACGCTTGCTAACTTTTTGGTAGTTTATGATGTTAATAATAATTAGTAGGTTCCATGGAGGAAAAAATGACTGTACAAGTTTCAAGGTTCACGACACAGACACTGAGAATATCGTCTTGGAGGGAAGGTTGTGAGGTGGGGCATGCTTATCTCTATATCATGACAAACGATTTGCACGATGCACCGTTCGGTCTCGTTGAGGACGTGTTCGTTGAAGATCAGTATCGCAACCAAGGCGTCGGACATGAATTAATGATAAAGCTAATGAGTTTGTCTAAACAAGCAGGCGTTTACAAACTCATTGCCACCAGCCGCGACGACGGGACACGTCAGTCAGTTCACGATTGGTATGAGCGTCTTGGTTTCAAAAAATACGGTGTTGAGTTCAGAATTGACATCAAATAAGAAACAGAAAAGCATCCATCTACGGGTGCTTTTACAATGATCGATTACCGTCAGCTTTAAGAAGTGTCAAGGCGCCGCCGGTGCGACCATTAGCCATTTCAGCATGACCAGCTAAAGCAATCATAATACTGTTATCGGTTGATAGGTTTCGATGGGGAAGGTAGATTTCTACATCGGGGTGAGTACGTAGAAGCTCGGTTTCAAAAGTCCGACGGATAAAGTTATTGGCGCTAACACCGCCACCGATAATGAGTGTTTGAGCGTCAAAATTATCAATCGCTTTTGTAGTTTTTTTAAGGAGAACTTCAGTGACGGCGTCTTCAAAGTCGCGGGACAGGGCATTTTTTTCCTCCTCGGTCATCTCTTTTCCGTCAATGGCATAACGCACCGCCGTCTTAAGACCAGAAAAAGAAAAGTCATAATCATCAGTGCTAATCATGGGGCGAGGGAGTTTGTCTTTATATGGTGGAAGTCCCGCCGTGCGAGCTTCGCTCGCGCGTCTCCCAATCTCTGGTCCACCTGGATAAGGTAATCCCATCAATCTGGCCACTTTATCAAATGCCTCACCAACAGCATCATCGCGAGTCTCGCCAATTTTTTCATATTGCGCCCAGTCTTTCATCAGCACGAGTTCGGTGTGTCCACCAGAAATTAGGAGAGCAATAGCAGGAAAAGTAATAGGAGCTAAAGCATCATCTTCAACTACATTATAAAGAGCAGAAAGAATATGTCCCTCCATGTGATTAACTGGTACAACTGGACATTTAAGAATAACTGCCAATGCTTTAGCAAAACTGATACCTACCCATAAGGCGGGTTCAAGGCCTGGTCCAGAAGTTACAGCAATCAAATCAATTTCCGGTAGTTCGTGTGCCTTGAGAAATTCTAATAGTGTGTCTGCGAGTCCATTCTCTCGTTCCAGCACAAAAGTAATTTTTTCAATTTGAGAATCATTAATTTCAGTCGGAGTATTTTCTAATAGCTCTGCCTCAGTGAGGGCTTGTTCTAACATCGGTACCAGTGCCTTGGCGTGTTCACGTTTAGCCATCATCGGGAAAACCCCCCCAAATTCCTTATGGATTTCAATTTGAGAAAATAAAGCATCGCCTAATATTTGGTAAGTGGCCGTCGGAAAATCACCTATTGCCTCAACAATACTGACAGCGGTCTCATCACAACTGGTTTCAATGGATAAAATACGCATAAAATATTACGTTAGTTATATCACAGGATAGAGAATATGGAATATAAAAAAGAAAATTTGAATTATAAAAAAGTCCGCACCAAATCATAATGATTGGAGCGGGACTGCGCTCGGAGAATGAGATAAACCTCGCTGAAACCAAGTGCCGACCGAAGTCGTACAACTGAGAGTGCATAGGGTTTTTAATTATGCTACACACAACACAGCGTCTCTTGAGGTTTTCGTTAGAAGTGAAGCACGCACGGCCGTGTGCCTCTTTTAATTTCTCATTCTCCGAACTTTACTAATCTACTCTCTCTCATAAAAAGTCAATTATGTATGTCAATGATGCATCTTATTTTAATTAGTTAAAGCTTAAAGTTAAATTTCGTATAAGTACGAGGCCTTGCCTCGTACTTTAGTCAATTTTACTGATAAAGCTAAACGGCAGGTTGTTGAAATTATCTACCTGAAAACGACCAGCATTTTTGTGTCCGCCACCGCCATATTTTAGGGCAATAGCAGAAACATCAACTTCGCCTCTACTGCGAATAGACACACTGACTTTGCCTCTAAAATGCGCATAAACGATACCGAGAGCGATACCACCAGTAGCAAAATTTTCTTCGGCTAACATATTACCGAGAATAGATTTATAGCGACCACTGTAGTTAATTGCCCACACCTCCTGACCTTCAAATAAAACCCTTTCTTTCAAGTCGGCTAATTCTGTAATGATACTGCTTTCAAATTTTGCCATAAATGACCCCTTAGCAATAAAATTTATTAGAAAATTCTCGTCCTTTAGATTTTCAATCAAAGTATCCCAATCTTGAAAAGTGCGGGGAACCTGATTTAGGGCTACATTGAATTCAACGTGCTCGGGTAGAGAATTATTCCAAATATCGTGATCCTCAACATACAAAAGTACACTTGGCACAGGTTGGTCGGGGTGAAAATATTGCCAAGTCAAAACAGCCCCAGAGTGATTAGTGTCAAAAATATTTTGCGAGAAAGACGTTACAAATTCTTTGGCACTGAGGTGATGGTCAATCACTACAACAGAGTGATTTGATGCGATAAGCTGCTCCAAAGTATTTTTATCATAGCTATAATCAACAATATAAAGCTCTTTATCAGTAATTCCATCAGGGACGGGTGCTGGCATATAACAAGGAAGATAACTGGCGTTATCACCAAATTTTTTCCAGGCAGCATACGCTGCCCCAAATCCATCGGGACAGTCGGCATGATAGATAATGACGATTTCCTTAAGTTCTTTTTCCATTTTGTGACCGATATAAGGATTGAACTTATGGCCTCTTCGATGTCAACGAAGCGCTCTACCACTGAGCTAATCGGTCGGCATTGCTATTGTACCCTTGCACTTACTTCATTGCAAAAGTGTTTAGCAACATACCCTAATTTTCTCTGAATTGCTACTGTGCCACAACGAACTAAACAAACACCTTTGTAATAATCGTAGGTTTTAGATCCTTCAGTGCGTTTATCTAGGTAGGGTTTAGTAAAGTTTGATTTTGATACTTTAAGTTCTTTTGACCAAAATACCAACATTTCCTCAGGATCTTGGTCGGCTCGTAAATGGAGCTCGCATTTAATTTTACTTTCTGTAATTTGATAGATTTGACGCAGGCAAGTTATGAAAAATTTTAAGATGAGGGGATCTGAGCTACCCATGCCAGTTTCGTCCTTTGCTTTAGTTCCTTCACCTAAATATAGTAGTGCCAGCGCTAATTCTGTTGTATGAACATTACTTGTGTCTATATTTTTTAATAATGTGAGACCTTCTTGCTCTGCTAATTGCAGTCGTCTAAGTTTTTCGTTGTTATGCCACTTTACGGCAACTTTACGCGCTTTTACAAGAGCTTCTTTCCAATCTTGATGCAGTTTTTTGTATTGACTGGGTGTTAGGACTACATCTTTAAACCAGTAACTTAGCGTTGATTTTGGAACACCAAGCTTCATGTGTACATAGGGGAGAGATCTTCCTTGCTTACGTAAGCGAATCGCTTCTGGTTTGAGATTGGACCATTTAGATATCATGTATATGATACTTACAGTAATTCAAATAGGCAACTATATGTTGTGTATTGAAATGTCAGATTCAAATTTCATGGTGTAAGTGCATATCTCAAAACAAAAGAAGCAGAAAAACTAGCTAATCAATGATTCTTTCGCACGCTTTTTTAATACTAACGCTTATTTTATCATCAAGCGCCTCAATATCTTTATAATCTGATTGAAGTAGAGAGTTTACTATAGATTCGGTCCTTCTATAGATCTCCCGTACCTGCGGTCTCTTTGCTTCATTTGCCAGATTGGCAAATGCACTACTTTGGGTCGCGATTTGGTCAAGTATTATTTTGCCAAATTGCAATTGTGATAGTTCTGGTTCTCGTAACCAATTTAATAAAAAGCGATTTAGATTTACTGGTTCTAAACCAACAACAGTTCTAGGTACATTACTAAGCTTCCCTGTCATATTAAGTAAATCAGAATGAAAGTATTTAATTTCAGCAAGTTTTCCACCCCAGACATTGTTCTTAATACGATTAAATTTTTCGCTACTATTCATATGACTAAAAGTTAAGTCAGAAGCTATCGCAAGGTGTCGGGCACTGTCATCTGGTGCGACAATGGTAGCAACCACATCAACTCCATTTAATATGTCGTCATATTTTGACGCTCTGACAAGTTCGCTTTTTTGTCCGAACCAATGACCATTTCTTCCTATATCCAAAAAAGCACTTTCAAAAATTTTTCCAAATACTTCATGAGAATTAGAGTTATTATCAAATTTACTAATTCTATCAGCTACTTTACTGTAATCTTTTTTAACATTATCAAGTCCATATAAATCAATAAATGGCTCAAGGGACAATGTGTGTTTTTGATCGACTTCGCGAGAACGCGCTAGTAAATTATTTTTGAAGGGTTGGTCGAATATTTCGAGTTTTACTTCTGGTGTTTTGGGAAATCTTTCATCCATATTATGTTACAAGTATACTATAGCGAGTTTTAAATGACTATTTATATTAAAAATGTTTTAATTAAAGAAAAGGAGTAATTCATTTAATCAATAATTTACTCAAAAAACAAAATACCACTAATTACCCTATAAACACCCAGGAAAGACTTTGTCACTTGGTACGTCTATACTAAGAATGATGTTCTTTTGTCGGGCATTTAAGTCAGGCAATTTTTAGTATGAAAAAACAATTAAAAAACGTCTCAATAATCTAATACACTGAGCTTAATACTAAGTATTTTATAATCC
>Ga0210044_10011764_pt1 | contig 10136 bp, 4 predicted proteins | sample CryGey13umfilter_2_FD_183959 | JGI IMG/M metagenome (GOLD analysis project Ga0210044, IMG submission 183959) | Groundwater microbial communities from aquifer in Utah, USA - Crystal Geyser 4/9/14 3 um filter (SPAdes) (version 2) | ecosystem: Environmental > Aquatic > Deep subsurface > Groundwater...
TTAGAAGGTTATGAGGTTTAAAACTAACCCTCTTAAACCTTCTGAACAGGAAACCAAATCACTCAAAAGTATCACCGCCAACATGAAAAGAGTTATCAAGTACACTTTATGGGTTATCGTTCTGGGGCTGCTGGCCTTTGCCACTTCGCGCCAACTTTCTAAGAACAAGGAAAAATTTGAGACCAACGCCAAACTCTCGGCACAACAAAACGCCGTGCTCCCGGTTGTCACCGGAACGGTTGCCAAAACAACCTGGGAGGGCAGTTTCAGCGTAACCGGGAATTTTGCCCCCTTCAAGCAAGTGCCTGTGATGAGCGAGGCAGCGGGGAAAATTGTCAATTTAAGAATGTCTAACGGAGCTTCTGTGAATGAAGGTGCCGTACTCGCAGCCATTGACAACGACTTGCTCAGCATTGAATTGGAAACGACCAATATCAACTTAGCGAAAGCCGGAAACGACCTGGCCCGCCTGAAACGGTTAATGGGTGAAGGAGGAGTTACACAGCAGCAGATTGACGACGCCCGGCTTGGAAGAGATAATCTCAAAGCGAAGGTCAAAGCCCTTGAAAAACAGATTTCCATGAGCTACGTCAAAGCGCCGGTATCTGGCACTATCACGAATAAAATGGTCGAAAAAGGTTCTTTGGTGGCACCAGCAATGCAGTTGGCCACCATCACCAACATAGACCGGCTCAGGATGCAGGTTTACCTAACCGAAGAACAGGTGATTACGGTGAAGGAAGGGCAAAAAATCAGGCTGCACGCCGATCTGTTTCCAGATGACACCTTCGAGGGTACCATCACTTTTATAGACGTCAATGCAGGGCCATCGCGGCGTTACCTCGTCGAGGTGGAAATCCCCAACCCGGGCCACCGCCTCAAGCCAGGCATGACCGGTGAAGTTCTTTTCGAAGGTGGCCAATCGCAAGAAGTGCTGGCAGTGCCCCGCGAGAGCATCGTTGGCAGTCTTCAGGACGCCAGGATTTATGTGGTTGAAAATAAAAAAGCAGTATTGCGACAGGTGGAAACCGGGCTTGTTTCCGGCCATAATGTACAAATCAGGAAAGGCTTGAGTGAGGGCGATTCCATCGTTGTTTCAGGTCAAATAAACCTTACGGATGGGATGGCCATCTCCGTCAGCAATAAATAAGATAAAGAGTGCAACCCATGAAAATACCGCACTGGTAGGTGCGCTTTCACCAATCGAATAACTCATGTCAATAACTGAATTATCCATAAAGCGGCCCTCGCTGATATTAGTCATATTCATCGTGCTCATGGTGGCCGGGCTGTACAGCCTCACAAAGCTGAGCATGGAGTTATTGCCGAAATTCTCCGCTCCTTTTGTTGTCATCAACACGGTTTACCCCGGAGCGAGTCCCGAAGAAGTGGAGAACTCTGTGTCGAAGGTTTTGGAAGATGCTATTTCCGGCATGGAGAACATCGTCTCCCTGCGGAGTACCTCCTTTGAGAGCCTTTCCCTCATCTTCGTGGAGTTGAAATCCGGCACCAATATTAACCTTGCCCTGGCCGATGCACAGCGGAAAATAAACGCCGTAGCCCGGCAGTTGCCCGGCAACGCCGATCCGCCATCGCTGACCAAATTTGCCATGGATGAATTTCCCATCCTGAGTATTGGCGTTGCAGCCACAGCCAGCCCGGCAGATTTTTTCAATCTCGTCAACGACCGCATCAAGCCTACCCTGGCATCAGTGCCCGGCGTTGGTGAAATAAAAATAATAGGCGGGCAGAAGCGGGAAATTCAGGTCAATGTGAACCGGCAAAAATTGGAATCGAGGGGGCTTTCAATTTTGCAAGTGGTACAGGCGCTTCAAACCGCCAACCTCGATTTTCCAACGGGCAAAATCGAAAATGAGGAAGAACAGGTCACCATCCGTTTGGCGGGAAAATTTCAAACCCAGGAGGACATGGAAGCCCTCGTGGTAGCCACCAATCCCGAAACCGGCGCTCCGGTAAAGCTGGGTGAAATAGCCGAAGTTCGAGATGGTTTGAAAGACCTGAAAAGCATGAGCCGTGTGGATGGCAAAGACGCCATGGGTCTCCAAATTATCAAGACCAGCGATGCCAATGCCGTTTCAGTATCAGACGGAGTGATTGAAAAACTCACTGCGCTGGAAACGCAGTTTAAAGGCAACGGCCTCAAGTTTGTTATCGCCAACAACCAGACGGATTTCACGCGGGAAGCCGTAGATGCTGTGGAGCATGACCTGCTACTGGCGATTGTCTTGGTTGCAGTTGTGATGCTCTTTTTCCTGCATTCCATCCGCAATGCCATCATCGTCATGCTGGCTATACCCACTTCTTTGATTTCGACTGTCATCTTAATGTTTGCCTTTGGATTTACCCTGAACCTGATGACCTTGCTGGCCATGTCATTGGTCATCGGTATTCTTGTGGACGACAGCATTGTAGTGTTGGAAAATATTTACCGGCATCTGGAGCAAGGCATGAAAAGGAGAACCGCTGCCCTGCTTGGGCGAAATGAAATTGCGTTTACTGCCTTGTCAATCACCCTCGTGGACGTAGTGGTATTTGTGCCCATTTCCCTCACATCGGGAATCGTAGGCGATATAATGCGGCAGTTTGCGCTGGTTGTTACGTTTTCCACGCTGATGTCGCTGTTTGTATCATTCACTTTGACACCCATGCTGGCGAGCCGGTTCTCAAGACTGGAAAAATTCAATGAAAAAAACATCTTTGGGTTCATCTTTAACGGTTTTGAAAAATTCCTTCACCGATTAAATAACTGGTATGGCCGTGTCATCAGCACCCTGCTCAACCCCGTGATGATACCTTATCGCAAAAAGCGGCTCAGAAAACTGGAGGCATTGGAGGCCGTAGATGGAGTACCACGCAAAAAGCATTTCAATTTTTACCTCACCGCACTCGTCGTGTTGGTAGCCACCGGCGTGGTATTTTTTAGTTCATTTTCCTTAGTGAGTAATGGCTATATCGGTTCGGCCTTTATTCAACCCGGTGACAGGGGCGAGTTTATCCTCAAATTAGAGTTGCCAAAAGAGGCTACCCTCCAAGAGACCAACCATGCCACTCAAAAAGCAGAGAGTTACCTGTTTGGCAAAGAGGGCATCACAAGTGTCTTCACCACAGTTGGCCAAACATCGAGCATGCTGGGCAGCCAAAATGTGAACCACATGTCCGAAATGACCGTGAAATTAGTGCCCCAAAATCAGCGTGGGGGAGTAACCACCGATATTTATGCGCAACGCATCAGGAACGAGTTAGAAATGGAATTGCCTGGGGTAAAAGTCATGGCTGCACCCGTAAGCCCAATGGGCGGTGCAGACCAAGACCCAATCATGATATTTATCAATGGCACTGACAAAGACTCCGTTATGCAATATGCGAATGCCGCCCTTTCGGAAATCAAGAAAGTTCAGGGAGTTGTAGGGGCCAAGCTCTCTATTGAGGAAGGCAATCCCGAAATAAAAGTCATGGTGGATCGCGACCGCATGGCCCAACTCGGCATTTCGATGGATATGGTGGGTGCCACCATGCAAACTGCCTTCAGCGGCAATACCGATGTACAATTCAGGTCGAGTGGCAAAGAGTACGATGTGAACGTAAGAATGGATGAATTCAACCGAAATAGTATTGTGGACATCGCCAACCTCACCATTCTAAACCGCCAGGGGCAACTGATACGGCTGAGCCAGTTCGCTACCGTGATGCCCAGCACCGGCCCCAACCAGCTCGAACGCAGGAACAGGCTGCCTTCAGTCACCCTGACTTCTAAAGTTTTAGGCAGGCCCAGGGGCGACGTAGGCACAGATATCCGTGCGCTGTTGGAGGAGAAAATGCCCCCGGCAGCAAGCATCGGCATTGCGTATGATGGCGATATGAAGAATCAGCAGGAAGGCTTTGGCAGTCTCCTCATAGCATTTGGCGCCAGCATTCTGTTCGTCTATCTCATCATGGTGGCCCTTTACGACAGTTGGGTGTATCCCTTTGTGGTGATGTTTTCCATTCCAGTGGCAATGGTTGGAGCCTTATTGGCTATGGCGCTGACGATGAGTGTGCTCGATATTTTCTCCATTGTTGGAATCATTATGATGGTAGGATTAGTGGCCAAGAACGCCATATTACTCGTTGACTTCACCAACCAAAGCAGGGAGTTGGGCATGAACGTGCACGACGCGCTCGTAGCGGCAGGCCGTACCCGGCTCCGCCCGATTCTGATGACTACTATTGCCATGACCGTTGGTTTTATGCCCATCGCCCTTGCTACCGGAGCCGGCTCTGAGTGGAAGAATGGCCTTGCCTGGGCACTCATCGGAGGCCTTTTAAGCTCCATGATTCTCACGCTGCTCATCGTGCCTGTGGTCTATCTCTTCGCCGATAGCTGGCGCAGGCTCGTTGCCCGCGTACTTCACATCTTGGGTTTTATGAGTGAGGAATTGGAGGCGGAGGATTCGTCCACAGCCAATGGTAATAAACTCGAATTAGTGAAGAAGGCGGATATTTCGTATTAGGAAGGAGTTTAGACTTTGGACAAAAAGCTCCTTGAAAAATCTTTCATTGCCTAAAAAATTGAAATTACGTCCAATGAGTTAGGCATCTCATTTTGACTTTTTTGCACTTTTGGAAAAACACCTTCCCCTCACTCTAAAGTGCAAAAAAGTACCCATAGGCTAAGCTACCGGACACGTTCAACCACGAAGGCGCAAAGAACACAAAGAGGTTTTTATAAGATTATGGCTTTCGAATCTTTGTGCTCTTAGCGACTTGGTGGTTGGTAAGTAAATTTCGAAAGTGCCCGGTAGCTTACCTCTGGACAACCAACTACTTAATCAATGCAACTCAATGGCTGGGTTTGAGTGTCCAAAGTCTAAAAGGAGTGCCTATTTCTTTTCATTGCAAGAAAAGACCTATGAGGTTCCAAAACCTCATAGGTCTTTGTTGTAGTACTATGCCGGGCATTCGATCACCCTTCATCCACCACATTTTTCTTTTTAAAAAAATAATAAAATGGCGTGCCTATGGCCATCAGGAATAAACCAATACCTGCCTCACGTGGCCTTTCTAAAACTGTGTTGGCCAGCAAACCTGCGCAAAATAATAGGAATAAAATGGGCACTACCGGGTAACCCAGCACTTTGTAGCTGCGCGGTGCATCGGGCATTTTTTTGCGGAGCACGAAAACACCTGCAATCACCAACCCGTAAAAAATGAATTGGACGAATACCAACATCTCTGTAAGTTGGTCGAAAGTACCGGAGAAGACGAGCACGCACGACCAGATAGCAAACATAACCAAGGCATTGGCAGGCGTGTGAAACTTCGGGTGCACCTCGGATGCTTTTTTAAAGAACAACCCCTTTTTCGCCATGGCGTAATATACTCGTGCGGCTGTTAGAATGGTAGCGTTGGTACATCCAAATGTGGTAATGACGATGAGTAATGAAATGGCAAGAACCCCACCCGGTCCGGCGAATTTCCGAATAACCTCCACTGCCGCTATGCCGTTGCCGTTGCCCTGATAGTTAACTGCAATTATTTCATCAACAGGTAAAACATAGAGATAGGTAAAATTTACCAGGAGGTAAATCCCGGTGATAATCAGCGTCCCGAAGATGAGAATCCGGGGTATGTTGCGCTGAGGATTCTGAATCTCGTCGCCAACAAATCCCACGTTTATCCAGCCTTCAAAAGCCCAAAATGCAGCCAGCATTGCCAAAAAAATCATTTTCAAAAAACTTTGACTCCCCTCTGTTCCCACAGCCGAACCAGTGGTAGCAGTTTGTGCAATGTTCTCCATGCTGCCACCGCCTATTGACAACCCGGTTAGTACGATGAACAGCAAACTCACCACCACCAGCACGGTGATGACAATGCTCACTCTCCCACCCTGCTTCACGCCGCGGTAATTGATGGCAGTGAGCAGGACAATGAGCGCCACCGCGACCATCTTTACGCCGAGATTGGCAAATGGGGTGAATATTCCTAAAACAGTGAGCGTTTCCCATTCGCCGCCCAGTAAAGGTAGCTCGTACATGGAATCCAAAGACTGAGCAAACACATAAGCGATGGAGGCCACGGATGCAGATTGTATGCAGGCAAAGCTGGTCCATCCAAAGAAATAACCGGTTTTTTCACCGTACATTATCTCAAGATAGGAAAATGACCCACCGGAAACGGGGATGAGCATAGCCACCTCGGCCACGGTTAGCACGCCGAGCAGCGTCACTATGCCGGCCAGAAGCCAGGCCAATAACACCAGTTCAGGCGAGCCAAGGCTATCAGCCATTGATGCCACTTTTTTGTAAACACCTGTGCCAATAATGGAACTCACCAATAGTAATATTCCGGTGGAAAGGCCGAAATATTTGACGAGATGCGCAGTTTGTGATTTGCTTTTCATAAAGAATGCTGACAATTTAATTTTGGCGTAAGATGAGAAATCTTTTTTAATAGTTCAGTTCCAGCCTTGAATCCCTCACCCTACCCTCTTAAATTTGCAGGGAGTTGAATTATTGCATCGCCATTTAACCTGTTATTTTAATTACTTTTCCGGCATGGCCTCTAACCTTCGACATCCTGACCTAAAAAAATTCAAGTTCCGGGAGCTGAAAGTTTACGCTTCCACGGAATGGTTGGCGGATAATAAGAAAAAGTACCGGCAGGTCTTCGACCGTTGGGAGGCCACTTATATTTATGCGGAGCTGTCATTTTACAATAAGTTTTTCGAAAGAGAAGACTGGGATGTGGAAGTGGAACTTCGTTGTTATTCCCTCAAAAAGACTCAAAAGGAGCTTTGCATGTTGCCATTCAAGCGCAAGGTGAGCAAATACGATAATATCGTGTACATCCGCGAAGGCTGGGGTAATAAAGCCGGCGGCGTTTTTTGGAAAAAAGGCACCTATTTTTGGGAAGCCTCTATCGAGGGTGAAAAAGTTGCTTCAAAATATTTTTACATCGAAGATGCCGGAGATGATGCGTTTGAAACAGGAAACCCCTACTTGCAATTGCAATCTTTGAAGCTGTACGAAGGCTCCTACGATGATGTGATGGATGGTGAACGCGTCTATTATGAAGTTTTTGACAGCAATGAGACGCGATACATCTACGCCGAAATTCTTCTCAAAAATCTTCACGCAGATACATCCTGGCAGTGTGAGTTTTTCGTCAAATTTTACAACGACGCAAAAGAGCTAAAAGGCCAGGTCGTCCGGCTCCAGAAAATCGAGCAAAAAGACGACTTCTTCAAGCTCACCGCCGGTTGGGGGAGCAACGTAAAAGGTTCGTGGCGCAAAGACAAATACACCTGCGAACTGGTATTCATGGACCGCCTGCTCGCCATCATGCCTTTTGAAGTGGGCGAGGAATTCGTAACCGGCACCAACCCGGTTTATCTCCCTGGACGGCACGCTCCGGTGTACTTCTCCTCTCCCGAAGACCTGAACGAAACTTTCGAAGACCTGATGGCCCACCTTGACCGGCTCGTCGGCTTGCCGGAAATTAAACACCAGGTCAGAAATCACGCAAAATACATCCAGTTCTTACAGCTCCGCAAAGACCTCGGATTCGAAGAAAAAGACAGCATCAACGTACACTCCGTTTTCATCGGAAACCCCGGCACTGGCAAAACCACCGTCGCCGGTATGATGGGACGGCTGTACCGGAAAATGGGCCTTCTGAGCAGTGGCCATGTGCACGTGGTGGACCGGGTGGACCTGGTCGGTGAATACATCGGCCAGACGGCGCCAAAAGTGAAAGAAGCCATAGAGCGTGCCCGCGGTGGCGTGCTTTTTATAGACGAAGCTTACGCCCTGGCTCGCAGCAGCGAAGACAGCAAGGATTTTGGCCGGGAAGTCATCGAAATCCTCATGAAGGAAATGTCGGATGGGCCTGGCGACCTCGCCGTTATTGTGGCAGGCTACCCTCAAGAGATGAAAAAATTCTTAGCGAGCAACCCAGGGTTGAATTCGCGATTCAAACACCACTTCGAATTTCCGGACTACCTGCCGCAGGAATTGTCACAAATCGCCGCAATCGCTGCACAGCAAATGGAGGTGAAAATCACCAGTGAAGCCATTTCAAGGCTGGATGAAATTATTGTAAATGCCTACCGCGACCGCGACCGCTCCTTCGGCAATGCCCGTTTTATTTTCGATTTAATCGAAAAAGCCAAAGTCAATTTAGGCCTCCGTGTGATGAACCAAAGAGACCCAATGAGTTTAGAGAAAACGATGCTCGAAACCATTATTTTTGACGATGTAGCAGGCATTGATACCAAACCCAGAAAGGAGTTGCCCTACATCCCCATCGACGAGGAACTGCTCCATGAGTCAATGGACGAACTCAACCGCCTCATCGGCCTGGACAAGGTAAAAGAGCAAATCATCGAGCACGTCCGGCTCGTGCGGTACTACCGCGAAACAAGCCGCGATGTACTCAATAGCTTCTACCTCCACACCGTGCTCATTGGGAATCCGGGCACAGGGAAAACCACCATTGCCCGCATCCTCACAAAAATTTACAAAGCGCTCGGCATCCTCGAAAGAGGGCATATGGTCGAGACTGACCGGCAGGGCCTCGTGGCGGGTTTCGTCGGGCAAACCGCCATCAAGACCGCGGAAAAAATAGAAGAGGCAATGGGCGGCGTCCTGTTCATAGACGAAGCCTATTCACTAACATTGAAAAGCCAGCCGGGCAATGACTTTGGCGATGAAGCCGTCCAAACGATTCTCAAACGGATGGAGGATAACCGGGGCCGGTTTTTTGTTTTCGTCGCCGGCTATCCCGACAATATGGAGGCATTTCTCAAAGCCAACCCAGGGCTGAGCAGCCGCTTCGACAAAGTGCTGAAATTCGATGATTACTCGGCCAACGAGCTGTTTAAGATTGCCTTGGTCATGCTCGAAGAAAAGGGCATTGTACCCGCTCCTGAAGCCGAAGAGCACCTTCAAAACTATTATGCCTTCCTTTACGAATATCGCGACAAATTTTTCGGCAATGCCCGCATTGTGAGGCAGTCGGTAATCGAGGCTGTTAAAAATCAGAACCTTCGTCTCGCCGCCCTCACGCCCGACGAACGGGAAAATGTGTCGTCGAACATTCTCATCCTCGAAGATGTCGCCGGGTTCAAGCTGGATACCAGCGGCTTTATCTTCAACCGCAAAGGCATTGGCTTCCGCAGAAGCGGCGAATGATTCACATACCAACGAACCTCACAATTTGAGCACAAAATAAAATCACCTTGCACCGCCTAATATTTTCCTTCACCCTCATTAGCCTTTTCTTTTCCGCCTGCACCGGCGATTCGTCCAAACAGCAGGTCGAAGGAATTATTGCCACTGTGAAAGCCAAATACGCTCCCGATAAGCGGGTGGCGTTGCTGGATTACACCTTTGAATTGAAAGAGAAAAGCCTCTGCCTTAAAGGCGAGACCAATTTGCCGGAGGCAAAAAAAGAATTGCTGAAAGCGCTGGCCCAAGCGGGCTTCACCATCCTCGATAGTTTGACGGTGTTGCCTTCGGCAGAACTCGAAGGGCAGCATTCCGGCATCGTAAATCTTTCGGTTTGCAACATCCGCTCAGCGCCAAAACACTCCGCCGAACTTGCCACGCAGGCGCTGCTTGGCACCCCATTGAAAGTTTGGAAAAAACAGGATGGATTCTTCCTGGTTCAGACGCCCGACGGCTATCTGGGATGGCTCGATGCCGGTGGCTTTGTACTAATCAGTGACGCTGGCATGCACGATTGGACTGCCAGCGACCGGGTCATCATCACCGCCGGATTCGGCTTTGTGCTGGATAGCTCCACCGCCGGTTCTTCCAAAGTTTCCGACCTCGTTGCAGGGGATATTTTGAAAAAAACGGGACAGTCAGGGTCGTACACTGCGGTGGCTTTTCCCGATGGCCGTACCGGCTTTGTGGCCTCCTCCTCCCTCCTGCCCTTCCGGGAATGGCTGGAAACTCGCTCATTCGACGCTGCCCACATCCTGGCCACTGCCCATGAAATGATGGGGCGGCCGTACCTCTGGGGCGGCACTTCCGGGAAAGGCATGGATTGCAGCGGCTTCACGCAAACGGTGTATTTTCTGAACGGAATATTGCTTCAGCGCGACGCCAACCAACAAGCACTCACCGGCGGGG
>Ga0210044_10011766_pt1 | contig 10136 bp, 14 predicted proteins | sample CryGey13umfilter_2_FD_183959 | JGI IMG/M metagenome (GOLD analysis project Ga0210044, IMG submission 183959) | Groundwater microbial communities from aquifer in Utah, USA - Crystal Geyser 4/9/14 3 um filter (SPAdes) (version 2) | ecosystem: Environmental > Aquatic > Deep subsurface >...
ATATCCGTTTTGGATGTTAAATGTAAACAATTTATTTTTTCAAATTTTAAAAGGTTAACAGATTAATTTTAATGGTAAATTCAACTGTTAAGTACAACAGTAGATTTAATATTCCAAAATAAAGTTGATGGGTATGTTATATGAAACAGAAACCGCTACACCATCCTGTAAACCAATAGTCCAATCAGGCATTGCTTTAACCACTCTTACGGCTTCTTTGTCTAATAAATAATGTACGTGTTCAATAACATTAACATTCTTTATTTCGCCTTTTTTACCAACGGTAAAATTTACTACAACTTGACCCTTAATATTATACTCTTTTGCCTTTATTGGATATTTTACATTATCTCTTAAATACTCCATCATTTTTTCTACTCCACCTTTAAATTCAGGGATAACGTCTACAACAGTATAAACTTCTTCATCATCTAACACTTCTTCTTCTTCTATTTCTGGTACTCCTACTTCTCCTGCTTCTCCTAAAAACTTAAACTTATCTAATAAAGGTTTTAAACGATTGTAGGTTATTAGTACCGATTCAAAATTCTCTGGAATGGTATCTTCACCAGTTGAAGGTAAAGTGTAGGTGTAAATTTCTTGATTAAAAATTTCTAATTGTTGTTCGAACAATTGATTGATTTTGGTATAGGCTTTTCTTAACTTTAAATCATTATTAAGCACATTCACCAATTCTGGTCTACACTTTATAGCGTGTTCTAAATACCAACCTATCATGATGTTAAAAGTGTAATATAAATTAGGAATATCGTAAACATTCGAAAAAAATTCTTTTTTTAATTCTATTTTCGACTCAACGCATTTTAGCTGATTGATGGCAGCTTTGCTCCCGTGTGCATAAGCTGTAAATTCATTTAATAAGCCATAAATTCCTTCACTATTCGAGAAAACATATGAAAATAAATAAGTATTCACTAAGTTTGATTGATGAATAGAGAGGGCATCCAACTCAGCACTATCAATAGTTAGCCTAAGATCTTCTGAAGGATAAAAAGAATCATCAAAGTAAACTTGTGAAAATTGATTATCACCAATGTAGTAACCACAAATATATTCGTTCGATAGTTCATAGTTTTTTTGATGTATCGATTCGTGTAATACTGTTAGTAAATTTTCCTGCACATTTTTATCGGTGGTGTCGTTTTCAAATTCCATCACTTTATTGTCCTCCCTTCTTATATATTGCTCGGGGTTAGCGTAGCTATTGGTAACGATAGCTGTATATTCTGGAAAAAATTTGTTGGTAGCATCAATAAATTTTTGATGCATCAACTTGTTGTCTGTTAAATATTCTGTTGAATAGGATGAATTGGTATCTTTTTGTTGTGGAGAATAACCAACGTATGTAGAAGATAATTCAAATGATTTGTTATAATCTTGAACTGCTCCCTTAAAATCATTTAGCTCCTGTTTGATAAATGCTCTACTATAATAATTAGCTAACTCATCAGGATTTATTTCTATTGCTTTAGTATAATCTACAATTGCACCTTGATAATCGTTTATATCTTCTTTGCATTTTGCTCTACGAGAATAATTTCTATCGTTGGGATTTATTTCTATTGCTTTATTGTAGTCTATCAATGCACCTTGATAGTCTTTATTTTTTTCTGTACAAATCGCTCTAAAAAAATAATAAGCTTCATCACTTGAATTTATTTCTATTGCTTTACTATAATCTAGCAATGCTCCTTGATAATCATTATTTTCTTCTTTGCACACTCCCCTAAAAAAATAATTGTCGGCACTTGGATTTATTTCTATTGCTTTAGTATAATCTTCCGAAGCACCTTGATAATCACCAGTTTCTTCCCTAATTCCACTTCTTATGGAAAATCCACTTTCATTAGGTGTTTTCACATTGTTGATGTACGTATTTATATCACTTAATGCCTTGTCATAAATTTTTAAAAAATAATAAGCTTTTGCACGGAAAAAATAATTAGCAAATAATTTTGTGTCTTCATTAATAGTTATGGTATAATCTTCAACAGCACCTTGATAGTCTTTTAAAAAGAATTTTACATCCCCTCTATACCTATAAAGGGATTTAGCATTAGGAGTTAACTCAAAAAGTTTGTTATAAACTTCTAAAGCCTCTTGGTATTCTTCTTTGATAAAATTACAGTATGCTCTATAAAAATTTGGAAGTGATAAATTTGGATTTATTTTTGTCGCTTTATCAATTATTGATGTAGTTTCATACGAGTTGTTCCATATAGAATTAGTATCAAACTTTGAAGCTATTATAAAATCATTGAATGCTTCTTTATAATCTTCTAGACTAACCTTAACCTCTCCTCTAAAATGATAGTAATCAGCATCATTAGAATTAAGTTCTATTGCCTTCGAATAATCTTTAAGTGCAGCGTTATAATTATTAAGTAAATCATAGCAAAGAGCTCTTTTGAAGTATGCCGTATCATCTTTAGAATTTAACTGAATTGCTAAAGTAAAATCCTTTATTGCTCCTTCAAAATCATTTGAATCGGCTTTTATTATTCCACTTTCTTTATATTCTTTGGCTGTTTGGCAAAAATTGGCATGGTAGCAAAAAACTACTAATGCAATTACTAAGCATATTTTTTTCATAACCGTACTATTTTAAGTGAGATAAAATAAGTAACGAAGCTATTTAATTAAATATTGTATAAAACAATATAATAATATTTTTATTCTTTTATTTATATTTATTATAAATTATAATATTGTTATTTAATAAATATATAAAATTAAAGTAATGAATTTTAACACCTCCCTAACCCTCCTTTTTAGGAGGGAACTTCTCCTCTCCGCACCTTGCCAACTAAAAACTAAAAAGCAGCTTGTATTCTAAGATAAAACAAGCTGAGTTGGGTAATAGTTTTTCGTAGAATTAAAGAAAACTAAACTAGATATTACAAATTGTGATATCAAGTTGTTATTTTTGAAAAAGAATAATAGGCTATGAGCAAGAAATTAATACTACCAGACGAAGTTGTAATCAGTAAGATTTATTATTTGAGAAAGCAAAAAGTAATGCTAGATAGAGATTTGGCTACACTTTATCAAGTAAAAACAAGTGTTTTAAAACAAGCTGTAAGAAGAAATATTAACCGTTTTCCTAAAGATTTTATGTTTGAAATGACTAAAGAAGAACTCGAAAATTGGGATTTTATGGTGCAATATCTCTCAAACCTAACAGGTTTTGGAAACCTGTTAGGTTTAGCTGCATTAAGCAAAGAAGCTAAGTTAGTTTTCGATGAAGGCAAAAAATTATGGCAAGCCTATTTTTCAAACACCGATGTACGTAGCGTACGAGATGAATTAAGGGGGGTTCTATAAATTGATTTCTTTCAAAAAACAAAGATAATAAATAAGATGCAAGGCATATTTTTTTGGAATAGCCTTCGCTATTTCAAAAAAATATAACGCAGTCAGATTGTTTGTTATCTTTGTTCTCATTGGGTTTTCATAGTTTTTCATATACTGCTTCATCCGTCAGCTGACGGAATCCAGATAGTGTTTCAAAAATTTTCATTGTCTCTAAAAAACTATGAAAATTTTGATGCGAATCAATTTATAGAACCCCCCTTAAAACTAAACCGTTCCGATGTGGGTTGGTATCAAATTCGTAAAGCTTTGCAAGCACGCAACACTAGTGGCGATTTTGCTCCCGTAAGTTTTAAACCCTTCGAAGAAGCCTATAAAACCCTAAGCGAAAAACTTCAACCACAAGTTTATGAGTTGGGGTTTTTGAGGGTTTAGTTGGTAATCTTTACGAGTTGTAAAATGAAGAACAAAGAAATTGATGAATGAAAACATTTTTTTTGTTTATTTGTAATAGGATTTAGATAGTTATGTTTTCAAACGAATTAGCCACCAAATTGATTAATCTTCCCAAGCAAATTGAGGGAGGAACAATGTCTTTTGATTTAAATAACGAAAAAACTCGTTTGATTTTAACAAATCCAGGTGAACCTGAATACAGTTTTTTATTTGAAGTATCATCGCATAAAAAAATCACATTCAAAATATCTTTACACAATCAAGAAGATAATACAAAAGAGGGGTTAATGAGAGTTGATTACAAAGGAGGACACAAAAACCCTGAAAGTATAAATATCTATGTGCCTGAAATTGTAAAACCTTATGTTGGTTATTTTTTTCAGAACGAACCACATATTCATATTTATGTAGAAGGATTTAAAGACCTTGCTTGGGCTGTGCCTTTATCAGCATATAATTTTCCTATTTTAGACGTAAACAATACTGACGATTTTGGAAGTGCTATTAACGCCTTCGCTAAAGAAATAAATATAATTACACCATTTGTAATTCAAAACGCATTATTATGAGTTGGGTAAATCCATTGATACAAGATTATTATAACTGGCTTAAAAGTAAGACAGTAATTTTGCCTGACGACAAAACAGAGTGGGTTGCTATTCAAACTCCATTTATTGGACTTTTTAACGATGTTATTGAAATGTATGCTCAAAAAAAGGGCGAAAGAATTTATTTATCAGACAATGGGGAAACCTTTCATAATCTTGAATTAGTAGGTACTTCTTTAAACAGAGCTGGCGAACGTAAAAATTTGGCGGAACGAATTTTACTAAACTATGGTATTCAGCAACAAGGAAATGAACTCTTAACTGAAACAACTGCACAAAATTTTTCTCAAAAGAAACATAATTTCCTTTCTGCAATAATGGAATTGAACGACTTATATGTTTTATCAAAGAACAATATCGCTTCAATTTTTAAAGAAGATGTTAGAACATATCTTGACAGTCAAAATATCATTTACACCCCTGACTTTATTTCTAAAGGTTCAACTGGTTTAGAGTTTATGTTTGACTTTCAAATAGCAGGTCGAGAAAGTGAACTGGTTTTAAAATCTTTTAATACAATCAACAAACAGACGCTCAGTAGTTTCTTATTCAGTTGGGACGACATTAAGCCAGTAAGAGAAAAAGTGAGTAAGAAAAACGTAACTGCAATTGCCGTTTTGAATGACGAAGAGAAACCAATTAAGGGCGAATATTTAGAGGCATTAAATGCAAAAAAAGCAAATTTTATTATTTGGAGCGAACGATTTAATCCAGATAGCATTGCAAAATTGAAAGCGGCATAGCACCCCTCCGCACCTTGCCAAATGATAATTAAAAAATTAAAAAGCAGCTTGGTGTTTTAGTTTTTATTTTAACGATAACACCACGCTAAGTGCTGTTTTTTTGGGTTGTGAGTTAACAACTGCTACCTTAAAATTTGTTAATTTTGTGTATAAACTTACAATTATGACAACCATAACTTTAAAAATTAACGACAAATCGACCGCTGGAAAATCTTTTTTAGCTTTTCTTAAAACCTTTGTTGTTAAAGATAAAAGCGTAGAAATTGTTAGCACACCCGTTGTAAAAGAAAAAAGCCCTTACAACCCTGAGTTTGTAAAAAAAATAACAAGCTGTTTTTTCGGTTTTTAATAGTGACCTTTTAATGAATGGAGAAAATTCAACTATTCAGCTTACTGTTACCAATCTTCTCGGAGAAATAAAAATACAAATTTTAGTTCCTGAAAATCAAAATCAATTTATCTATCCACTTAACCTTTCTCATTTAGCTTCAGGAGTTTACTTTATTGAATTATTCAACAAAAATCAATCTTCAAAATGGAGGGTGATAAAAAAGTAGTTTTAAACGCTAGTTTGGTTTATTGCTTTAAGAGTGGGTTTGTTTTATTGAGGTAAAAATAAACCTTCTAAATTTACGTCGTGTAAAAAACATTCGAGAAATGTATTGGTAAAAAACAACCAAAGTAATGCTAAAATTGCAATGAGCATCAACACATTTAAAATAATTAAAATTGATTTTTTTAATAGTATTTGTGAAATTATTTGAATGATGGCAAACACTAAAGTTGTTAAACCTGAATAAAATAATGTTATTTCTATAGTTTGATTAAAATCTCCTAAAATAAAATCGCAATCTACTTTTAGGATGTAAAACCGAACAATGTGATAACTATATAATAATCCAAATAGGGTAAGAAAAGCGTAATAACATTTTTTAAGTACTGGATTAATGAAAAACTTTTTTAACATTATTTTGAGGTGAAGATTGCTATCCAAAACTAATAAAATTAAACTTCCACTGTAGAAAAAAACTTATATTTTGTTTATTTTCTGGATAATATTTCTCCAACAGCATCTTCGTAAGCAGTTATATTTTTTGCCTTCTTAATTTTTTTTAATACTTTATGGGGATTAGAAAATGATGAAGAAAAATATTCCCAAAAACTTTGCATTTTTATTAAAACGTGGCTTTGTCCAGACAACGCTTGTTCGTAATCGTGATAAAGTATATCGTGAAATTTACTAAAAATTTCTAGTCTATTTTCGGGATAATCAGTTGTATTATTTTTTATCATACTCGGCAAAAAAGGGTCAGCGAGTAAACCTCTACCAATCATCCAATGGTCTATTGTTGGAAACCGTTCAGTCATTTCGTTAAATTTAGCAACCGAAGTAATATCTCCGTTGTAATAAATTTTATGTTTGGTATTTGCTAAACAACATTGAAAACCGTCTAAATCAACTCCACCTTTATACAACTGTTTTCCAATTCGGGCGTGTATGGCGATATTTTTAATTGGATATTTTTCTAAGAGAGGCAAAACGTCTAAAATTTCTTCGGGACTATCGTAACCCATTCGCATTTTCATCGACACGAGAATATCTGATTCTGCATGAACTTTTTTCAGGATTTCATCAATTCTTGCAGCATCACTAATAAGCCCTGAACCTAAGCAACGGTTAGTAACCATCGGATAAGGACAACCTAAATTCCAATTTAGTTCTTTGTATCCCATTTGCTTAACGTATTTTGCTACCAACAAAAACTCGTCGGCATCGTTGGTCATTATTTGAGGAATGAGTTCTGCAACGGTATTGTTTTTAGGTAACAAATCACGCTCGTAAGCAGGTTTAATTTCCAGTTTGCCATTCAGCCGAATGTAAGGAGCATAAAAGGTATCTATTCCTCCAAAATACTTATTCAACGCATTTCGAAACCGAAAATCGGTAAAGCCTTGTAAGGGAGAAGAAAGTAGGGTGTGGGACATTTTAAAATAGAGGCAATAGTCATTAAAGTTTCTTGTTTTCTTTTTTTGGTGGCAAAAAATTTGCCCCTGTTACCACGCTTTTGCCTGTTCTGTTTCGGCTATTTGCCTTGTAGAAAGTTCCGCAAGAGCAGTAAAAATAAGTTCTGCTTCGCTCATGTGGTCTCTCAGGTTTTGCGATTTCAAACCTTTCAAGTCTTTATGCTTTTTTACGGTTAGCCCTGTCCACTCTTGATGAATAATATTGGTAAGTAAAGCAAACTCGTCCGATTTTTCAACACCGCTTTCTTTCCAGTAATCGGTCAATTTATTTCTGGTTTCCTGTCCAGTCATTCGCTGCTGAATCCACTTTTCACTTCTTCCTAATTTTTGCCAGTTTTCTCTCGCACGGTCAAGGATCTGTGCAGGGTCGGCTATTTCCTGCATACGTTCATAACCTACCTTGGCAAGCCATTGTTTAAAGGGTTCTGCTTTGGGTGAAGGAATGGATTGGATAATACGTAACAAGGTTTGAACATCAGCCACATCGGTTTCTCTCATTTTTCTGTCTTCGGCTTCCATTTTCAACCGTACGATTTTTTCGTACACTTCACTTCCCTCAGAAACAAGTTTCTTTTTTAAATCACTCCAATACCTTTTTGGAATACTACTTCCTGTTAATATCTCAACCACATCAATTACCGAAAAATACCATACGTCTTTTTCGCTGTCGTAAAATCTACGAACCTGTTTGCTTTCAAATAACACTAAATTTTGGTTGTTCATTTTATTTATATTTTCAATAAAAACTTATATTAACTGCTCTATTTTTTCTACTGTAAAAACCAAAACCGCTCTTGCCCAATTAAAACGATGTTTTGTTTTGTTAAATACATTACCCTCAGTAACAAAAACAGCACTTCCTGTTAATCTTAACCCTGTACCCATGCCCTGTTTTCCAGCTACTTCTTTACTAGCAATGAGCATTATTAGTTTGCTGCCCGAATTAATGTTGCTTTCTGTTTGGTGATAACCTCCAGCTGGAATTAATAATTTACCAATTTTATCCAATTCAATATAAGAATTCCAAGTTGCCGTTAAATGTGGCACAGCATCACTGTTAGTTACTATAGACGCTGCACCTTCGTGCTGCAATATTTTTGATATCAATTGATTCATAAATTTGATGTTATCTCTGTTCTGTATTTCCTTGTCCGTATGTACAGTAATAAAAACATATCACTAAGCCCTTCGCTAAAATGCCAGCACTTCAGCTTAGCAGTTACAGGGGGTGATGACTTTAATGTTTGTTATTCTGAACTCAAATTCTTCCATTACTTATATTTTATTATTGCTTTACTTTACCTCCGTTTAGAAAGGTTACTTTCCAAATTCAAGTGGTTTCAAATACACTTTGTCAGTGCTTAATTGGTTAATTTTCTTGTCTTTTAGTAATTCAATACTCACTTTTATTTCGTGCCTGTTTTTCCTAATGTCTTTGTCAGAGGTTCCCTTTGATGGTTTAAGTAAAGTATTTAATGCCAAGTCAGTTCGTTGTCCAACGTTTATTACAAAAAGAAATTTATAGTAATTTGAAGTGTCAGAAAGTTGCTTCTTTCCATTGATTAATTTAATAGCATCGTCAAGTATTGAGTTTCGTTGAGCTGCAAGATATTTGTCTCTATTATTTGAAGGGAAAACACATTTTACTTCAGCAACAATTTTCGGTTCGTCAATTATTATATCGAAACCATTTGTGTTGGGTTTTACTGCGTCAATCTTTTTAAAAATTTCCGTTTTTACCTTTTTGTCAAGTTTGAAGTTTTTACAAATCCACTCTGTTGCTGTCAAGGTCAGTTTTAGTGTAAAAACATTATTGATATCCGAAAGAACAGTTTTTAATTCAGCAAGGTCAGATTGTGATAATGCTTGGTAATAGTCCTTTTCCTGTCCAGTCAATTTGGTCAGATGTCTGTTGAGTTTTGTTTTTAGGTCTTGTTGCCTGCCTTCGTAGTTTGTCATTGAATATTTATTTCTATTTGCTTGGGTGGTTTTCTATTTCTATCGATGCCCAATTTTTTAGTTCGTTATAAATTTCATTGTCTGCAATGGTAAAAAGCAGCATTTCTAAATAATAAGGTTTAATTGTCTTGTCGTCAAAAACTATTTTACTTAATGATTTTATTAGTTCACAGAATTTAAAATATGCAACTTTATGGTTATAAAATAATTCAGCATTGGTCATTGATTTATTTTTCAATCGAATGATGGTATTTAAGTCAATGTTCGACAATTTTTTATTTCTTGGAGGTGGCATTGGAAAAAATTTCAGGTCACTTACACTAGATGTTGTTAGTATTAACCAGTTTATTGAATAAATAACTCTTGAGTCATAAATAACATAATTATCAGGGTCAACAAATGAAGAAATTTTTGACAATGAAGAAATTGTGTCAAAGTTAGTTTTAGTAAGTCTTTTACTTAAAAGTTCTTTGGAATACGTTTCTATTTTCTTAATGTTTTTGTCATTACGTTTAAAATTGAGTTTTCCCCAATCTTTAATTATCCAAAAGTTTAAGTCAGTGCAATTGTACGAACCATTAACCTTTAACTTAATAAGTTCTTTTAGTTTTAAATTTCTACTAAATATATTTTGGTTAAGGCTTAATTCGTTTTTTTCTTGGTCGGTAAATAATGGCGAATTGTAGTCGAAATTATATGAAAACCTTTTGTCAAGTTCTATAGTCTGTTTTATTTCTTTTAGTCTGATAATTAATGATGTCATATTGCCTTTGTTGTCGTGTCGTTCATTAAACTTACCGTTAACTTGTTTATATGTACCATAAAGTTATTATACCCACCCAAATTTGGGTAGATATATACCATAACATGGTGGTTTATTTTTTACTAAAATACGAGAAATTTTACAACTAACAATTTTCCCAAACAGGAGTTCTTTTTTCTAAAAAGGAGTTGATGCCTTCGTTGGCATCTTTGGTTTCCATGAGTTGTTTAACATACATGTATTCCAATT
>Ga0210044_10011767_pt1 | contig 10134 bp, 13 predicted proteins | sample CryGey13umfilter_2_FD_183959 | JGI IMG/M metagenome (GOLD analysis project Ga0210044, IMG submission 183959) | Groundwater microbial communities from aquifer in Utah, USA - Crystal Geyser 4/9/14 3 um filter (SPAdes) (version 2) | ecosystem: Environmental > Aquatic > Deep subsurface >...
ATTTTTAATTCGGGCCAACACCTGATCTTTAATCTCTTTTGGGATTGCTTTAAACATTTTTTGTTTTCCTCCACAGCAATTGTCTCAGACTTTCGGACTATGTGTCTAGTTTACAGGGTACCTGCCAGAGGGACTTCAGACTCATGATTTGCGATTAATCTTTTTGTCATAGAATTTATTATAGCATTTTTGGGTTTAATTTATAAAAATTTTTCTATAAACAAATAGCCCCGAACTAAATCCTAAGATATTAGATCGAGGCCATTTTAAAATCCCCCTCTAGAACTATATTAGCCACCAATTTTAAACATTTTGGTGCCACAAACAGTACAAGTACCCTTTGTTGCTGGTTTGCCATTCTTTAGGGTTACTTTTTCTTCGTCCTTCATTTCTTGTTTTGCTTTACATTTTACACAATAACCTATTGTTGCCATTTAATTCACCTCCTTTCATAAGGTTTTATTTTTCTTAACGCTTGCTTTTTAACAAAGCTAAGCTGCTTACGCTTAAAATCATAGCTCAACCGAACGTGTTGTCAAGAACATATTTCTAGGTGGATTATCCTTTACTCATTTTAATAGTCTGATAGACATCATGAATAGCGATTGCACCTTCAGCAGCGGCCGTAATTACTTGTCTTAATTTATTGGATCCGGTTGTAATATCACCGGCTGCCCAAATGTCTCTGACACTTGTTTTTTGCGATCTATCCACAACAATAAGTCCATTGTCTTCTGTTTTAACTCCCAACGGTTTATAAATAGCCGAACTAGGAGTTGACCCAATTTCTATGAAGATGCCATTCACACCTAATTCGTTTGCTCCTTTATATTCTTTATCAAGAATTATTTTCTCGACAAAATTTTTTCCTTCAATAGATTTTATGTTGGTTTCGTAAATTATTTCTATTTTTGGATTTGCCTTCGCTTTTTTAATCCAAACCGGTTCCGCTCGGAGCTCTTTTTTTCTATAGATTAAATAGACCTTTTCGGTCACATCGGATAAATAAATAGCTGAGGAAACTGCAGAATCAGAGCCTCCAATAACGGCAACAGTTTTGTTTCGATAAAAAAAGGCATCGCAAGTGGCACAGTAAGATACCCCCTTTCCCAGAAACTCTTTCTCTCCCGGAACATTTAGTGTGTTTCTTTCTGTTCCAAGGCAAAGAAGAATATTCTTGGCCATTTCTTCCTTTTCGTCAAAATGAATAGAAAAATATCCGTCCTCTTTCCGGATTCCTTTAACTAAATAATTTTGTATCTTAACATCAAGAGATTCGAGGTGTTTTAAAAAGCTATTTGTCAGCTCCGTCCCGGTTATATTCGGAAATCCCAAATAGTTACCTATTTCATGCGCCTCAGATACATACCCTCCCGGCAATTGACCGTAAATTTTAAAATCCATAAGGTATCTTGCTGCATAAACGGCGGCCGATAATCCGGCCGGACCGGATCCAATTATTGCTAAATCAATCATTTTTAGCTCCTTTTATAATATGTTTACAAATTGGAAAGTTAAAAGACCGAATAACGCTAGAATCAGTAGGGATGCAAATCCAATATGAAATTTGTGCTTTCTGTCTTTATGATGGCCTTGTTTAACCAGCATATAGGCGTCGGCTATTAGCATTAAAGTCATCATTATCCATGCAGTCGCATAAGGGATATTAGCTGAACTGAAAACATTGGCAAGGCTAAACTGTTCAACTTGGGATTTGCTGCCAAGAACAGTAACGGGTTTTACGCCTTTTGCAAAAGGTGACGCAAAAAGTTGGACAATAATAGTTGTGTTCTTGCCGTTTAGGAGCCCCGATCCGACGGCCACCCCAATTTCCTCATAGTTACTGTTAAGCAAATTTTCCCTATGACTTGGACTATTCATCCACGCTCCAACGACGGCATTAGCGTCTGTAAAACCTTTCCCCAAGTTTTCTCCAGCATAGGAATAATTATACCCGGCATTCTTAACTGCGTCCCAAGGTTCGGTTCCGTCCGGCGCAAAGTGGTCCCAGTAGTTTTTTGAGAACATGTCGTTAATCCTGGCCTCAGCTGCCAGAGTTAATTTTTCGTTTTCGGCGACCAAGCCAAGATCAAATTTTGATCTCTCGGTATTGGTAATTCCGATTATTTGCTTAGCTATATTTCCTCCAACCTGTGCAGACACAGAAGAGGAAGAGAAAGCAATGCCAAAACTTAAATGGGATAGCACAAGGGCTATAGAGTAAATAGAAACAGCCTTATGCCTAAAAGCATGAGGTCTGTATAAATTGTTTGCATGAGGAATAAATAATTTTCTAAAAAATTTCTTCATTTTAATTACGCTAGCACAACCTCCAAATTTAAACAAGCGGCGATACTAATAAAAGTAAATAATTGCCGCAATAAGTAACTGCATTAAGGCCATCGTTAGCTTCATATTCTTCTTGTTTCGGTGTTCCCATTCTTTAATTTGTACCATTTGCTCGCCCTTTAAGACGGCAACAAGAAGAATGATGAGGGGCATAACAAACATCAAATCGTAAAGGGCTAAATAAAGAAGCGTAACTATGGCAGAATATGTTTCGTGAAGAATCTTTAAAGTACCTATGTAAACCGGTAAAGAACATGGGGATTCAAAAAAAGTAACCAAAAAAGCTAGAACAATAGTTGATGGCAGTGTTGCAACCTCAACAACCTTTTCCAATCTTGCTCTTACCTTCTTGGGGATTTGAAGACTAAGTCCTTTTCCATAAAAAAATACGTCCTTAATATTAATCATGGCGGCAATACCAAGGATTCCAATAATTACATAATTTACCGATCTGGATATTGCTTGAAAGCCGGAAGAGCCGGTAATGATATATAAAGAATTCAAAAGCACAAGCCCAAGAAGATAATATGCAATAAATGTGGTGGTAATATAGGCCACGCCAAGCTTAAAGCTCATCTCGGGTTTTTCGGCAAAAATAATTAAATATCCCAAAAGAAACAAAAGCATGCCAATTGCGCAGGGGTTAAACCCATCTGTCAGCCCTGCCAGCAGCACTAGCGGCAGTGTTTTGTATCTGGTTGCTAAATTTTTGACAGTAGCGCCTGAACCTTTTACAGTGCTATTTCCATCTGCTTTCCATCCGGGCATGCCTTCGTTGTAAATTCTAACGTTTTTGTAACCCATTTTACTAAGCTTATCTTTAACTTCTTTTGCTACCGGACAACCAAACCCTTCGCAATATATCACAATATATTCCGTAGGGAGGGCAATGTTTTTTATTTTATCCAGTTCATTTTCGGGAACATCTATAGCTTCCGGCAGATGTTCTAGCTCGTAGCGATCCTTGGATCTTGCGTCAATTAATTTAAAAGGCGTTTTGGTGTCAATTTTGGCCTTGAGCTCTTTGGTAGTTATAATCTCATTTTCTTTTTGTTGAGGTTTTGTGACTATATTCTTAGTTAAAAAAATGCCAATTATTAAAGAAATGCCTACTAAAATGATCGGCAAAAGCCAGTTTGCGTTAATCTTTTTCATGAGAAATATTGTATCAAGGTCTTTTGGATTTGGAAAGTATTTCTATAACTTCATCATCGGTAACTTGCGAAAAATCTGAATAAAATTCGCCAACTGCACTAAGATAAGGAGGAGATAAAAGAACAAATATTTTATCCACAATTTTGGTTAAGCTTTCAATTATATCAATGGATGCCACCGGCACGGCGAGAATAATATTTGCAACTTTTAGTTGACGCAGGGACTCGATTGCCGCTGTAATCGAGTATCCTGTGGCAATCCCATCATCAACTAAAATAATATCTTTTGAGTTTAAATTGGGCAATGGTTTGCCTTCTCGAAAAATATTTATCTTGTCAGCAATCAGTTTCTTTTCTTCGCTTATTTCTTTCACGAGGTAATCGCCAGAGATAGAAATTGAACTAATTGATTGTTCATTTATCAATATATGACCTGTTTCGGTTATGGCTCCAATTGCATATTCCGGATTAAAGGGGTGGCGAATTTTTCTGGAAATAAAAACATCCAATGGCAGCTTAAATTTTTTTGCGATTTTGTAGCCCAACACTACGCCACCCCTTGGTAGTGCCATTACAATAGAATCCTTCGTGATATAGTCACTTAACGCGGCAGCTAATTTTATGCCTGCATCTTTCCTGTCTATAAAAGTTTCTAGCATAATTAAGTTATGCTACGCTCTTGTTTGAAGCATTTTTGCTAGATACAAGAGAATAACCGCGCCGACTACTGCAACTAACATGCTATAAAAGTTAAATGGACCGGATATCCCGGGCCCGCCAAGAGCCTGAAAAACAAATCCACCGACAATTGCTCCAATAATACCAACCGCAATATTGCCCCAAATTCCGCCGCCGGTTTCTTCCGGTACAATTAAACCTGCAATCCAGCCGGCAATTAAGCCAAGCAGGATCCAAGCCAGCAAATTAACAATCATTTGTTCCCCCTTTCGTATTATAAATATTGGTTTCATAATATTCTGTTTGACGGCAGAATGCTTTAGGATCTTTATATAAAAATAAGCAAAATAGTTCACGTTTTTTAATAAGAGTGAAAGATTAAACTATATGGGTGATAGAAGTTTGGTTACAATTATTACCTTTGAAGGAGTGGCTTAAAATTAATATAAAAACCGCATTTAAATTATAAAATGCGGTTTATTTGGTGTGTTTGTTCTCGATACATTGATAGTAAAGAAGATAGTAAGATTTGATGGCAAAAACCTTGACTATTCTGGATATGTATTCCATTTCTTCAGTACTTAGCTCTTTAGAGCGATTATTAATAGTTATTAAAATATCTTTTACAAACAGGTGGAGTTTTTCATTTAATGACTGCAGATTTTCAAATTTTCTTTGCGAATCAGCTTCGCTTTTTACAAATTCGTAAATAGATTTAGAAATGTACGGTAAATTTGTTAGTAATCCTGAGTCTATGCCCATAAATTGGTCGTTTAGCGAGTTAATTTCGCATTGGGCCTGAAGTATTCTATAAGTGAAAACAGCAATATACTTGATAAACGCTGTTATGGTGGCTTTGATCCTAAGATCTAATTTTGTTTCATACTTCTCTATGCAGTCATACATAAACTGGACATAGTAAGGGTTGTCTTTGTAAATTTCCTGCTCCCATTTTTCCCATCTTGCCAGCGTGAAATTTTTTTTATTATATTCGATGCTGGTGTCGAAAGTTCCATTAAGAATGGTCGGCAACTTGCGCGGCCTCTTGTCGTAAGCCATTAAATTCACCTCCTGTGATTGTCCATATTTTTTAAGGTACTAATAACTATATTTATATTAATATCCTTAGTTAAGCAAGGGTTTTTTGCAAATAAAAAAAAGTTATAGGCGCTTTTAAGCCTATAACTTAGATATTTATAGTGAGTTAGACAGTTTTTTCAGTTTTTAATTCCAGTGGATTTTTCAGTTTCATTTTTTTGCATGCTTGCTTGATGGTCATTCCTTTTTTCTCGATTAGATCTATAAATCTTTTTGCTTTTACATTGTCTTCATTAAATAGGTCTTGCATAAGATTCCAGAGATTCTCCTTGGCTTTCTTTTTTGGTTCTTCCTTTTCGTTTTGAAGCCAGTTTCTTAAGAGGTCACTTTTGATACTATCGTTAACATGACGACCTCCAAGAAAGGCGTATGGAAGGACAAGATTAATTTCTTGAAGTGCTTCACTTAGCAGCATGCCCTTAACAGATATCAAGGTATGTAACAGTTGAAATTGATTTGAATTTTTTTTGTTTAAAGCTACAAAATATTCTGCTAGCTTTTCTTCATGGTGTTCTTTGAGTTCGTCATTTCTAACAATATCCTTTGCCAGTTCTACACAAATTTCCATGATTCCTCCATTTGTCAATTTGCCTGCATTGTTTTTTCGAATATAAGATTATAGAATTATTTTAGAAAATAGTAAAGTTTTTTGTTGTTCATTTGTTTGTTCATTAAAAAAGGAGGCAAATTTAATGAAAATCATAAAAGCGGTAAAGCTACAAAGCCATACCGCTTTTTTTTAAAACAAATTACTTTATGTCGTTTAGTGTTTCGGGGCTTTGTGTCTCGACATCATCATTTTTTTCATTTGCATTTTCCGGAGCCGGAGCAATTTTTTCTAGTAAAGCATCCGTTCTTTGTTCGGCTCCATCAGCAAAATCTTCTATTGCCTTAAGTGGGGCCTCACTTTCATCTCTGGCATCTTGTATAATTTCCTGAGGAGAAGCATTTTTCGGTATTGTTTTGTTGGCTCATCATTTCTGACGAAGAAGGTCCATTTCCATTTTCCATAAAATCTCCTGTTTATTATTAAGTAAAAAATATTTTAACTGCAAGTTTTCTCCGGCATGGGAGCGCTTGGATTTCCGTGTTTTTCCCATTGCCCGTCTTTGCATATCCAGTCATCTTCTTTAGAAAAAGACTTAATGGCAACGATTAACAGTAAAACAAGAATCATGGCAATTGCTAGTTTTTTTATCACAAATTCTCCTTTATTCTTCTGATAGCCTAAACCTTTTAGCGGCAATAAGCAACATTATAACAATCCACACTAAAACTAGTCCCATGTTATTAGGGTTTTCAAAAATAGAATTCTTTTCTAGTGCTACTCCTCTCAAATTTCTGAGAAGCGGCGCCAAGGGTAGATATTGAACTACAGAGCTTAGCCACTTCGGCAAGCTTTCTATTGGGAAAAATACACCGGCCAGAAACATCATCGGTACGGTAATGGCGGTTGACATGCCCTCGGCGGCGTCTGTCGTTTTGGCAAAGGAAGCAATTACAAATCCTATAGACTGAAATAAAATAGCACCAATTAAAGAAAGGACATAAACTAAAAAGATGCTGCCATTTATATGTGCATCATAAGCATAGGTGCCAATAACCAATATTAAAGTTACTTGAACAACATTAAGCACCAATCTTGAAAAAACCTCAGCTCCAATAAATTGCCAAGATTTTACCGGCGTTGTTGTCATACGTTTTAATATCTTATCTTCCTTATATTTGCTCATGGCAATTGCCACCCCTTGGATGGAAGAATTCATTAAAGCCATGCCAATAAGACCAATTAAGATGAAATCGAAATAATTAAATTTGGGTTTATTCCCCTCTTCTTTTTCAACGCTAAATATTGGTAGTGCCTTTTGAATCTGCATATTTACGGTTGTCAAATACTTGTCAGAAAAACTTTCTACGATACTTTCGGATTGTCTGTTGGTGGGAACATAATAAATTTTGATTTTCTTTGGCGAGTTAGGCTCTAAGGAACCAAATCTTTCCGGAATATAAACGACTACAGAAACCTTGTCCTTGTCCATTAGTTCTTTTGCTTTGTCGAAACTATCGTCGTTTTGTACTTTAAATATTCCTGTATCTTTTAGGCTGGTTTCAAAATTTTTAGCAATTTCCGTATTGGACTTATTTACGATACTTAATGTTCCGTTACCCCCATCCCCTTTTGCAAAAAAAGATCCAAATACAAAATAAAAATTAAGGGAAAGAATAAGCTCCAAAATAATGCCTGTTTGTTTCGAAGAAGCATTTTTAAATCGGCTATAAATAATTTAAACATATTACTCCTCTATTCTTTTTCCGGTTAGTTCTATAAATAAATCTTCCAGAGTTGACCTGCCGACCGTTAGACTCTCGGGGCTAAATTTATGAATAATGCTTATAGCACTATTTAAGAGTGATTGTGACTTTAGGCGCATTTCGAAGTGATTTGTTTTTCCTCCCAAATTACTTAAATTTCCCATATTTTCCAATTCTTTTATGGTATTTCTATCAATTTTTGGAGCATAAAAGCTGATTTTATAAGGATCCTTGGAACTTTCTATGAGTTTATGGGTTTCGCCTATTTTCAAAATTCTCCCTTTTTCCATTATGGCTACTCTATCGCATAAAACTTCCGCTTCTTCCAAATAATGCGTTGTTAAAATGATTGTTTTGCCTTGTTCTTTAATTTTGGCAATTAATTCCCATAAGTTCCGTCTGGCAAGCGGATCTAAGCCGGTGGTTGGTTCGTCCAAGAAAACAATTTCGGGGTCGTTAACTAGGCTTGCAATAATGGAAAACCTTTGTTTCTGGCCTCCGGAAAGTTTACCGACGTATGAATTGGCCTTGGAAATTAAGCCAACCATTTCTAAGAGTTTTAAAGCGTCAACGTCTTTGCCATAAAACTCTCCAAATAATTCAAGTATTTCTTTAAGTGAAAGATAATTATAGTATGCGGACGATTGAAGCTGGACGCCAATTTTCTCTTTTATTTTGTCCATTTCCTTTTTTGTCGCTAGTCCTAATACTTTTATTGTTCCTGAGGTAGGTTTTCTGAGTCCTTCAATCATTTCTAAAGTTGTGGTTTTTCCGGCGCCGTTTTCTCCCAGCAAGCCAAATATTTCTCCCTTTACAACTTCAAAAGAAATATTATTCACAGCTTTAAGGTCTTTATATTTCTTAACCAAGTTTTTAACAGCAATTACGTTATTCATGATCTTGCCTCGTTTATTTCGCAGTTAATATTTTATTACATTTATCGAGAATTATCCAGTGATTGTTAAATAAAAAAAGAGCCCAGAATTTGAGCTCTAAAGTTTATTTTTTTGCATCGGGGAATATATCGGGGAATATATTGTAGTCGTGCGTGAATTTTTAGTTTCTGACACTACTAACAATTTTTTTTCGTTGGACACTTCTTCGATATCGCCATTATTTACCAGTTTTGCCGAGAAATAGTTGCCGTCAGATTTTTTTATCACTAAAAGTATATTCTTTCCGTCCCTGGCCTTATTTACTAATTGATAACTGCCAGTTTCTAAATCTGCCGTTTTTGTATCCCCTGTCCATGTTGGAATTTCAAAGAAGGCATAAAAGGATAAAGCTATGGCAAAAAATATACCCACAACACCGAAGAATCCGATTTCCGTCTCAAAAAGAATTATCCAGAAAAAAACAATTGCGATTATCCCAACAATAAAAAGGCGTAATTGCGTTTTTTTGGTGGCTGAAACAGCCTTTTTTTGTTAATATAAAGCCAAAAATAAGTATATTTTTAATTTTAAGGATAAAAATGATAAAAAAAATGTCCAAAATGCAGTTCAGAAAATACTAAAAAAGACGGATTTAAAAATAGAAAACAAAGATATAAATGTTGTGAATGCTCATATATATTTCAGAATAATAGAAGAAAAACAAAACTAACAAAAGACATCTGGACAAGTTGGGCAGATCGTAAACAAACATATAGAGAGATATCGGAAGACTATTCTAGGGGTATGCGTTGGGTTCAGGAGAAGATAGACCAAAGTAATTGCCCCGTTGTCAAACTAAAACCTCAAGATACCTGCCTCTGTATAGATGCCACCGACTTTGGTGGTTTTTTAGTACTTGTTTTTAGATCCCCTGAACTTAAAAAAACCTTTATGCTAAAGTTATTCATTCTGAAACTATTGAGGAGTATAGATCGGGCATTAAGCACCTGATAGAGCAAGGATGGAAGATAAAAGCTATCGTCTGCAACGGTAAGGGCTTAAGACAGGACTTTTTCGGAATACCTATACAAATGTGCCATTTCCATCAGCAAAAGATTATTACTCGCTGTCTTACTAAAAACCCAGTACTTAAAGCCAATATAGAGCTCAGAAGTATTGCCATGAAACTTGCAAAGACTGACAAGGAGAGCTTTAACGGCCGGCTTAATGAATGGTATGAAAAATGGGGAGACTTTTTAAAAGAGAAGATTTTCAATCCCGAAACGGGTAAATATCATTTCACTCATAAAAGAACTAGAAGCGCCTTCTTTAGTTTAAAACGTAACCTGCCCTATCTATTCACCTTTTACGATCACATAGAACTTAAAATACCTAATACAAATAATAGTATTGGGGGATATTTTTCATGTATCAAAAAGAAAGTTAATATTCATAACGGATTAAGAAAAGACTGGAAACTAAAACTTATGTTTTATCTGCTTTTTAGGCAAAAATAGCCACCAAAAAAACGCAATTACGCCTAAAAACACAAGATTGACTAAAAAAGATAAGAATAAAGATAAATGGAAAAAATTAGTAGAAAGTGATAATTACCAAAAAGGGCTTGAAGTTAGATACAAGGTTGAAAGAAAGTTCGGAGAAAGTAA
>Ga0210044_10011775_pt1 | contig 10131 bp, 13 predicted proteins | sample CryGey13umfilter_2_FD_183959 | JGI IMG/M metagenome (GOLD analysis project Ga0210044, IMG submission 183959) | Groundwater microbial communities from aquifer in Utah, USA - Crystal Geyser 4/9/14 3 um filter (SPAdes) (version 2) | ecosystem: Environmental > Aquatic > Deep subsurface >...
TCTCACGATGTTCTGAACCCAGCTCGCGTACCGCTTTAATTGGCGAACAGCCAAACCCTTGGGACCTTCTCCAGCCCCAGGATGCGACGAGCCGACATCGAGGTGCCAAACTGATTCGTCGATGTGAACTCTTGGAATCAATAAGCCTGTTATCCCCGGAGTAGCTTTTATCCGTTGAGCGATAGCGCACCCACGTGCCACTATCGGATCACTAACGCCTGCTTTCGCATCTGCTCGACTTGTAGGTCTCGCAGTTAAGCTCCCTTATGCGTTTGCACTATCAGCCTGATTTCCATCCAGACCTAGGGAACCATTGCGCGCCTCCGTTACTCTTTAGGAGGCGACCGCCCCAGTCAAACTACCCACCAAGCACTGTCCTTTAATCCCAGATTAATGGGAAAAGTTAGATCCTAAGTATAGCAGGGGTGGTATCTCAAGGATGACTCCACCTCAACCAAAGTCGAGGCTTCAAAGTCTCCCACCTATCCTGCGCGAGCTATACCCAGAATCAATGCCAAGCTATAGTAAAGCTTCACGGGGTCTTTTCGTCTTTCCATGATAAGCTGGCATTTTTACCAGCTCTGTAATTTCGCCGAGTCTATTTTTGAGACAGTTTTCAGATCATTACTCCATTCGTGCGGGTCAGAACTTACCTGACAAGGAATTTCGCTACCTTAGGACCGTTATAGTTACGGCCGCCGTTCACCAGGGCTTAGATTCGAAACGTGAATTTCTCCTCGTGACCTTCTGGCACTGGGCAGGAGTCAGCCCCTATACATTGTCTTGCGACTTTGCAGAGACCTGTGTTTTTGTTAAACAGTTGCCTGAAATCTTTTACTGCGGCCAGTCATAATAAAACAACTGGCAAGGTTTATCCCGAAGTTACACCTGTTGTATTGCAAAGTTCCTTAAAAATAGTTATCTCGATCGTCTTGGTCTACTCGACCTACCCACCAGCGTTGGTTTGCGGTACGGTAACTTAATTTTCTCGCTACCGAGGATTTTCTTGGCAGATGAACCCCCCGGAATCTCTCCGTCAAAGACGAAGAATTTTGCATCGTTACTCATAAACTCTAAGGGATTTACCTCAAAGAGCATAAACTTGTAACTTGCACGTGAATTCATTAACACGCTCCGGCTATCCATCCACGTCTCCCCTGAGCTAACGCCACAATTGGTTCAAATCGTTCTTTCAACTTAGGACCGAAATCCTATGAAGATCAAACAATAAGCCCCGCATGTTTTGTTCTGACGAAAATTAAATTGTACAGGAATATTAACCTGTTATCCATCGACTACGCCTTTCGGCCTCGCCTTAGGACCGACTAACCCCAAGTCGATTAACGTGGCTTGGGAAACCTTGGGTTTTCGACGTTCGGGTTTTTCACCCGAATCACGCTACTTATACCAACATTTTCACTTCCTGCCGCTCCACCCAAGTTCACACTCGAGCTTCGATGCTGACAGGAACGCTCCTCTACCGCGCCACATTGCCGAAGCACTGTGACACCCGCGTCTTCGGTTAAAGCTTTGAGCCCCGCTATATTTTCGGCGCGAAATCGCATAGACTAGTGAGCTATTACGCACTCTTTAAAGGAATGGCTGCTTCTAAGCCAACCTCCTAGGTGTATAAGCGACTTCACATCCTTTACCACTTAAGCTCTATTAGGGACCTTAGACGACGATCTGGGCTGTTCCCCTTACGACTATGGCACTTAGCTGTCATAGTCTCACTCCTGTAAAATTCACAAGGGTATTCGAAGATTATCTAGGTTTGGTAGACTTATTTCGTCCCCTAGCCTAAACAGAGCTCTACCCCCCTAGCTTAATTTACAAGGCTAACCCTAAAGCTATATCGAGGAGAACCAGCTATCTCTGAGTTCGTTTAGCTTTTCACTCCTACTCACAGCTCATCCACCGCCTTTACAACGACGGTTGGTTCGGCCCTCCAGTCACCGCTAGGTAACCTTCAGCCTGGCCATGAGTAGCTCACTCAGTTTCGGGTCTAGTGCACGACACTATATACGGGTTATTCACCCTCGCTTTCACTATGGCTCCAGGTATTACTCCTTTAACCAAGCGCCGTACAGCTAACTCGTTGGTCCGTTCTACAAAAAGTACACCGTCACCCGCTTGCGCAGGCTCCGATTCGTTGTAAGCATAAAGTTTCAGATTCTATTTCATCCCCCTAACCGGGGTACTTTTCACCTTTCCCTCACGGTACTTGTTCACTATCGATCTCCAAACCTATTTAGCCTTGGAAGGTGGTCCTCCCAGATTCAAGCCGGATTTCTCGTGTCCGACCCTACTCAGGAACACTCTAGAGCTTTATACTATTTTCGACTACGGGACTATTACCCTCTTTGGTCGCTCTTTCCAGAGACGTTTGTCTAATAGTAATAAAGATCATATTGAGGTCCTACAACCCTCTGTTCCGTGGAACAAAGTTTGGGCTACTCCCCTTTCGCTCGCCACTACTAAGGGAATCTCTATTTGATTTATTTTCCTTGGTTACTTAGATGTTTCAGTTCACCAAGTGTCCTAGATATACCTATGTATTCAGTATAACTTAGCCCGCATAACCGGGACTGGGTTTCCCCATTCGGAAACCTTCGGGTCAAAGCCTGCTTAGCGGCTCACCGAAGCTTATCGCAACTAGCTGCGTCCTTCATCGGAGTTTGGAGTCAAGGCATTCACTTTATGCTCATAAGTAGATTATTTTTTATTCGAGAGATCCAATTACTTTAACTAGTAATTGGTATCAGAAATTACATTTGTTTGACGATCAAACTTACTTACTTGCTTACTTAACTAACTTACTTTGATTCTTATTGATTGTTTTTCGAAATATATTAGATATATATTTGAAACCTGATTTTTAAGGGGCAAAAAAAAGATGTGCCTTCTGCACATCCTCAAAGCTAACAATTTTTGAAAGAAACTTACGTTGTTAACCTTAAGGACAAGCAGCAGTTTTTTCGCATGAAATAGGGTAAAAATTTAACTCAACTAACTCAAAATGCGGAGCAATTATATGGATGTCATCCACTAAAGTCAACACTATTTTAGAAAAATCTTCCGAAGCTTCCAATAAGCAGGGATTGTAGCGCACCGAAGCCATACATTAGAGATAGAATAAACGTCAAAATCCCAAGTAAAACAACAAAAGTATTTGTTCCTCCCGCCCCAAGAAAACTTTCTGCAAAATCCACATTGCCAATAAACTCACGAATTGCCCTCCTATAATAAAGAATCAAAAATGCCGCCGGACAACCCAAAGCAATTGCAAGAAAACGATCCATAAAAAATGAGGTTAATTACAAAAGGATTCTAGCAGAAAATAAATACATAATAAAGTCCCTCTTTTTTAATTGACTAAACTTTTTGTTTAAAGTAATTTTGTTTTTGCGATTTTTGGCGTATTATATGCAAAATCGTATGAGGGCGATTAGCTCAGCTGGTTAGAGCGCTACACTGATAATGTAGAGGTCAGAAGTTCAAGTCTTCTATCGCCCACCATTTAATAGCGAGAAAAACGATCCGCAGGCGCAAGCAAAATGAGCTTGTGAATTTTGCTGTAGCCGTAGGAAAACTTTCAAGAAAAATGCTTTTACGAACAAGTGAGTAAAACATTTTTCGTAGAAAGTTTAGTTTTTCCCTATTGAGAATTATTTCTCGTACAAATAAACTCTATCCACAACCTTTTTAGGCTTCAGCGTGGGCATTTTAAATTCATTTGAGATTACGATTGTGCCTTTTTTTAAATTTGGCCAAACTTCGCGCTCAAATTTTTCCATCGAACGATCAAAAAGAAAACAAAAAATTTTATTAAATTTCGTTAAATCTTTTTTCCAAAAATTTCCATATTCAATTTTCGCCTTCCCTTTGCGAAAAAACGAAAGCCATTTCGCAAACAAAAAAGTCGGAATCGAGAGCTCGTATCCAACAGCCAAATCAACCCCTTGTTTGGAAATTCGATCAATCATCACTCCATCTCCACATCCCAAATCCACTACCCTATCCCCTTTCTGAAAATTTCCAAGTTCAAAAATCGCGGAATTTTTTCTTTTCAAACTTCGCACATACGGCGCACCAAAAATCATCGCATACATCCCCGGCAAAACCAAAATCGCCCACACAAAAAAAATAGCAACCTTAAGCCAAATATTCAAATCAAAGCTCACAGAAACCGCCAAAATGAGAGTTAACAAAACTTCAAACATAAAAAAAGTATAACACCACTTCCCGAAACAACATATAAAATTAGCAAACATCTAATTCTTCCGTCCCTCCTTCAACTCCCTCAACTTTTTTCGCAACAGCGCTTCGCATAGAAATAATAGCCTCATAAATCTCACGCATATCCATATAAGTACGAACATACTCCCCATAAAAACGAACCCTATCCGCACCACCAATAAAAAAAGAAATAGCTTGTAAAAGCTTAAAAGCGACAATACATTTATTTATCGCAGAAATATATACGGGATTAGGACTAAATCCACGTTCTACATAATGAGAATTCAATTCTTTTCCAGCCACATCATCCATGAAAAGCAAAAACTTAAAAACACTCATCCAGTCTTCTTTTCTTCCTGCCTTTTTTTGCAATCGCCGCTTTCACTGAATTTAATTTGGAAACGATCTCTTTTATTTGGCGTACCTCAGGAATAGCTTCGGGAGCAAGAGCATAGACAATCCACGTCAAAACGGTAAGTAGTCCCTTAACAAATTTTTCATCACCAGCTATATCTTTTTCAATTTGTTTGGACGTGACACTTCCAGGCCTGGAAAGCAAATCAGCCTGCACAAAATAACGAACAGACGGAGCAAATTTTTCTCCAAACATTTTCATTTTCACACTGTCATATTTAAGCCCCGCAAATAAATCAAAAAAAGGCATAGAAATAGGATTTCCAGACTTCAAAGTTTTCGAAAAAGTCATCTTTCCCCCTTTATACAAAGCCTCTTTGTCCTTTTCACTAAGCTTATCCCAAAAACCCTTAACAATTTTTTTATTCCAAAAAGGGCTCTGTTTTATCCTTCCAATGGCACTCGCAAAAAAAGTAGACAATCTTTTTTCGGTCAAAAGAAGCCCTTTCAAGTCAAGACTCTTCACATCAAGATTTTTCATAAACTCAAAATCCTTGAACCCAATTCCTTTTGAAGTCCCATCTTTCCCCTCAACTGAAGAAGTTTCAATTTTTACCATGGGTAAATCATATCATCTTCACCTCCACGAGCACAAGCATCGGAACACAATAAAAGAAAACCTTTTACAAAAGATTTTCTTAGTTGTTCTTTGGTGGAGCTGAAGGGAGTCGAACCCTTTACCTCCTCGGTGCAAACGAGGCGCTCTAGCCAAGTGAGCTACAGCCCCATATATCAAACAACCTGCACTTCTAGTTTTTCGATATCGGACTTTGCGACAAAATCCTTTAACATTCCAAGCGTAGTAGAGAAGCCGGTCAATATGGTTATCACACCATACCGACTCAGCTGTAATAAAACAACTGACACATTCTTCCGATAAATCGATAGAATGTTCGACCTAGAGAGACTAAAAAGTTTCTCATAATGCTCTATAAAAGAGATATTCCATCCGCAGGTTCTCCTACGGATACCTTGTTACGACTTCACTCCAATCAATGGTTTCACCTTAGGACCCCGCTAAAAGCTAAGGGTACTTCGGGTGCTCCCATCTTTCATAGTGTGACGGGCGGTGAGTACAAGACCCAGGAACATATTCACCGCGCCATGGCTGATGCGCGGTTACTAGCGATTCCAACTTCATGAGGGCGAGTTGCAGCCCTCAATTCGAACTAAGATCAGCTTTATAGGATTGGCTCGGCATTACTGCTTTGCTACCTGCTGTACTGACCATTGTAGCATCTGTGCGGCCCTAGGCATAAAGGCCATGCTGATTTGACGTCATCCATACCTTCCTCCGACTTTGAATCGGCAGTCTGCTGTGAAAAATGCAACACAGCACATGGGTTGCGCTCGTTTACGGACTTAACCGAACACCTCAAGGCACGAGCTGACGACAACCATGCAGCACCTGTCTTAGAGTTCCGTGAGGCACTCTCTTGTTTCCAAAAGATTCTCTAGATGTCAAGCCTAGGTAAGGTTCCTCGCTTACTATCGAATTAAGCCAGATGCTCCACCGCTTGTGTGGGTCCCCGTCTATTCCTTTGAGTTTTAATCTTGCGACCGTACTTCCCAGGCGGGATACTTAATGCGTTAGCGTCGGCACAAATCGGGGTCGAGCCCGACTTATACCTAGTATCCATAGTTTACAGCGTGGACTACCAGGGTATCTAATCCTGTTTGATCCCCACGCTTTCGTCCATGAGTGTCAGAAATTTTCCAGTGCGCTGCTTTCGCTTTTGGTGTTCCTCTGTGTATCTACGGATTTTACCCCTACACACAGAATTCCACGCACCTCTAAAATTCTCTAGTTCGCCAGTTTTGAATACGAACTCGGAGTTGAGCTCCGAGATTTAACATTCAACTTAACAAACCACCTGCGGACGCTTTACGCCCAATAATTCCGGGTAACGCTTGCACCCTCCGTATTACCGCGGCTGCTGGCACGGAGTTAGCCGGTGCTTATTCTTGGGGTACCGTCAGAATTCTTCCCCCAAAAAAGAACTTTACGATCTTACGACCTTCATCGTTCACGCGGTATCGCTCCATCAGGCTTGCGCCCATTGTGGAAGATTCTTTACTGCTGCCTCCCGTAGGAGTATGGACCGTGTCTCAGTTCCATTGTGACTGATCATCCTCTCAGATCAGCTACCCGTCATTGCCTTGGTAGGCTTCTACCCCACCAACTAGCTGATAGGCCGCAGGACCCTCTTAAGCCGCAAAAGCTTTACCCTTTCGGGACCATCCGGTATTAACCCGTATTTCTACGGAGTATCCCCGAGCTTAAGGCAGGTTCCAACGTGTTACTCACCCGTTCGCCGCTCCCCCACTCAACCGACAAAACGATGCAGACTGTTAGATACAAGGCGAAAGCAAATTTTCAACCGCAATGTAGCGGAACACTACATGAGGATTAAAAATTTGCTTTCAACACAGTAGATAACAGACTAAAGCATTTTGTAAACTGGGTGGGGGCGCTCGACTTGCATGTATTAGACATACCGCCAGCGTTAACCCTGAGCCAGGATCAAACTCTTCTTTAAAAAAGTGATCCTTTGTTTTTTCTGACCGAAATCAGAAATAAAAATTTTGATTTAAAACTTTTCGGCTTCTCTATTACGCTCAAAATGTTAAAGAACTTCTATTCGCAGGAGGCAGTTTATTCAAATTGCTTACCGAAGTCAACACCATTTTATCAAAAAGAATTAAACAACATGCTTAGGCCTCCGTCAAGAGCATTGGGCTGACTATTAAGCCAATATTTGCTATAATGACAAGAGTAAAAAATATCAAAATAACAAAAAAACATAATGCATTCACAAACAAAAGATATTACAAATTCTATTTTAATCCCTACTGTAATTGAAAAATCACACGCCGGAGAAAGAGCTTATGATATTTATTCCAGACTATTAAAGGACAGAGTTATCTTTCTTGGAACAGCAATCGACAGCAATGTTGCAAATTTAATCATCGCACAATTGCTATTTTTGGAGAATGAAAATCCAAATGATGACATTATAATGTATATAAACAGCCCAGGCGGACACGTCACTGCTGGACTCGCTATATATGACACAATGCAATACATCAAACCTGATGTTTCAGTAGTTTGCGTCGGAATGGCGGCTTCAATGGGCGCAGTTTTACTCGCAGGAGGAGCAAAAGGCAAAAGATTCGCACTTCCAAATTCAGAAGTAATGATTCATCAGCCACTTGGCGGAACAGAAGGACAAGCATCAGACATCAGAATTCACGCAGACCACATAATGAAAACAAAAGATTTGCTAAACAAAATCCTTGCAAAACACACAGGTCAACCTCTAAAAAACATTGAACGCGACACAGACCGCGACAATTTCATGGATGCAGACACAGCAAAAAAATATGGCTTAATCGATGAAATACTTATAAAGAGGAAATAGAGAAAAAGCATTCTCTCAAAAATAGCTAAAGCGAAGCCGAGCATCCTAATGCTCGGCTTTTTTAGAACAAATTGCGTTGAATATGCTAAGAATACAGAAGGAAATAGTTGAAAATATTCATCTGAGCGCATTGCGTTCGCTTTATGAAAAAGATCGTAAATAAAAAAAGAAGCTTAAGCTCAGAGGAATGTTTTCAACTATTTCCTCTTGTTAGCATACTCAACCGCATACGAAACAATTTCTTTCGCAATATCTTTGCCGGTGGCCATTTCCAAAGCTTTGAATCCGGGATTTGAATTTACCTCAAGAACAACGGGAAATCCATTCGCCCTAATTACATCCACACCACCATATTCCAATCCCAACGCCTCGATAGACCTAAGCGCAATATCTTCTTCCTGCTCAGTAGTTTCTACATTCATTCCTTTCCCTCCAAGTTCAATATTTGACCTGAATTCCCCTTTTTTCGCAGACCTCATCATCGATCCGACAACTTTTCCATTAATAACAAAAATCCTAATATCACGCCCTTTCGCATATTTCACAAATTGTTGAAGCAAATACATTGGTTTATCCCAGACCAAAAAAGAATTCAGCGCACGCATACTTTCCACAATCACAACACCATTTCCAAAAGATCCATAAGGCTGTTTAACTATCACAGGAAACCCACCCAAAAGCTTTACCGCGCTTTTCAAATCATCTTGCCTTTGAAGCACCACAGTTTTTGGAATTGAAATATTTTTGCCATCCAAAATCTGCATTGTTTTCACTTTATTTTTTGCGCAAAGAATAGAATTATAATCATTAAAAAGAGGCGTCCCCATCATTTCCATCTGATCAATAATAGAGATATGCAATTCAACATTTTGCAAAACAGAAGGTCTCGTAATCATCACGTCACACTTCTTAAATGGCTTCCCTTCATAGATAAGACATGGTGAAGATTTATCATAAACCATGTGAAAATTCGAAACTCTATAAATTTTAGCAGAATGCCCAAGCAATTTAGCCGCTTTCTTAAGCCCCGTTTCTTCTTCCGAGACTTTACGACTTCTAGGCCGGAATGAAAGAATTCCTATTTTCATTAATTTCTCTTTTTAGGATAACAAATGCACAGGATATACATGTTTTTTACAAAGTCAAGAAGCTGTGCTAACATTCTACAAAATAGATTCATTTACACAAAAATAATGACAAAATTATCAAAAATTATAATAACGAGCCTAGCCATCTTATCTTTAACAGGATGTTCTTTATTTTCGTCAGATAAAACAACTTCAACCACAGGAACAGCCACCTCAACAAATCCAAATAAAGTAACTTATAACGCTTCAAATTTCAGTATAACAGTTCCAAGAGACTGGGAAATCTTGGATGGCACAAAACTCCTTGCCGGAAGCCCTATAAGCGTTGTCGTCGCTTTCAAAAACAACATAAAAAATAAGAAATTCATCGCAAATATGAATGTCTCCGAATACAGCACAAAAGGCCAAAAAACAACACAGGAAGAAATGGTAAAAAGCATGAAAGATAACTTTAAAAACACACTCATAGACTTCATAGATTCCGGAGACACAAAAGTAAACGTAAATGCCGGAGGAACCCCTACCGAAGCGATCCTAACAACTTTTTCCGGAAAATCCGACGCAATAGAAGATTCAAAAAAATTCAAACAATTATATGTAGAAAACAACAACACCGCCTACATCATAACAACTTCATACAGCGCAGACGAAGACCCAGAAGTGGTAGCAAAAATCGAGGAAACAATAAATAGTTTTGAGTTGAAATAGTGGTGCCCGGGGCGGGAATCGAACCCGCACTCCATTGCTGGAACAGGATTTTAAGTCCTGCGCGTCTACCAATTCCGCCACCCGGACATATAAAAATAATAGAATTGGTCTTTTACCATTCTCCTTTTTTTCCGAATAAAATCAACAGATTTTTCTAACTAAAAACAAAAAACGAAGATATCACCAAAACAACAGTCGCAACAATTATTCCTATAATAGTGACCCACGCCACCAAATTACTCCAAAAACCATTAGTATAC
>Ga0210044_10011776_pt1 | contig 10131 bp, 6 predicted proteins | sample CryGey13umfilter_2_FD_183959 | JGI IMG/M metagenome (GOLD analysis project Ga0210044, IMG submission 183959) | Groundwater microbial communities from aquifer in Utah, USA - Crystal Geyser 4/9/14 3 um filter (SPAdes) (version 2) | ecosystem: Environmental > Aquatic > Deep subsurface > Groundwater...
TGCTTGAAGAATCCAAGGATAACAAAGATGAGTTGGCGCTGAATATACTAAGAGAGCTACCTGGATTGTTTGTCCCAATCCCCACATTTCTGCTTGAGTTCACAACCAGAGCATTACCCCCCACAGTCAAAAGAGATGAGAAAAAGTTGGTGGTGCTTGCCGTAGTTGCGAAGAAATTGGTGGTGGTGGCGGAGGTGGTGGTAGAGTTTCCAATATTTCCATTTCCCAGATTAAAGTTGGTTGAGAAAAAATTGGTGGTACTTGCAGTAGTAGAGAAGAAGTTGGTTGTTGTGGCGGAGGTGGTGGTGGAATTTGTAAATCTTGCGGTAGAGGGTGTGGTAGAGCCAATGGTGGTATTTTCTATAGCTCCATCATTTACATTTTGTGCCACAAACGCCGCAGGAACAGCTCCTAAAATTTTTCTAGGTGACATTTCCCCATCCCATGATGGCGAACCACCTGACCCGCCGATTTCTACCCCAAGGTATAGGGTTTGATTAAAATCAACCGATGTCAAAGGTGTTGAGCTTCCAAGCATTACGCTAAATAGACCGTTTGTAATGGTTACTCTGTCACCAATAGCAGTACTTCTATCTTCCTCCCAATTGTTTGTTGTTGTCGCTGTCGTTGCGCTGGTATAAAGACGAAACATCATATGATATGTGCCGTCAGCAACCGTTACTCCGGAAGAGTCGGTGAGCTTACCTTGATAATTTATTTGAGAATTAAATGCCGCCTCTGCCACTTGTGAAGTAACGCCAAAAATATCAAAAAAGGAAGGGAAAAGGCCCGGTGATGTTAACACCGTCAAAAATATAAGTGTGAATGCTATCGTTTTTCTAATAATTCTTAACATATTTTGCTTTTTCTCTTTCTTCTTTGTTTTCGTTATACTTATCCGTTTTCCTATTCTTTTTAAAAATCTTTTTTAACCCTTCCGCGATAAATGCCAGCAACAGTAGGGCGATTATTAATTTCCAGAAATTTTCAATTATCATTGCGTTTAAATTCTGTATTATTGAACGACCCTCAGATGCTGTCGCGGAACTTGCCAGCAAACTACCCTTGATTTTCTTTAGTCCTTGATTTTTGAAATCAACGATTGAAATCCCCACTCCGAATGTGCCGGTTTTTCCCAACGCTCCTATGGTCGCGACATATCTGCTTTTTTCTGAATTTACTCGGAGCAGGAAAGAGAATGTTTTGGTATCGTCCTGTGGGTCAGAGAGAGTAACCACTACGCTCTTTAATATTTCGGGAACCTTGGAGTAATCAAGAGAAACTGTCAGATTTTTATTTCCGTCAATCAAGACCGTATCCCCGTCAAAGAGCTGTTTTCTTTCTCCGTCTTGAATGAAATCAAAGTCAAACAAAGATAATTTCTGAATTATCGGATGCACAGATGGTGCCTTAGGCAAACTTTCAAAAACATCTTCTTGTTTTGGAGGCGGTTCTCCGGGAAGAGCAATCTGCGCGTTCACCACGACACCGGAAGAATATTGTCCGTCTTTGTTTTTAGCGAATATGGTGTAGTAGTAGCGAGTGCCTGCTACTGTATCCACATCTGTTACAAACTCATCTCTTCCCTCATACACCACCTCACCGTCAAACGGGTCGGCCGGATAGAATTTTGTAGACCGAAGGATTCTGACTTCCTCAAAATTTGGAGTTGAAGGATTGTTCCAAGAAAGGTCAATGCTTTTTTCTCGTGGCGTCGCTCTGAAATTTATCGGGTTAAGAATATCTTCCGCGATGCCGAGAGTTCTAAACCCACTTTCAACAAAATTTTTCCTGCCTCCGCCATCTGTAATTTCAATCCTAAAAAAATAATCCGTACCAGCTTGAAGATTGGGTATTACAATCTGATGATTGTTTAGGTAGAATGCTTCGGCGCTTAATCCCAATTCATAATTTTGCGTTTGACCCCAAGACACGGTGCTGATTGTCTCTTTCCTGGTATCCCAAGTTATAAGTGCCTGATTTAACCCGGGAAAAACTTGCAGATTTGTTATTAGAGGATTTGAAGTGGAACTACCGCCTCCCCCGCCTCCCCCCGCATCAACAACCACCTCTGAAAGCGTGGTGGCTGTTGATGTCGCCGAACGAGCCGACTCGTTGAATACCGCGTCTATTGCTGAAACAGCGTAAGAGTAAGCGGCATTCGCCACCAATCCCGTGTCTGAATATATGGTAAGGGTTGAAGTCGCTATGAGAGAATTGTCGCGGAACACATGGTATCCGGTGACCGCCACATTGTCGGTTGAAGCAGTCCACGAAAGATTTATTTGAGAAGTGGAAACAGCGGTACTGGACAAACCAGAAGGAACCGACGGTGCCGTTGTGTCATTTGAAGTTACGGATAACAAAACTTCAAACTGGTCTTCTACTGCGAATATTATTGTTGTGAAAGAACTAAAGAACAGTGTCCAGATAAGAAATACTGCCGTGATTTTTCTTACTGACACATTCATATTTAACGAGCTAATAGTGTTACTGTGGCGGTAGCAGTGTAATTGCCGGCAGATTGCAAATTGGAAGAGCCGTTTTCCGCTCTAAATTTAAGAGTTGTCGGTGTCCCGGACGGTTGGTTGGCGGTCAACTTTTGAACTATTAGGTCGTTCGTCGTGGAAAGACCACTCCAACAACTGTCAGCGGTGTCTCCCGCGCCAGTATTGCAAGAGACGCCGTCATCTAAATACTTTTGCACCACATCAGCACCTTCGGGAGTAAAACCAAACTCTGAAGCCGTCGCGCCCACGGAAAAAGTGAAGTCCGGATTCGCTCCAGATGGAGTGTAGTCGGCAAAAGAGTTGGATCCGGAAATAAGCGCCGGAGAAGAGCTCGCTTTAATATAAAGCTCATAACCCGCCACATTGTCCGTGGTTGCCGTAACCGAAGTTGAACCATTGGCTGTACCGGCTATTGTCCCATTGATTGAAGGAGACAAGGTAACATTTGCCGCTGTTGTTATTGCCAAGTACACCGTCTGCATTTGTTGATACCCCGCTTTGATATTGAAGCTAGAGCTTGATGACGGACCTGTCGCGACTTCGCCCAATGTGCTTTCTTGTTCAAACGATGCTGAAGTGGAGAAGCCACCACTAAAATTAATAGAGTCACTTTGAATAGAATAGTTGGAACTATTTCTAGCCGCCGCAAATATGCCTTGATACGATACCAAGAGCATCACAACAACAGACAAAGTGGTTTTTATAACTCTACTCATTTTTCTTTTTGTTTTTTACCAGCACGAGAACAACCAACGCAATCAGAACAAGAACCAGCGCCGATGTTTCTTTTATGGGTAGAACAAAAAAGTTGATTTTACTTTCATCAATCTGGTCATCATAACCGCGATTCATTTCAAGGGTGGCGCTATACATTCCAAAAAGATTTTCCTTGCTAAAAACAAAATCTCTAAGTCTGACAGAATCCGGCAAAACAAACCACGGGTCTATTACAACTTCGCCAACCTTTGTTCCAAAAACATTTCTAATGGTTACCAATCCGTAGGGATTTAGGTGGGTCGTGCTGTTGTTTTCAAATGTTATCTGCATCGGTATTTTGTTCTCACCAAACAAAGATTTTTTATTTTTTGTTTGGAACGACAACAAACGACCATCGTGAAATGTTTCTCCATTTACTGTCGCAAAAATTAACGAACCGATTCTCGCAACAACCCTCGCTTCCGAAGAAACATTCGGACCAGAAGATTCATCATAAGCGGGAATGAAACTGACAAATACTGAAGCAAATCTACCGCCAGCTTCAGTACCGCCCGGCACGGTAATAGTAATTGGAATCAAAGCTCTCTCATTATGCTTAAGAGTGAATTCTTCTTCTGGAAAGTAAATGAAGTTTTTAAGCGAGCTAGAACTTTCCAATTCACCCTGCAAAACCACTGCCAGGTTGGGGTCATCGGAGCCTGTGAAGTCTTCCGTGCTTAGAATAAATCTGCCATCCCTTCCGGTTCTGTTGGCGACAGAGAGCGTTACGCTCTTTTGGTTTCCGGCATCAATAAAAACTTCAATTTTACCCGGACTTACTACAAAATCATTTTGAATTCCTCCATCAGATATGATTTCTGTCTGATACGCGCTAACTGGAAGAAAACCAAATATCAAAACCATAACCAAAATAACTTGGTATATTTTGGAAAATTTTTTGATTTGTGGGGTTGTTCGGGTCAATTTGGTTTTTATTTAATTTATAATTTTCGACCTTTCTACTGGGATTTATACCCATGCCCAAACGCTTTGCTTAAGCACTTGGGCATGAATGCAAATCATTTTTTAAACGGCACCAACACGTAGAGAAAATCATCTCCATTTTTTGTCTTAAATACCGGTGTTATAACTCCGCTTGTTCCATCTTCGTCGGGCTTTACTAAAACATCGTCAGAAAACGAATCCTTTATCCTTGCTATTGTGACTGACCTCGGCTCGCTATCGTCTTGAGGAACGACAACCAAACCCTGTCCGGATGGGCGTGATTGCAAATCAGACGCTTGATCAATCGCTACATTTTTTCCTGAAAGCAAAACGAGAATGCGCAACCTTGCCCCCCTTATAAAATCGCGAATTGTTGAGTAAAAAGATACGGCAACCTTATCAAAAGAAGTTTTAACCGATGATGCCAAAAATCTTTCTTGCGCATTGTTTGATTTACTTGAAACTTCGGAAAATGTGGATTTTATTTCTGTCGCGACGGTGTGATAAAAAGCGTTTGTTTGAGGATTAATTTTTATAAGAAAGTTGCCGAAAAAAACAGAGATTAAAATAACCGCGACAAAATATGTTCCTTGAGCAAATTTAACAGCGCCCCAGAGCTGTGCGTTTTTATTTTTTGTTTTTGTCCCCTTGGCGTTTCGCCTGTTTCTCAAATCTTTTTCCCCATAAATGCGCGGAATAAATTTCTGCCTATTGATAACGGGAAGCACGGGTCCGCTATCTCTTTCAAATCGGATTGGTATGTATATTTCATCTTTCTCAAGTGTTCTTTTGTTTTCAAACTCCAAGGATGCGTCTTCTTCCTTTGCTTCTAATGTTTCTAAAATTGAAATACTCTCGGACTTTAAATCCGGAATATTTGAAATTAATATTGATTTACCTTTTTTACGATTAGAAGGAAAATCAACATTTTGATTTTTATGAGCAACAATAGAATCCAAGCTAACATACCAGGACCGTCCGACCATTCTGCATTCCAATTTGCCACCTCGGCATAGCTGACCAATATAATCACCAGTATAGCCACTTATTTTTGCAGCTCGGCTAGACGAGATGTATTTTTTACCTTCAAAAAAGAGCTCACCATTCATACATCAATTATAGATGTAAAGTTTTCAAAAATAGACAAATAATGGGGACAAGAAAAAAATAAATCATAAAAATTTTGTAAAAAACAAAAAAGGATGGAAAAATAAAATTAAAAAAATATTTTTCTTATTATGTTCATATTTTTAGTCATATTTTAAGTAAAAGCAAAAAAAATTAAATTAAAATCAATTTAAAATAAAAAAACAAAAGAAAAAATGTGCTCCAAAATTTTTATTATTACCAAATTAATCAAACCCGCGAGGTTGTGGGGACATATAAATGGTAGCCACAGATTTTAAAATAGAAACAAGAAATTAAAGATTTATACAGTTATAAACATATATAAGATATACACATCTATACAAACATTAATAGTTTATATATACTAGTTTAGTAAGGTATATAAGTGTTATATCTACTAATATTATGAAAAAAATAGATAGGGTTTTTGTAACCATAAAAGAAGCGGCCTACATACTTGGGGTTTCTCCGCTCACTCTTAGAAACTGGGACAAGAGTGGTAAATTTCCCGCGCAAAGACATCCAATGAACAACTATAGGGTCTATAAAACCGATGATTTACTTGGGATTATTGATGATATTGAATCCGGTACACAAAGAATGAACGCAAAGAGTAGGATAAAAAAACTTTCCATAACCCACCTAGAAGATACGGTTGAATAGCTCCGATGATTCCTTCTTCCCTGCTCTATTTTTTGTTTGGTTTAATTTATATAAACTAAAATTCTAAAATAGTCTTATTCTTGTATGTCATCTCGGATACACGAGTAGATTATTTTTATCTCGTGAAACATTATTATAGTTCTAAAATATTGTTAAAAACATAATTAAAAATTGAATGGAGCGTCTGGTTCTTTTCTTAAAAACTCATATCCCGCTTCAATTTGCATAAGTTTATTTAACCTTATTAAAAACACGGCTATACCCACATTATTTAGATAATAAGGGTTAAAATTAATACAGTTATTTATTATTAATATTAAAACTGCTTCTATGAAAGATAAGGACTTCGTCGTTTGGGCATTACTTGCGTTGTTTTCTACAATTTATTTAGGACTCCAGCTAAATACCAATATTTTACTTACCAAAAATCAACTGGCTCAGGTTTCGTCTTCGTCCTCCGGACCATCAGTTTCTATTTCTGTTGCAAACTCTTCAATATTTTCCGGAGAATCCACCAAGATATATTGGTCATCTACAAACGCTGACGGTTGTAGTATTTCTGGTGGTTTAAGCGGACACCTCCCAATATCGGGGCAAGAAACACTAAGACCAACACAGACAACGACATACACGGTGTCGTGTTCTGGAGACGGTAAAACCGATTCAAAGAGCATTGTGGTTTCAGTGGTTTCAGAAAGTCAAACAAACACAACCCTCAATACAGAAGAACCCTCTACTGCCACGACCGAACCAGTACAGGAACCAGTACAGGAACCAGTACAGGAACCAGTCACCTCTTCCGCTCCATCCACCGTTCTGTACCCCACTCTTTCTCTGTCCGCCAATCCAACAACAATACCTTTGGGAAATTCCGCGACGATTACATGGCATTCATCAAACGCTCTTGCGTGCAACGCTTCAGGAGGTTGGACCGGAAAAAAATTACTTTCTAGCTCCGTTGTGGTTTCTCCATCCAAATCCACCACATACACTTTGACTTGCGAGAGTGGCGGTGGCTTTGTGAGCAAGAATATTACAATTAATGTCGGCGCTTCAGAAATAGCTCAATCCCATTCAGAATCAGAATCGGTAATTACACAACCAACAACATTGACTGAACCATCAACCGCAACCACACAATCCCCCACCGAACCAATTTCTCCGACAACGGTTGTGCAATCTCCAACACCAACAAGTAATTTTCAAATAGGAAACCAAGTTCAAACAATAGCAAATCTTAATGTCAGAAATTCAGCAACACTTAAAGAAGGGTCGATTATTGGTGTTCAGCCGATAGGTTCATTGGGTAAGATTATCGGCGGACCGATTTTCGCGGACAATCATATATGGTGGAACATTGACTACGTCAACCAACCAGATGGGTGGAGCTCGGAAAGCTTTTTGGTTAAGACATCTTTTACTATCACCCCCACTCCAACCACTACCACAACAACTAGCACAGGCGGTGCCAATGAGCCGTCAGGATTTACCCCTATTGCCGTTAGACCTTTTAATTGTAAGGCCACTTCCGCCACGCAGTTATGCAACGAAATAAGGAAACCGGTGCCTTCAGCTTGGGATGATGCTGAAAACAGATATCCAAATATTCAATGGTTCAACGATTTACTTTCTCCCGCCTCTCCTGGTGGCATAATGAGATTTCTTTACCCAGCACAAACAGTAGCAAGTGCTTCTACATATAATCCTGGGGTAGTACAAACTCTTTCTTTGCAATCTTTGCAGAAAACCCAGCTGTATGGAAAATACACCATAAAACTTTCAAATAATTTCTACGGACACCCAACCAACACAAACAAACTCGTATTCCACAGAGGAAATGATGTTTCTAATGGAAAAAGATTTGAACCAATTTTACGAGTACGAGGTTCTGGAACGGGGCCGTTAAACATAAGTGTTGATTGCCAGGGATGCGTTGATAACGAAATTCCAATCCCGAATGGTCCCGCAGTCTCTCGCGGTGTTTGGCACACGGTTGAAGTGTTGATGCAACTAAACACGCCCGGTAACAAAAATGGAGTGATCAAAGTGTGGCTTGATGGCACTTTGGCAATAAACGAAACTTCTAGAGAAATAACCTCTGGGCAAGGGTATTGGGACTCCATACACATTGCTCCAACTTGGGGCGGACAAGGAGGAGTGATTCCCCAAGATTTCTGGTGGGATTTAGATGACTTGTATGTAAGCGGTGGTGCGAATAATATTTCATCCACCCCCACTCCAACCACCGCTACATCTCCAACCGTAACTACGCAATCGGCGGCAGGATGTGAGGCGAGTGGCGCATCTAAGTGCTACTATATTGACCCCGTGTTGGGTAATGACTCAAATAATGGTGCAAGCCCAACCACGGCTTGGAAAACATTTAAAAATATAAGCACTTATTATACAACGACATACAAACCTGCAGGATGGGTGCAAGCTGGCGCCGGAGACTACATATACTTAATGGATGGAATACATAATACGGAGTTGAAATCCGGTGATGGAAGCGGGCCAAACGGAGGAACCGGACAAAAACTGTATTTCAGAACAATTAAAAATCCGGCAAGTAATCCTATTACCATCAAAGAATATCCAGGCGCGAACGCTATTGTAGGTGACAGCGGAGGGGCGGGATTTTTCTTTCTTCAGAGCTCCGGTTTTGTAATCAAAGATATTGAGTTTAGAAATAACGGAGGTCATGGAATATGGGCAGCGTCTACGGATGAAATCCTGATAGACAACATATATCTTCACGACAACAGCCGTGGCGTTCAACCATGCTGTAATCCCGCCGGTATAAAAATAAACACAGCCAAAAATGTTGTGATAAGTAATAGCGTATTCCATGACAACTTTGAAGGGGCCGCGGAATTCTTCCCACGAGGTATAGCTTTGCAGATATTTGGCGGCGCGGATGGCGGAAACATACAAGTGTACGGAAACACTTTCTACCAAACCAAAAATGTCTTTGACGCAAACGGCCAGTCGTTCGGTACTGCGGACTGTTTCCTCTACAAACACGCAAGCAACGACCCGGCTTCATGGGTGGAGATACGAAACAATGTCTTTAGAAATTGCAGAATATCGTATTTTGGCGGACAACAAAACACCTACTTCCACCATAATGTAATAGAAAACTCCAGGCAAGACGCTATAAGGTTCTTTGATCCGGGAGGAACAACGCATTTGGTTAATGAGAGAGTTGAATTCAACACAATCTATAATTCCGGAAGTTTGGGATTTATGCCCGCTCCCTTGTATTGGATAACTCCCTCATTCCCTTCAGTAAACAAAAATATTAGTTACAAAAACAATATTATTTATCGAAACGGCACTCAAATGATAAATTTTGGCCAGTATATGACAGACACAGAATACACGGCTGTTGTCCCTGAAATAAAATTTGAAAATAACTGCTTCTTCAGTCCAAACGGACAGCCAACATTTGGATTTGGTTCGGCCAACGGCGGTACTCGCGGTGTATTGGGTAGCATATTCTCACTTGCACAATGGCGCTCTTCCCCCTTCTTTAACGACATAAATAGCGTAGTGGCGGATCCCCTATTCGTTAACGCTGGCGCTGGCGACTTCCGACTTCAATCAGGAAGCCCGTGTTCAGCTATGGGCGCGCTCTAAGAATAGAAAGAAATAGACAACAAAAACTCCTCTACCAAACCGTAGAGGAGTTTTTGTTATGAAAGAATTTTTATTAAAACACTTTTCAAAACCTCGGGGTTAGCGGAACCGTTGGAAATTTTCATCCCTTGCCCTATTAGAAACTGGATTGACGATTTTTTTCCGCTTTTGTACTCTTCTACAACTTTTTGATTTTGTTCAATAACCTCATTGGCAATTCTTTCAATATCCGCTTCACCGCTCTTTTGCTGTAAGTTATGTTTCATCATAAGCGTCTTTGGGTTTTCATCTTCTCTTACCATAAAAGCAAGTATGTCTTTTGCGCTTCTTGAGGATATCTCTCTTGTGTGAAACATAGATATCAGTTCAGAAAAATTGGCGGGTGATGGAAATGAAAGGCCTCGTTCATTCTTCAATAATCCAACTAGGTCTGAAGAAACAAAATTTGAAACTGTTTGGATTAGTTCTTGACCCGTCTCGCTGGCTGAAT
>Ga0210044_10011778_pt1 | contig 10130 bp, 9 predicted proteins | sample CryGey13umfilter_2_FD_183959 | JGI IMG/M metagenome (GOLD analysis project Ga0210044, IMG submission 183959) | Groundwater microbial communities from aquifer in Utah, USA - Crystal Geyser 4/9/14 3 um filter (SPAdes) (version 2) | ecosystem: Environmental > Aquatic > Deep subsurface > Groundwater...
AACACTCCAGTACTGGTCAGGCCTCGGCCCCTATACATCCTCTTACGAGTTGAGCAGGGGCCTGTGTTTTAGATAAACAGTCGCCAGGGGTACGTTTGTTGTATCCCCCACCACTCTAAACGGATGCCCAAAAAGAGTTAAAGGTTTCTTGATAAATTATAAAGATCAAAAACTCTTCTGACATCTGTATAAAGTGGTGGGGGAAGTCCATATTGCGAACTTACGGACGCTTTTTTGCTGAGTTCCTTAGCGAGGTTTCACCCGTTCACCTTGGTGCACTTACACCAACCCACCTGTGTCGGTTTGCGGTACGGATCCCCCACCAATTTAACTTTTAAAAGGCTTTTCTAGGCAGTCTGATTTTTGAAGTGGCTGGAATTACTCCAACCTCGAAATCCAATAATCCTTCCAAAAACTTCAACTGCGTCCCCTTTTAAAAATTGATGGGGAAGGGCCGGAATATTAACCGGCTGTCCATCAGCTTCGAGTTTCCTCTACGCTTTAGGTCCGCCTAACCCTTGGTCGATTGTCGTTGCCAAGGAAACCTCGGGTTTTCGGTGTCAGGGGATTTCACCCTGATTGCGGTTACTCATACCAACATTCTCACTTCTCAGCGCTCCACCAAACCTTACGGTTTGACTTCACTGCACTGAGAACGCTCCCCTACCTCCCCCACCACTTTATAGGGACTTCCGAAACGAGTTTTACAAAGTTTTTTAAAATACAAATTCAGAAACAAATTGGAAGTCCGCATAAAGTGGTGGGGGATCTTATCTTCGGTACTAAGCTTAAGGCCCGTTAATCTTCGGCGCAGGATTCCTTAGTTAGTAAGCTGTTACGCACTTTTTGAAGGATAGCTGCTTCTAAGCTCACCTCCTAACTATCTCAGGTATCCCACTTCCTTTCTCACTTAGCTTAGTTTAGGGACCTTAGATGAAGATCAGGGCTGTTTCCCTTTTGAGCTTGGACCTTAGCGCCCAAGTTCTGACTCCCCGCCTACATTTTCCAGTATTCGGAGTTTAGTAAAAGTACCTGGATTTCTCCACGATACTCTTTCTAGTGCTCTACCCCTGGAAAATAAAATCTCGCCCGCCTAAGTTTTGCTATGCAAAATTTTGGCGGGTAAAGCGGAGGCTAGCCCCAAAGCTATTTCGGGGAGAACCAGCTATTACCAAGCTCGATTAGCTTTTCACTTCTTACCACAACTCATCCCATGATTTTGAACGGTCAAAGGGTTCGGGCCTCCCCCCGCACTTCTGCAGGGTTCACCCTGGCCATGGCAAGCTCGCTTGGCTTCGGGTCTCACCCCACCAATATTTCTTGAAAAATTCAAGAAAGTGCGCTATTCACACTTGGTTTCCCTATGCCTACATGCCAGAAGCATTTAGACAAATTGGTGGGGAGAACTCGTTGGTTCCTTCTCCAATAGGTACGTCGTCACCCCGCAAAAGCAAAGCTTCTGCTGGGGCTCCGACTTTTTGTTAGCAGATGGTTTCAGGTTCTATTTCACCGGGATCACCTCCCTACTTTTCACCTTTCCCTCACGGTACTGGTGCACTATCGGTGAGGTTAAGTATTTAGCCTTGGCTGTTAGTCCAGCCTGCTTCCCACAGGACTTTCATTTCCCGTGGTACTTAATAAAAGAGACTAGGAGATTGACAGTTTTTGACTACGGGACTATTACCCTCTTTGGTATCTCTTTCCAGAGTATTTCGTCTAACCATCAATTTTGTAACTCCTTCCAAAACTTTCTTTCGAAAGGAAAATTTTGGAACGCCTCTCTCTTTTCAACTGCTACCTTGTGCGAAGCACAAGATAGCTCTGGGCTTTTCCCTTTTCGCTCGCCGCTACTAAGGGAATAAACTATTGTTTTCTTTTCCTCCGCTTACTGTGATGTTTCACTTCAGCGGGTATGCTCCGAGCATATAAATTATGTGCTCGGTGATTCGCTTTATCAGCAAACCAGGTTTCCCCATTCGGAAATCCCCGGATCAAGGGTTGGTAGCCACCTCCCCGAGGCTTATCGCAGGCACCCCACGTCCTTCATCGCCTCAACCTCCCAAGGCATCCACCATCCGCCGTATGAGTAATCTTGGCTAGCAATTAATAACCACAATTATTTACCCACCAAAATTTTTCTTCGAAAAACTTAGGCGGGTTTACTTTTCAAAGTTCTTTCCTTTATAATCAAAAAACCGCTTTTTGAAGCGGCTTTCTAGTGAAAATTAAATTTCACCAGAATTTAACCGCTTCTATTTAAAATCATACTACTTGCTTCCATACCTAATATCAATTTAACAAAACAAAAGGGTTTGTCAAGCCCCCCACCACTTTATACTGACTTCTAAAACAAGTTTTACAAGCTACTTACTTCCACAAAATTGTGAAACGAATTGGAAATCCGCATAAAGTGGTGGGGGGCAAGCCCTCCTATTCGGAAATTTTTCTTCTCAAGTCCTCAATTATTTTAGCAGCCACATCCTTTCCCCCCAACCCAAATGCTAGACCAAAAGCCAGGGCAATCATTCCAAAAACTGCCGTGATTAAAGTATTAATCAAGGCCTGAGCGACACCCAATTGAACCAAGATTGCCAATCCGGCAAAAATATATATTGCCCAGCGAACCATTCCTCCTAAAATACCGACATATTTTACTCCAATCTTTTGAACACTTGCCCTGATAATTTTGTCTAAAATATCAGCCACAATGACGGCAACTACAAAAATTAAAATAGCAACAATTAAATTAGGGAGCCAGCTAATCAGTTTATTTAAGACACCGGCGAACTGAGAAAGTCCTAAAATCTCAACCGCTATAAGCAAAAAAACGATAACCAAAATCCATTTAAAAATCGCTCCAACAAATTCTGAGGGATTAACTCTTAATTCGGCTTTTTCTAAAGCCCCTCTCCAACCAGTTATTTCAAAGATTTTATTAAATCTTAATCTAGTCAAAATCCCAGCCACTATCTTTCCTATTCCCAGAGCAATAAAATAACCGATGATAAAAACAATTATTGCTCCAATCAAATTTGGAATAAAATTCAGAAATCCCTGCCAGGCATTTTGGAGGGCTTGAATGGTTATTGCGGTCCAATCTTGAATCATACTTTTGTAACTTTACAACTTTTAGTTGAATTTCGACCTTTACCCCGCACCTATTTCAGTGAAAGTCTGTGGTTATGGAAGGATATAAGGCGACCCCGCCTCTCGGCTCTGATTATTTGTTACTACAAGTCTTCATAAAAATAGGTGCGGGGTTTAAAAATTATTCTATTATACCAAAAACAAAAAGAGTTGTCTTGTGGAAAACTCTGGTGGACCCGGTGGGAATTGAACCTTCACCCGCCTAAATTTTGTGGACCGATGGGGACTCGAACCCCAGACCTCCGCATTGCAAATGCGATGCTCTACCAACTGAGCTATCGGCCCTCGTAAAAATTTTGGCGGGCAAGCTTTCTCCCCCCTCAAGAAAAGGAGTTCGTGTCTGATTGTTCGAGTGGGTGCGGAAGGAGTCGAACCTTCCACCTCTTCTTTATCAGAGAAGCGTTCTACCGCTGAACTACGCACCCAAAATAAATAATTCTTTTTTGACTGGAAAATTGTTTATTCTTTTTTTAAAGACAATATTTAATCCAATTTCTTTAAAAATTTTTTCCCACCCCTTTTCTGAATTAAAAGAGGTTTTAACTGGGTTCCCAAAAAGTTTATCAAAAGAAATTCCGTGAAACCAGCAAACCAATTTTGATAAACATCCTTCTGCCAGGTCTTCGTAGATAATGATTTTATCTCTGGTTACTCTTTTGGCTTCACTTAAAAGGGCTACCGGATCTCGGCTGTGGTGTAAAACATAATTTATTAAAACAACATCGAAAGAATTTTCTGAAAAAGGGAGGTGAAAGCCATCTATAATCTGGAAAGGGAGAGGCAAAACCCTACAATCTTTTATATCTACACCAAGAACCTTGGCCTGAAAAAAATCTTGAAAGGTATTCCCTATTATTCCCGAACCGCAACCTAAATCAAGAATTTTAGAACCTTTCTTAATAAAATCCTGGCAGTCTCGGCACATTTTCTGAGCTGCCTTTTGGTAAAATTTAGAAAAAATTCGATAATAATTCATCGACTCTTTGCTTTGCTAAAACTGCCAATTACTAACTCCGGTATTAACTTTTTAAAAGAAACTGAACTAATCTTTATTGAAAAATTATAATCACCGCCATTAACGATAAGTTTTGGTTGATTTATCAAAGATTTATCAGCAAAAGTTCCAAGTCCCCATAAATTTCCGAAAGGAGGAACAGCCCCAACTTTTACTCCTTTAAATTTATTTTTTATTAATCTTTCTGAAACCAATTCTACTTTTTTGGCTTTTAACAATTTTTTAATTTTTTCTTTGTCTAAATTTTTATTTGCCGGAATCAAAACCACTGCCAACTTTCCACTTGCCCCGTAGGAAGCCGAAGGCTTTCCTTCGGGGTCTGTTTTAAAAACCAGAGTTTTCCCAACCATTTTTTCTGGAACTTTTAAAGTTTGAACTTTATCATAGGCAGTATAAACTGTTTTGTGCTCTATTATTTGATATTTAACCTTACTTTTCTCTAAAAAATTGATTAGCTTTTTTGGAACTGGCATACTTAATAATTTTACCAAAAATAAAAAGCCTGTAAAGGCCAATTTCAATAAAAAACCCGTATCGGAAAGGGGTCGGGGAAACTGACAGTTTCCCCGTGTAGGAAAACAGGGAGGCCGAAGGCCGACCGCCAGAAACCGAGGGTGTTCAAAGAGATAAATCTCTTTTCTCGCCTCACTGCGTTCGGCTTCTGGAGAGCGAGCCCGAAGGTCGCCGAAGGCGACCGCTGGCACTTTCGTGCCAGAGAGGGCGAGCGATAAACTTTGTAATACCACTAGTTTCTTAGAGTTGCCCCGGATCGATCTTTGAGGTGTTCGATCAATACCCTAGGATTGATAATAGAATTCTCAATCATCAATTCCAATCGACACTAATTAGATCCAGATATCTAAAATCTAATATCTAAAATCTAATTTAAAATGTAGTGATCCACGAGCAGCTTCCGCTACCCGTGCCTTGTTCATGTTTTCCCCTATATCGCTATAAGGCATGGACTATATCTTCATCCTCTTTCTTAAAGTTCTTATTTTTCTTGGATGCCATGATTCTATCCTCATTATAAATTTTTTCTGTGAATCTGCTAAGACGTACATTCTCCAATAATCAGGATCTACTTTTCGGCTCGGATTATGAATTTTCCCTGTTTCTATACCTAGATTAGTTAGAAGCTTCTTTAATTTCTCCAATTTTTCTTTATTATTCTGAACTAATTGAATGTAGAATCTTGCTTTACTGTCTCTGGGAATGCCACCTTCGGCATCGAAAAATCCTCTAATATATCCAATCTTTTCTTTCCTAGTCTTTAATTTCATTGGATCGAATTTGAAATCTAAGAAGTCTGCCAAAGTTTCTAGAACATACACTTCCCTATCTGAACCCTCTTTATAAATCCAGGAATTGTAGCCCAATTTTTTCAATGACTTTTGTAAGACTTTTAACCATTCGGTACCTTTCTGTGAAATTCGGAATCTCCGATTACTGCTGAACGTTCCATCATGCAACGCTCCAAGAAAATAAGTTTGTATCTCTATTTTAGAAAGAGGAGCTCGGCGTGTAGTCTCTGAGGGGCGAAGCACATAACGTTTTATGTGCTCGCTTCCCTGCTGGTTGTCTGCACTTGAGATTTTTTCACTCACGTTAATTTATTTTAACATAAGTAATCCAAGATACACAGAGTTTCCAGCATATAGCCAAGTTTCTCTCTAAGGGTTTCCCCTTATGGTCGCAACAAAAGCAGATTGCTTCTACGACTTCGCCCCTCTCACTGAGCCCAGCTTAGCTCCCCTTGCGGGGCACTTCGGCTATTCCCAGCTCGCTTGGCGTGACGGGCGATTATCCTCTGGGAATTCAGAGTTGATGTTCCCACCGCACGAGCGGATTTCCCGCATACGGCGAGCTCTAATGCATTTTTTGTTTAAGTTGGTATAAACTCTTTAAACCTGATTTAGTTAAGTGTTCTCCTTTTCTAATTTCGTTCATTATTTTACAAAAGATTTCAAAATCCTTTCTTTTCGACATCAATTTTAATCGATTTTTCTTGAAAAACGGCATAACGATCTTTTCTAAATCGTTCCGGTTTCCTACTTCATATCGATAACAGTTTTGATGATTTTTCCGTTTATCTATCTGGAAATATACGTTTCCACAACCGAAGAAATTTTTTAATTCATACAGAATATCTTTATCTTTTTCTATAAGTTTCAAATAAAATCTCGGTTCGGCTCTTGTTCGTCTCTTCACTTTCTTTTTAAAATCAGGGTTCCGAATATAAACGGTGAAGCTACCTTCTCCATCTACTAAACCAACTATATAATTTGGGTTTAACATTGCATTAGAGTGAACCCTTCCCCGCCTAAGTTTTGCTTTGCAAAATTTTGGCGGGTACTATGATTCAGCTGACTTCTGACGCTGCGTCAATTCCATTATACAGCATCAGATCTCCTCGGGTCAACACATAAACCATTCCTGGCATCCCGAATCGAGCCGGTGGAATTGGTCTTCCCCATGCTCACCGCCCATCCATGGGTCGGCCAGCTCTTTATAATTCGGGCTACCATTTGCATCCAGACCCTCTACCATTTGCCTCGCGGCAAATGATTGTCTTTCAGCTACTCTTCGTTGAGCCAACGAAGGGAGAGATTTTAACTCTCTGGTTTGTGTACCTGCCGAGCGCGTTTATTGTGAGTACAAGGCTCAGAAACATATTCACCGTGACGTGGCTGATTCACGGTTACTAGCGATTCCGGCTTCATGAGGTCGGGTTGCAGACCTCAATCCGAACTAAGACTGCTTTTGATGGGATTAGCTCCGCGTTACCGCTTTGCGACCCTTTGTAGCAGCCATTGTACCACGTGTGCAGCCCAGGGCGTCAAAGGGCCGTGCTGATTTGGCGTCATCCTCACCTTCCTCCCCGTTATCCGAGGCAGTTTCCTATGACATCCCAGCTCCTCGCTTCCGCTCGTCGCTGTTTCCTACGAAAGTACGAATTTTTTACGAAAATACGAAATTTATTTTTTTCGTAATTTCGTACGGTTTCGTAATTTCGTAGGATAACTCCGAACGAAGGTGAGGAGCCAAGCAAACATAGGATGAGGGTTGCGCAGGTTTCCCCATTGAAGGGAGCATCTCAAGACACCTGCTGACGACCATATGCGTCCGAAATTACTTTCGGTATGGACTATACCATTTCCCATTCACCCGCCTAAATTTTTTTAAAATTTTGGCAGGGTTGGTAGCTGGAAAAAAGAGGGAAAGAGAGCACTTTCTTTCCTTACTTTAAAGTACTTTTGTGGTCTTTTTCTCTTGATCGATTCTTATAACTCCTCGGAGTTTAAATTTTTCAAGAGTATTTTTCCGTGAATTAAATTCTCCTACAAACTTACGAGCAATTTCTATTGCTTCGGAGTCGCTACTAGCCTCAATTTCTTTTGTGCAAACTATCGCTTCTTTCTCTCGCCATATACTAACATATTTTATTTCATATTTCATTTTTATCCCTCCTTCTTCCAACTACCAGAAATGGGAACCAGCGTGTAATGGAAATTTATTCCATTAAACTCTCTTGCCCAAGAGAGTTAAGTCTCTACGGAATGCGAGTACTAATTTTTGCAACTTCATTGAATGAGGTGAAATGCTTTCTAAAAATTTATTTACTTCGTAACGAGAAATATATAGACAGAAGGTTTTTGCGGACTGGTAATAATAAACTTTTACCTTCTTAATACCAATTCTTTCGAGAAGTTTTCTATCTATTTCTGCTTCGCTTTTTCTTCCATAAACAATCCGGCAGTCGCTTCGCAGATTTTTATCAATTGAGCCATCGCCATCAAAACGTCCAGCAAGATAGGCTCGGATAATTTTAGTGTCCTTTAAATCACTCACTCTATTCTCGGCAGAAGTAAATTCTCTTAATAAGGGCCTACTATTAACGAATAAATGGTTCCGGTTAAATTTTATCCTATTTTCTGGAAAAAATTTCTTTAAAAATTCTCTAAATATCTCAATTAAATCAGAATCTGTATTACTTAATCCAATCGAACTCGCCCACCAATAACTATCGGCGCACCAAAGACCAAGAATGTAAGCATCGTCCTCGTTCGAGAAGAAATTACAAAAATTAGTACTCGCACTTCCCACGGTATTACCCATTCTTTAATTATATCATTAAAGAATTCGGGTTTCACCGTTATGAGCTGGTTTTTCAATCTAGATTACTCTAGAAAGGGTCGTATGCTTTTCTTAAAGCATCAACCATGCAGCACCTGTCCTGTTGTCCTTGTGGGTAGATTCGCCTTTCGGCGAACTTTCAACAGAATTTCAAGCCCTGGTAAGGTTCCTCGTTTGTCGTCGAATTGAGCCACATGGTCCACCGCTTGTGTGAGCCCCCGTCTATTCCTTTGAGTTTTAGCCTTGCGGCCGTACTTCCCAGGCGGGACACTTAACGCGTTAGCTTCGCCACCCGAAGGGTCGACACTTCGAGCGGCCAGTGTCCATCGTTTAGGGCGTGGACTACAAGGGTCATATTGTAGATTTCTATTTCTCCGATTGCTCGGAGGATCGGACTATATCATCCCGCCGAAATTTTCTTTTAAGAAAATTTTTGCGGGTCCAGCGTTGGCAAAAACCTAAAAAGATTTCTGCACTTAGTCTCTACGGGGCGAAGCACATAACGCTTTATGCACTCGCTTCCCTCGGGATTACCCGCCGACTGACGGGTTTCCCCGATACAGCTAGATGCGCACTCTGACGTCACCGTCAGAGGGGACACCCTTTGTTCCGTTTTGTGGAGCCGGAACGGGATTTATCTAATCCTTTTTGCTCCCCACGCTTTCGTCCCTCAGCGTCAGGGCCATCCCAGCTGAATGCCTTCGCTTTTGGTGTTCCGGCAGATATCAACGGATTTCACCCCTACACCTGCCGTTCCATCAGCCTCTAACGCCCTCTAGCCCACCAGTTTTTTCCGCAGCTCCTAGGTTAAGCCCAGGAGATTTAACAGAAAACTTAGCGGGCCGCCTACGGACCCTTTACGCCCAATAAATCCGGATAACGCTTGGGATCTCTGTCTTACCGCTGCTGCTGGCTATATAACTTTTATAGCTATATGGACTATATTATCATCCTCTTTTGAGGAGCTCAGCGTATTATGACTAATAAAGATTAGCCATCCATCACATAAAGTGATAAGTCTCTGAGGGGTTAATTATATTTAGGTAATTTATATCGGAAACAATTTAAAATGAACGGTTCTATGATTTTTACAAACCGGTCTCGTCCTGTTTTGCCGATATAAATTTGAGGATATCTTTTACTCCTGCAAATAGGATATTGGATAGAAGATATAATACCAAAATTATTATCTAGAACTTTTGATAATAATCGGCATTCTTCCAAAGTAAAAGCATTTGTTTTGAGACTAAAAGCATAATGACTTTTTGGTCTAAAATCCAAGCTTCCGTCATCCATATACCAAATTGCAAGACTTAAAGGATTAGTTAAAAATTCTGAAATATTTTTAGGCACTACTTTCAGACCATTTGGATAAAATAACCTCCTGAAGTTTATCAAATCTGAATTAGATTCGGTGTTGAATTTCCATTGGTTATTATCCGTTCTTTTTTTTGGCAAACCGGGGCAAATAGTACTTAGTTTCTGATGAAGCCAAAACACATATTCTTTTTGACTTTCAGAATGTTTAATTTCTAAACGACAACCACCATACTTATCTTTGTGTATGTAGCCATCACCCAATAGCGTGCCAGTAATAATTGCCTTTTGTTCTTCAGAAATTTTAACCACCATACCTTAATTATAACAACTTCCCTGCTGATTGTCTTTTACCGCGCTCGCGATTTGCGAGACTTCAGCGGACAGTAAAAGATGTTCCAGCATATAAGCTGAGTTTTTCTATTCTCCATTACTGGAGAAGCTCTGCGCCGATTCTTTACGAATCCACAGAGTTAGCAATCCCTTATTCCTCCGGTACTCTCATCCCCCACCA
>Ga0210044_10011779_pt1 | contig 10130 bp, 8 predicted proteins | sample CryGey13umfilter_2_FD_183959 | JGI IMG/M metagenome (GOLD analysis project Ga0210044, IMG submission 183959) | Groundwater microbial communities from aquifer in Utah, USA - Crystal Geyser 4/9/14 3 um filter (SPAdes) (version 2) | ecosystem: Environmental > Aquatic > Deep subsurface > Groundwater...
TGGGCGGATTCGAGGGCACCGCGCCGGTTGCCGTCAAACACCACGAGCCGCTGCCGTCCGGTGTCCCGACGGCACCAGCGCAGCGCCAATTCCCACGCCTCGACCTCGGAACCCGCGACAACCCAGGGACCGAACTGCGGCAGGAGCTCCTCGAACAATTCCAGGAGTTCGATCTCGACCGCCGCGTGAAAACCAGCGGCGAGCCCCAGGGTCGAGGCGCGCCGACCGGCGTCGAGCAGGTACTGGTTGGCGTACCCGAGCAGGCACGTGCCGCCGCCACCGAGAACGTCGACATAGGCGACGTTGTCGGAATCGTACACGCGACACCCGGATGCCTTGGCGAGCAGCAGCGCCTCGCTACCCCGCCGCGCCACCAAGGGTGCGGCGCTTCGCGCGTGCGCCAGAAGTTCATCTGACCGTTGCCCCATGCCGGGTTTCGCCCTCCGTGGTGACAAGTGTACCGGGGACCGGCGAACGACTCAAGTTTCCTCATCGACATCGGACGAGTCGGAGTCGCCATAGACGAAATATCCGGCACACGGCTCCGAGCAAAACGTGCGCCCGAAGCGGAGGGTCGCGCAGCGTCCGCACACCCCCCGACCACACACCGGGCACTCCTTCACCGCCCACGCCGCAAAGTCCTTCCCACAGATTTCGCACCGACTCTCGGCTCGCTGCATAGGACAAGTATCGAGCCTCAGGCCGATGCACACAAGTGCCCCACGGAACTGCCCGGACGAGGCCCGGCCGCTCCCTTCGGAACAGGGGACTGGCTGAAGCATCTTGACCCGGTGCAATGGTAGAATGCGCGCCGCCAGATGGGCCGGCGTAGCTCAGCGGTAGAGCAGGGGTCTCATAAGCCCCGTGTCGGTGGTTCGATTCCACCCGTCGGCACCAATTCGTCCGGCATCGGCGCCCGCTTTCGCGGCAATGTCGTCGCCTCGTTTCCTGAAATTATCGGTGGGAAGGTCATCGTCGCCCTTTCGGGCGGCTCCGACTCGATGGCCTTGCTGCTGCTCCTTCACACTGCCGCCGATCTTCACCTTCGCTGCCACGCCGTTCACGTCCACCACCACGTCCGCGGCGCCGAGGCCGACGACGACGCCTCGTTCTGCGCCGCGACCTGCGCCCGGCTGGGCGTCGCCTTCACCCTCGCCCACATCGATCACGTCAGGCCGCGCGGCGTTTCGTCCGAGGCGTGGTGGCGTTCCCAACGGTACCGACTGCTCGAGACCGTTCGCGCCGATGTCGACGCCGTCGCCGTCGCCACCGGCCACACCCTCGACGACCAGGCTGAAACGGTCCTACTCAAGCTGCTGCGCGGCAGCGGACCACGCGGCGTCGCCGGAATCCGCCCCCGGACCGCTCGTGTCATTCGGCCGCTGCTGCCGTTCCGGCACGACGAACTGCGCCGCTTCCTGGTCGCCGCCGACCAGAGGTGGCGCGAAGACAGCAGCAACCGAGCCACCGAGTTGCCCCGGGTCATGGTCCGGAACAGGATCCTACCCGAACTGGAAAGCCGGTTCCCGAACGCCAAGAAACACCTCGCCGCCTTTGCCGCGGCGCTCGCCGATGACGAACGCGAACTGGCCAGGGAACTTCAGACCCGCGCCACCTGGCCGGGACTGCGGTCGCCGGTCGCGCGTGCCGGCGTGGTTGCGTTGCCGGCCGCGTTGCGACACCGGTGGCTGCTCGAACTCGCCGCTCGCCTCCCCCTCGCGGAACCGCCCTCGCGGGAGCAGATCGCCCAGTTCGACCGTCTTCTCGCCGGCACGCAGCCCTCGGCGCTCGATCTCGGGCGCCACATCATCCTCCGTCGACGCGGCGCCGACCTGGTCCTCGAACCCGAGGGTATTCCGCGTTTTGCGCCGATCCCCGTCGGCGCCGGAGCGACCCGGCTCCCCGGCGGATTCTTCGCGCGGATCGCTTGCCCCACCACCGGTGAGCGCCACTGGGCGGTGCTGCGCGCCGATCTCCTCGACCGCCACCTGACCTGGCGCTCGGTGCGACCCGGCGAGCGCATGCCGGGGGAGCCCAAGGGCCGCATCGCGCGTCTGCTTCAAGGCGCCGGCGTGCCCCGCCCGTGGCGGTCGGCGTGGCCCGTTCTCGAAGCCGATGGTAGGATGGTCTGGCTTCCTGCGGTCGCCGTGGTCACCGGCTGGGAAGCCGCGGGCGGTGGAATCAGGGCCGCCCTGGAGGAACCATGGCAGTACCTCGTGAAATCGTAGCAGCGGATGTGATCGCGGCCCGCGTCGCCGCGGTTGGCGCGCGCATCGCCGCTGACTATGATGGCAAGGATCTGGTCCTGGTCGGAATGCTGAAGGGTGCGACCGTGTTCGTCGCCGACCTGCTTCGCGCCATCACCGGCCAGGTTCGCTACGAACTGGTCAATGTCAGTCAGGAGGCCGACGCTCGCGGCGAGGTCGTCGAACTGCATTACGCCACGCACGTCCGCATTGCCGGTTGTCATGCCCTCATTCTCAAGGACATCTGCCACTCCGGCGTCACCGAGAATTACCTACTCACCCACCTGGCCCAGCACAATCCGGCGAGCCTGGAGATCGCGGCCGTCGTCAACAAGCGCAACCTTCGCCGAGTCGCCGTCGAGCCGAAATACGTCGTCCTCGAGGATGTGCCTGAAGGTCGACTGGTCGGCTACGGCATGGAATATGAAGGTCGGTGGGGGAATCTTCCCGGGCTGCACCTCCTTGATGGGGTCTGACGGAGTGCGGACGGCCGAGGCGCCGCCACAAAACGCGGAGAACCTGTGAATCAGAACGTCCGAAACGTCCTGCTGGTTGGCGTCATCATCGTCTCGGTGGTGGTCCTGTGGAACTGGGTCACAACCACCCGGGCCGGGACCAAAGAGATCGCTTTTTCCGAGTTCCTGGATCAAGTCGACAAGGGCCAGGTGACCGAGGTTGAGATTCGCGGCGACGAAATCTACGGCCGCTCAACCGATACGCCGCCCGCCCACACCCTAGGCGCCTCCCCGTTCAACTTCGTCACCACCTCGCCTGGCTACGACGATCTCGTCAAGGTCCTCCGGGCCAAGAGCATCAAGATCAAGGCCGTCTCGCCCAACCAGGGCGGGATCTGGGCCGCGCTGCTCGGCTGGTTGCCGTTCCTGCTGCTCATCGGCATGTGGTGGTTCTTCTACCGGCAGATGCAAGCGGGTGGCAATAAGGCGATGTCGTTCGGCAAGTCGCGAGCCCGACTCCTCAACCCCCAAGCCAAGCGAGTCACCTTTCAGGACGTGGCGGGGGTCGACGAGGCCAAGGAGGAACTCGGCGAGATCATCGATTTCCTCAAGGATCCGCAGAAATTCCAGAAGCTCGGCGGCAAGATCCCCAAAGGAGTTCTATTGATGGGCCCGCCCGGCACCGGCAAGACCCTGCTCGCCCGCGCCGTTGCCGGCGAGGCCGAGGTGCCGTTCTTTACCATCTCCGGCTCCGACTTCGTCGAGATGTTCGTCGGTGTCGGTGCCTCGAGGGTCCGCGACCTGTTCGAACAGGGCAAGAAGAACGCCCCATGCATCATCTTCATCGACGAGATCGACGCGGTTGGCCGGCACCGCGGCGCCGGCCTCGGCGGCGGTCACGATGAGCGCGAGCAGACGTTGAACGCGCTGCTCGTCGAGATGGACGGATTCGAGTGCAATGAAGGCGTCATCCTGGTCGCCGCGACCAACCGGCCCGACGTGCTCGACCCGGCGCTGCTGAGGCCCGGGCGCTTCGATCGCCGCATCGTCGTCAGCCGCCCGGATCTCAACGGCCGAACCGCGATTCTCAAGGTCCACACGACGAACATCACCCTCGCCGCCGACGTCGATCTGCCTATCCTAGCCCGTTCGACTCCAGGCTTTTCGGGCGCAGACATCGCCAACCTGGTTAACGAGGCGGCTTTGCGGGCGGCCCGTTTCGACAAGGTATCGGTTGAAATGACCGACTTCGAATTCGCCAAAGACAAGGTCATGATGGGTGCCGAGCGGCGGTCTCTTGCGCTTTCCGAGGATGAGAAGCGGATCATCGCGTTCCACGAGGCCGGCCACGCCTTGGTGGCGGCGGTTTTGCCCTACACCGACCCACTCCACAAGGTCACCATCATTCCGCGCGGTCTCGCTCTCGGCCTGACTCAGCAGCTTCCGACCGAAGATCGCTATCTCATGGGTAAGGCGTACCTCCAAGATGAACTGATCGTGCTGATGGGTGGGCGCCTCGCCGAGGAAATCGTGTTTGGTGCGGACCAAATTACCACCGGTGCCGGCAACGATCTCGAGCGGGCCACCGATCTCGCCCGCAAGATGGTGTGCGAGTGGGGCATGTCGGATCTCGGCGTGCTCACCTTCGGCAAGCGCGAGGAGGCGATCTTCCTCGGTCGGGAAATCGCCCGCCACCAGGACTATTCGGAGGCGACCGCGGTGGAGATCGACAAGCAGACCCGGCAGCTCGTCGGCGCCGCACACGCCCGCGCCCACACCATTCTCACCGGCCACCGACCGGTGTTGGACCGGATCGCCGAGGCTCTGCTCGAGCGCGAGGTGCTCGACGGCGAAGAGGTCAACCGCATCGTGGCGGATTTCACCGGCGGGCCGATCGAGAAGCTCAAGGGCCCGCAGCGACCCGCCCGCGCGGAAGCTTAGTACCCCCTTTCGGACGGAACTTCACCGGCGTGCTCGGTGTCCTGCGGCGCTTCCGATCCGGGCGACGCGGTGACGACGTGGATCGCGGCATCAAACGTGGTTGCTCCGCACTTTGACTTTCTTCCGCCGAGCCCGGACAATCGGCCGCGATGGTGATTTGGAATCTGCTCGCCACGGCGATCGCGGCCGTCATTCTGCTCGTCGACACCTTGATCATGGCCAGTTTCGGCATCCTGGTCGGGCCGATTCCGCCGCGGGGCAACTGGACGCTGCGCGGTGCCCGCTGGTGGGCACGGATCATCATCGCGGGTGCCTTCGTTCGCCTACGCTGTGAGGACAGAGAACGGGTTCCCCGTGACACGCCAGTCGTATTCATGGCAAATCACGAGTCGTGGATCGACATCCCCGCCCTGCTTTCGGCGGTTCCGGTTCAAGTCCGGTTTCTCGCCAAGAAATCCCTCTTTCGCGTTCCGTTCCTGGGCTGGGCGATGTCGGCGATGACCTTCATCCCGGTCGACCGCACCAACCGACGCGAGGCGATCCGCTCCTTTGAGGAGGCGGGCCAGCGCATCTGCACCGGTCGCTCGGTCTTGCTCTTCCCCGAGGAAACGCGCGCGCCCTCGCGAGAACTGCTGCCGTTTCAGCGCGGCGGCTTCCTGATCGCCATCAAGGCCGGCGTGCCGATCGTTCCGATCGGCCTGGAAGGCGCCGGGCGCTGCCTGCCCAAGCACAGCTACCTGCTCCGCCCGGGGACGGTCACGGTGCGTTTCGGCGCGCCGATTCCCACAATCGGGCGCGGCGTCACCGACAAGGACGAGCTGATGGCCGAGGTCCGGGCAGCGATCGAAACGCTGCGGGGAAATCTGCCAGTGGGTGGCGCCGTTGACAGGGCAGGCGCCAAGAGCGCCGAAAGTGAGGTTCATGGTGAATAGCGCCGCGGTCACGGTGACTGAAGACAAGGTCTGGCACGCACTCGGCGGGGTCATGGACCCCGAGATTCCCTTCTCCGTCGTGGATCTGGGACTGGTTTACGGAGTCGCGGTCGATGACGGCACGCGAGTTCGGGTGCAGATGACGTTGACGACGAAGGGTTGCCCGCTGGTTCGCCACATCTCGGCGGACGCCGAGGCTGCCATCAAGCGGGAGACCGGCGCCACCGAGGTCGTCGTCGAGATCGTCTGGGATCCGGTGTGGAACCATGCCATGGCCGCGGAAAACGTCCGCGCCCACTTCGGCTGGCACTAGCAGGAAACTTCGACGATTCACCGGCATCATTACCGCCGGGAAGTCACATTCTTCATGTGCATCGCACCCACGATCCGACCGCCGCAGTCCAGGGACCCGGCAGTCGCGAGACTCGAACCGTTGTGCGAGGAGAACCATGGCAATTCACGAAGAGGACATCCGTCAAGCGCTGAAGGTCGTCAAGTTTCCCGGGCTGACGCGCGACATCGTGTCGTTCGGGTTCGTCAAGGCAATCGCGGTTGACGGCGGGAAGATCTCCGTTGAACTGCAGATCTCGTCCGCCGACCCCGATGCCGCCGCGCAAATCGAGCGCGAGGCCCGGGCCGCGCTGGAGTCGCTGCCCGGCGTCGAGGGGGTCGACCTGCATAGTTCGGCTCAAGTGCCCCAGGCGGGGCCGGCCGAAACCGCAATCCTGCCCGGCGTGCGCCACAAAATTGCGGTCGCTTCGGGCAAGGGTGGCGTCGGCAAGTCCACCGTGGCGGCAAACCTCGCCGTCGCGCTCGCCCGTGGCGGTGCGACGGTCGGACTCCTCGACGCCGACATCTATGGCCCGTCGCAGCACATGATGATGGGTTGCACCGCCAAGCCGATGCTCTCGGGCGACAACAAGATCCTTCCGGTCGACGGCCACGGCGTCCGCGTCATGTCGCTCGGCTTTCTGATGGATCCCGACCAGCCGGTGATCTGGCGCGGACCGATGGTCATGAAGGCGCTCCAGCAGTTCCTCGAGGACGTCGACTGGGGCACGCTCGACTATCTGATCGTCGACCTCCCGCCCGGCACCGGCGATGCCCAGCTCACCATCACCCAGATGGTGCCGCTCGACGGCGCCGTCATCGTGACGACTCCTCAGGATGTCGCCCTGATCGACGCGCGTAAGGGCCTTGCCATGTTCCAGAAGGTCAACGTGCCGGTCCTCGGCATCATCGAGAACATGTCGGCGTTCGTCTGCCCGCACTGCCACGAGCGCACCCCGATTTTCAAGGAGGGCGGCGGCCGGCGGACCGCGACGGAACTCGGCGTCCCCTTTCTCGGCGATGTCCCGATCGACCCGGCGGTGGTCGACTCGGGCGACGCCGGCACGCCGATTGTGGCGGCTCATCCCGACTCGGCCGCGGCCGCCGCGTTCGTTCACCTCGCCGACGTGGTCCGGGAACGAATCGGCGGCAAGTAGCGGTTCGCCCGATCGGAGCACCTCGACTCGTCGTCCGGTCACTCCACTGGAATCTATGGCAGCCTGTCCCGGGGCTAGAAGACGACGTACGCACCGTTGCGAATGATCCGCTTGCGAGTGTCGGCGTGGACGGCGGTGGCTTCCGCGATCTGGATCGGATTGCCGCGGGCGTAGACGATGTCCTGGTGGACGACCATCTCGGGCGAGCTGAATGCCGCCACCCCGACCGTCCCGCCGAGGTGATCGGAACGGCCGAACGCCCAGTGGAAGCCGGCCTTTTCATCCTCGAGCACGTTGCCGGTCACGACCGCCCGGTCGTTGCAGCCGAACGCGACCTCGGCGATGTTAGTACGGGCCGGATCGGCGCCGAAGAACGCGTGCAGCCGCCGCGCCTCGGTCCCGCTTCCCTCGACGCGGACGATGCGATTGCGCTCAACATGCAGGGTAACGAGTTCGGACCCGGCGCGGATCGGCAGCATGCCGGCGGTCCGCGACCGCATCCCGACCTGCTCCCCCTCGTACGGCACGATAAACGTCTCGCCCGACGGCAGGTTGATGATCCGGTCCCCCGGCTTGAAACGGGGCAGAAACCCGTCGTCCACCTCCGGGGTGCGGAAGCGTAGGTCAAACGTGCAGCGGTGACCGGTCGAAAACGCCACATCGAGGGTGTCGGCGCCGCGCAGCAGCGTGTCGAGGATCTTGGCCTTGCGCGCCACCTCGCGGTAGTCCGCGGCGAGCGCGGAGGCTTCCATGCGCTTCTGCACGCCAGGCAGCGACGCGGCGCGAAAGTCCGCCTTGCGTTTGCATAGCGGGTCGAGCGCGGCGGTCGCGGAGTACTGGGTGAGCAGCGTCGCGACCGTGGACTCGAGCAGCGTGTCGACCAGCGGCACCTCGCGCCCCTCCAGCCGTCCGGTCGCCGGGAAGTCGCCACCGTTGGCGCCGGTCGCCGGGTATGTCAGCATTGGCATCGTCGCAAACCCGCGGCCACGCCCCAGCGCAATGAACGCCTGGCGCCACTCCTCGGCCATGGCACGCCGTTCGCGCCAGAGGTCGTGGTCGTCCTCGCTGCGGTGCGGCAGGTCACACGCCACTAGGGCGATTTCGCCCGGTTGCGGGTCGAACACGTCTGCAAGCAGCTTGACAAGGTCGAATGCCATCACGACTCCCTCGCCCGCCAACTCTAGAAGTCCGGCGGGAAAATGGGAAGACCCGCTGCACGTCCGCGGTGGTCTCTGATCGGCCCCAATGGCTCGCCGCCTGGTTCGAGCGAGGGCCACGTCCGCACGGGCAAGGACAACGTCCAACGGAGTGAATCGATCCCGAGGCATTCGCGACATGCCGTCGCAGGCGGGGCTCGCGCGCACCCCGAAAGGCCACGGGGGGCGACATTGTCTGATACCCGTGGAAGATGCTGTCCGAAAAGAATTGCCGACCCGTCTGGGAATCGTACCCCTGCTTCAGGCGTGAGAGGACCCATTCGGCCTTCACTGGTCTGAGGAACCACCAGGAGATTGCGGCAGCTCCGGGTTGAAATAGACAGTTCAATCCATTCGCAGCGTACCTTCGTCGGGGCCCATGGAAAGCTGAAGCAAGACGTTTGGATACTCATGAGGCTTCCTGATGTGGATGGAATTGTGGATGAACCCAGGGAGTGCGCGCACGGGAGGAGCGCAACCTGGGGCCGATCACACATACAGGGGCGAGAAGAGCGCCCCTCCCCGGACGGACCCTTGCCTCTATTTCTTGACATACATAGATGAGCAATGTATAAAAGTTCTATGTACCGGACGTTCCCATCGCCGATCGCTGGACCCACCGGAGCATGAACGTCGGCAAGGACCTCGTCGCCGCCTCGGCCACCCCGTTGATCTTGGCCATCCTCAGCGGGGGCGAGAGCTATGGCTACGCCATCATCAAGCGCGTCGCCGAGCTGTCGGGCGGTGAGTTGCAGTGGACGGACGGCATGCTCTACCCCGTGCTCCACCGCCTCGAGCGCAACGGTTTCGTGAAGGCAGTCTGGGAGCAGTCGGAGTCTGGGCGGCAGCGCAAGTACTACCGGCTGACGGACAGTGGCGAGGAGGAGTTGGCGAGCCAGCGGCGACAATGGCAGGTGGTGGACTCCGCGCTGTGGCGGACGCGGCTCAAATCGTTCCAACTGGTGCTGCAGGGAGGCTGACTCGTGACGCAGCAAACCGAAGAACTCAGGGCCGGAAAGACCTCATCACTGGAAGAAGGCATTGCCCAGTGGCGCGCGTACCTCCGGCGCCATCAGGCGATCCACTCGGTGGACGCGGACGAGCTGGAGGATCACCTGCGCAGCCAGGCGAGCGCGCTCGCACAGGCGGGGCTCACGGAGGACGAGGCCTTCCTCATCGCCGTGAAGCGCATCGGAGACCTCGATGCGCTGTCGCGAGAGTTCGCCCGGGAGCACTCGGAGCGGCTCTGGAAGCGGCTCGTCGTCGCGCCCGATGTCGGCGGAGAGAGCAGGGGTAAGGAAGCCCTGATGGCGGTCGCCCTGGCGGTCGCCGCCGCTGTGGCCATCAAGGTCCCGGAGCTGTTCGGCGTGAGGATGCACCCGGACCGGGAGCTGCCAGCGTTCTACGTCCGCAACTTCAGCCTCTTCGTGCTGCCGTTCCTGGCGGTCTTCTTCGCCTGGAAGCGGTCTCTCGCGCCGGCGGGCCGAGTGTGGCTGGCGGTGCCGTTCGTGGCGGCAGCGGTGGCGATCAACGTCATGCCGTTTGCACAACGTGCTCACACCATGGCCCTGGCGGCGCTTCACCTGATCATCGCGCTGTGGCTCGCCGTGGGCTACGCGTACGCCGCCGGACGCTGGCGCGATCACGACCAGCGCATGAACTACGTGCGCTTCTCCGGCGAGTGGTTCATCTACTACGCCCTCATCGCCCTCGGCGGCGGCGTGCTGATGGGGCTCACCGCGTTCGTCTTCAGCGCCATTGGCCTGAGGCCGGAGTCGCTCGTGTCGACCTGGATCTTGCCCTGCGGCGCCGTCGGCGCCGTGGTCATCGCCGCATGGCTGGTAGAGGCCAAGCAGAGCGTCATCGAGAACAT
>Ga0210044_10011780_pt1 | contig 10129 bp, 7 predicted proteins | sample CryGey13umfilter_2_FD_183959 | JGI IMG/M metagenome (GOLD analysis project Ga0210044, IMG submission 183959) | Groundwater microbial communities from aquifer in Utah, USA - Crystal Geyser 4/9/14 3 um filter (SPAdes) (version 2) | ecosystem: Environmental > Aquatic > Deep subsurface > Groundwater...
CATCACCCAGCGTGCGGTCCAGATCCGTGGATGCTATGAGCGGCACCTCAAGCGGGACCCCCTGCTCGAGGGCAAGCTGACCTTCCGCATCAGCATCGATGCGCTGGGGCAAGTGACTGCAACTGACCTGATCTCGGACAGTTTCCCCGATCCCAGGGTCGGACAGTGCGCCCAGATCGTGATCCAGCGCTGGCAGTTTCCGCCAGGCAACGCCGTTCAGGTGGTCTATCCCTTCCTGTTCCGGCCCCAGTAGCTTTCGTTCTGGGACGTTGGAGGAATATCCCCGGCGGCCTGGCTCGTTAGAGATGTGACGGATCGCACCATAAATTGACTCTGCCCGGGCATTCCCTGACCATTGGGAGAGGGGATCTAACCGAGCTGGATCCAACCGAGCCGTTATTGGCCTGATCGGGCACTGATCATCAGGAGAGAGCATGCGCACTGTTACCAACACCTTCCGGATACTCGGCGTGGCGATGATGCTGGCGACCCTCGCGGGCTGCGGGCGATCACAGGTGCATGGCCAGTGCCCAGCGGGGACAACGCTGTGCGACTGCGAGCTCGACGGCACCTGCCACTGGTGCGGCGACGACTCCTGCAACTCGCTCGAGGACTGCAACAGCTGCCCTCAGGACTGCACCTGCGAGAAGTGCGGCGACGGTCAGTGCGGATCGGGCGAATCCTGCTCCTCCTGTCCTGACGACTGCGGCACGTGCCCGGTCCAGTGTGGGGACGGTCAATGCGAGGCGCCGTCGGAGACCTGCAGCAACTGTCCATCCGACTGTGGCAAGTGCCCCGCCACCTGCGGCGACGGTCAATGTGCCTCCGGCGAGACCTGCGCCAGCTGCTCCGTCGACTGCGGCAGCTGCTGCGGCAACGGCAACTGCGAATCGTGGTACAGCGAGACCTGTAGCACCTGCCCCGTGGATTGCGGCTCCTGCCCCGCGAAGTGCGGCAACGGCAAGTGTGAGCCTTCCGAGAGCTGCCAGAGCTGCTCCATCGACTGCGGCAAGTGCTGCGGCAACGGCAAGTGCGAGCCGAACTACAAGGAGACCTGCACCAGCTGTCCCTCCGACTGCGGCACCTGCCCCTCCAAGTGCGGCGACGGCCAGTGCCAGACCCCGACCGAGGACTGCGGCACGTGCCCCATGGACTGCGGCAAGTGCGACGGGTGCCAGTCCAAGAGCACGCCCGGCTGCTCCGGTTGCGGCTGCGAGGCCTGCGTCTGCAAGATGGATCCCTACTGCTGCAACAACGCATGGGACAACATCTGCGTCGGCGAATGCAAGAACCAGTGCGGTGGCTGCGGGACCAGCGTCTGCGGCAACGGCAAGTGCGACGGCAACGAGACCTGTACCTCTTGCCCCAAGGACTGCGGAGCTTGCCCTCCCAAGTGCGGCGACTACAAGTGCGATTTCAACGAGTCGTGCATGAGCTGTCCCCAGGACTGTGGGACCTGCTGCGGCAACGGCACGTGCGAGCCACAGTTCAAGGAGGACTGCACCACCTGCTCCATCGACTGCGGCCCCTGCCCGCCCCAGTGCGGGAACAAGAAGTGCGACGTCAACGAATCGTGCCAGATCTGCCCCCAGGACTGCGGGAAATGCTGCGGCAACGGGCAGTGCGAGTCGTGGTACGGCGAGAGCTGCACCACCTGCTCCGTCGACTGCGGGCTGTGCCCCAGCTGCGGCAACGGGACATGTGATGCGCCGCAGGAGGACTGCGGCGCCTGCCCCAACGACTGCGGCCAGTGCGACGGCTGTCAATCCAAGTCCTCGGCCGGCTGCTCCGGGTGCAAGTGCGAGACCTGCGTGTGCCAGATGGATCCCTACTGCTGCAACACGGCATGGGATGGGATCTGCGTCAACGAGTGCAAGAACCAGTGCGGCGGCTGCGGCGTCAACACCTGCGGCAACGCCAAGTGCGACCCCGGCGAGACCTGTCAGACCTGCGCCCAGGACTGCGGGCCCTGCTGCGGCAACACCAAGTGCGAGCCGCTGCTGGGAGAGAGCTGCAAGTCCTGCCCCAAGGACTGCGGCCCCTGCCCGCCCACCTGCGGCAACCTGTTCTGTGAGGCCACCGAGAGCTGCGCCACCTGCCCCTCCGACTGTGGCAAGTGCTGCGGCAACGGAAAGTGCGAGGCGGCCTTCGGCGAGACCTGCACCACCTGTCCCAACGACTGCGGCCCCTGCCCGCCCACCTGCGGCGACGGGAAGTGCGATCCGTTCAGCGAGACCTGTCAGAGCTGCCCGCAGGACTGCGGCCCCTGCCCGCCCACCTGCGGCAACGGCACCTGCGAGGCCTGGTACGGCGAGACCTGCACCACCTGCTCCCAGGACTGCGGCGTCTGCCCGCCCACCTGCGGCAACTTCGTCTGCGAGCCCCCGAAGGAGACCTGCACCAACTGCCCCGCGGACTGCGGCCTGTGTCCCGCCGTGTGTGGCAACGGTCAATGTGAACCACCGCTGGAGAACTGCTCCAGCTGCGCCATCGACTGCGGGCCGTGTCCGCCCATCTGCGGCAACAGCACGTGCGAGCCCCCGCTGGAGACCTGCCAGAACTGCGCCATCGACTGCGGACCCTGTCCCCCGGTGTGCGGCAACGGCACCTGTGAAAACCCGTTCGAGACCTGCGCGTCGTGCGCCATCGACTGCGGCAAGTGCTGCGGCGACGGCACCTGTGAGCCATGGTACAAGGAGACCTGCACCACCTGCCCCATTGACTGCGGCCCCTGCCCACCCAACTGCGGCAACGGCACGTGTGACTTTGGCGAGACCTGCACCAACTGCGCCCAGGACTGCGGCGTCTGCCCGCCGGTCTGCGGCAACGGCACCTGTGAGCCGGGCGAGAGCTGCACCACCTGCGCCGCCGACTGCGGCCCCTGTCCGCCCCAGTGCGGCAACAAGAAGTGCGAGCCTCCGTCGGAGAGCTGCCAGAACTGTCCGGGCGACTGCGGGCAATGCTGCGGCAACGGCACCTGCGAGGCGTACTACGGCGAGACCTGCACCACCTGCGCCCAGGACTGCGGCGTCTGCCCCGTCTGCGGCGACAAGAAGTGCACCGCGCCGCAGGAGGACTGTGGCACCTGCCCGGCGGACTGCGGCAAGTGTGACGGGTGCCAGGCCAAGAGCACGCCAGGGTGCCCTGGCTGCGCCTGCGAGGCCTGCGTGTGTCAGATGGACTCCTACTGCTGCAGCAATGCCTGGGACGGCATCTGCGTCAACGAGTGCCAGAACCAGTGCGGCGGCTGCGGCATCAGCTCCTGCGGAAACGGCACCTGCGAGGGTGCGCTGAACGAGACCTGCGAGAGCTGTCCGGCGGACTGCGGCCAGTGCTGCGGCAACTCCGCCTGCGAGCCATGGTTCAACGAGACCTGCGCCAACTGCCCCAAGGACTGCGGCACCTGCCCGGCCCAGTGCGGCAACGCCAAGTGCGAGCCACCCTACGAGGACTGCGCCACCTGCGCCCAGGACTGCGGCACGTGCTGCGGCAACGGCACCTGCGAGCCGTGGCACGGTGAGAACTGCACCAAGTGCCCCGTCGACTGCGGTCCCTGCCCGCCCTCCTGCGGCAACGGCACGTGCGAGCCGGCCAAGGGCGAGACCTGCGTCAACTGTCCGACTGACTGCGGATCCTGCAACCCGGTCTGCGGCAACGCCAAGTGCGAGAGCCCGTACGAGTCGTGCCAGAGCTGCCCGGCGGACTGCGGCACGTGCTGCGGCAACGGGACCTGCGAGCCGCTGTTCAAGGAGACCTGCAACAGCTGCCCCACCGACTGCGGCCCCTGCTCCTGCGGCAACGGTGCCTGTCAGCCAGCGCAGGGCGAGAACTGCCAGAACTGCGCCAAGGACTGCGGTTCCTGCACCGACATGTGCCAGGCCCACACCTCCCCGGGCTGCAACGGCTGCGCCTGTGAGAGCTGCGTGTGCAACGTGATGGCGAGCTGCTGCAACACCGCCTGGACCGGGATCTGCGTCGCCATCTGTCAGTACTACTGCAAGGGTCCCTGCATCTGAATCCCACCAGGAGTAGACCATGTACCGACAACCAGTCGCAGTCACGCTGATCTGCTGTCTGCTGCTCGCCTGCAGCGACGACACCTCCAGCCTCGACACAATCCCCCACAAGCCCGACGTGCTGGCAGTGGACAGCATGCCTGACGGCCCGACGGCTGACGGCCAGCCGGATGCGGCACCCATGGACCAGACTGCCCCCGACAGACCGTTGGCGCCCGACCTCACCCCCGCCGACGGACCGATGCCCGCCGACGGGCCGATGCCTGCCGACGCGCCGATGTCCGACGCCGCCCTGCTCGCCACCTGCCAGCAGCTGAACACCGACTACGTGGCTCAGGTCGCGCTGGCCAAGAAGTGCTCCCCGATGCTGCCGGTGGTCCAGTGCACTACGCTGGTCAACACCCAGCTCGCCTGCCCCTGTCCGACCTACGTCGAGCAGGGCAACACCGCCGCGCTCCAGCTGCTGACCAAGCTCAAGGCGCAGTGGACCGCGCTGGCCTGTGCGTCGCTCTTCGTCTGTCCGGCGATGCCGTGCTACCTGCCGAGCTCCGCCGCCTGCACCCAGTCCGGCACCGTCGGCGTGTGCAAGGACAACTAGACTTTCACTGGGGTCTTGATCATCGATTGGGGTTGGGCTCCGGCAACGCCCCTGGCGCTCGCCTGGCCTGCGCCCCTGCTACGCACAGGTGAGCGCAACGACACGCGCCTCCTGGTTGGGCAGAGTCCGAAGCCCGGTGCAACCCGAGGGACCATGCGGCATGGTGGCTCCGAATGCATCGTATTTGATGCAAACCGAGGGACCATGCAGCATGGTGGCTCCGAATGCATCGCATATGATGCAAACTGAGGGGACCATGCGACATGGTGGCTCCAAATGCATCGCATATGATGCAAACTGAGGGGACCATGCGACATGGTGGCCCCAAATGCACGCAAATGCACGCGAAGTCGCCCCACCGACGGCCTCCGGATCCAAACGTCAACGTCGAACCGGTTGCGACCGGCCTGGCGTCGGGGTAGAACCAGGGCATGACGGCAGACAGCAAATTCGAGGTCGGCATCCTGATGGGCAGCTCCCACGATGCCGAGGTGATGCATCGCGCGCAGGAGACGCTGGAGCGGTTCGGCATCTCCTGCGAGGTGCTTGTCCGCTCCGCCCACCGCTGCCCCCAGGAGACGGCGGAGTACGCGAGCACCGCCCGGGAACGGGGGATCAAGGTCATCATCACCGGCGCCGGCATGGCGGCTCACCTGGCCGGGGTCGTGGCGGCCCACACCACGCTGCCGGTGATCGGCGTGCCCATCGCCTCCGGCCCGCTGGGAGGCCAGGACGCGCTGATGGCCACGGTGCAAATGCCCGGCGGCACGCCGGTGGCCACGGTGTCGATCAACGGGGCCGAGAACGCGGCCCACCTCGCGGCCCAGATCCTGGCGCTCTCCAGCCCGAAGCTCGCCCGCAAGCTGGTCGAGTTCAAGGAGGAGCAGCGGCGCAAGGTGCTGGAGAAACCCGCTCCCGTGGGGTTCTGAGCCGCACGAAGCCGCGCGATGTGTTAGCGTCCCTCAATGCCCGGTGAGAGGCGCACGGTCCTGCTGATCGACCAGGACCCTCAGGTGGTGAGGTTGGTCCGGACGCTCGACGGGCCCCTCCTGAGGATCGTGGTCCACGGCGACGATGCGGACCCTCAGGTGATCCCCGACCTCGTGCTCCTCGATCAGCGAACCGGGCTCGGACAGGTGTCCGGGTTCGTGGATCAGGGGTGCGCGGTGGTGGTGCTGTCCGACGAGGAGTCGCTTCTGCATCACTTCCGTGGGATCCAGCTCGGGGCCTGGGACTACGTGCACAAGCCGCTGGACGCCGCGGGGCTGGCCCGCCTGCTGGCGCTCCTCGTGCAACGGCTGGATCAGGGGGAGCGGCCAAACCCCGTGACGGTACCGGGCATCTCGTCCCTGATGGCCCAACTGAACCACATCGAGCGTGAGGCCATCACGGGGGTGTTGACCCTGCAGCGTCCCGGCGGCAGCGGCTACATCCTGTTCAGCTTCGGTGAGGTGCAACGGGCGAAGTACACCGGCCACAGCGGTCACCTGGCGCTCAACGCCATGGCCGCCGTGGGCGACTGGACCACGTCGTTCAAGGAGGAGCGGGAGGACACCGACGCGGCCATCTCCCCCGCCGCGCTGGAGGGCCGCACGCGGCATGACCGCGCCCGGCATGATCGCGCGCGGGATCCAGGCTGGCGTTCCATCGCCACGCGGATCGCGTTCTACGGCCCCCCGACCGACTCGCTCGTGGATCACGATCCGCACGAGGCGGTCACACGCCAGGCCCAGCTCCCGCCGGCCGAACTCCTGCGCACTGTGGTGGACGCCCGTCCCGCCGGCCTGGACGCACGACCCACCGAGGTCGGCACCACGCTGCTGTCGGACCTGGAGGCCGTCACCACCGACGAGTTCTACGCGGAGGACAGCACCACCGACCCCACGCGGCGCGCTCCGAGCCCGAACCCGTACGTGGAGCTGCAGGTGATCTACGGCGACGAGGCCGCGGAGGACGACCATACCGACCGGTTCCGCAAGGGGCCGGCGTCCGGCAACAGACGGCGTTGATCTGGTGGGATTTCGTTGCTCGAGCCCGTCAGGGCATACGCCCCTTGAGGTCCACCATGAACACCGAGGCGTTGTTCTTCGCGTCCAGCATGCGATAGAAAACGCGGTCTCCCTCGACCCGGGGCTGCAGCTTGTTTCCGGGGCCATCGGTGAGCTTGAGCTCTACCGTGAGCAGCATGTCCCATGACATGTGGCGAGGCTCGCTGAACGCGCTGTTGACCTCGGACGGCGCACTCTGCAGGTTCTGGTGTACCGGCCGCAGCCAGACCCGCGCCTTGGCCTCCACGGTCTTGCTCGGATCATAGCTGAAGGGCGCCTTGGCCTCCACGGTCTTGCTCGGATCATAGCTGAAGGCCGCGGGGTCGTGGGGGTAGTCCTGCTGGCGCCATATCCACTCCAGCGAGCTGGTCTTCTTGCGCCAGAAGCGCTTTCCGTCGTCGCCGATCTGGCAGCCAAGCTCGTTGCGGTCCGTGCAATACGCCCAGTCGTGTCAGGCGCAGTATTTGGCGTCGAGCGGATCACTGCGGTCATTGCCAGTCGGCGTGAAGTCGAGCAGGTTGTCATTGACCACGGCGTAGCCCGAGGGCCGATATGAGATGCTCTGACGGGCGCCGAAGATGGTCCCGGAGAGCATCATCCCCATCATCTGCTTCTCCAAGGAGCTGTCGACAGGCACAACCTGCGCACTTCCGAGCGTGACGCTCGGCAATGAGTGAGTCGCAGGCGTCGCCGAGCAAGCCGGGGTGCAAAAACACCTCTCCGGCCGCGTTGCTGTTGCGCTGGGAGGCATTCGGGTTGTCGAGGCTGTCCGCTGTCCCATCCTCGTCCCGGTCGCTGCTCCCTGTACAGGCCTCCCACGCGCCGTGTCGGCAAAGATCGTCAAGGAAGGAGCGGGGGACATACGCGGCCAAGAAGGTCTCAGTGACGTTGCACGGGTCGGCTCCTGCCTGTCCGCCATTGACAACGCCGCCGACCTTGTAGGCGCCCGCGTCCTGGAAGAAGACCGGCCCACCGGAATCTCCCTTGCACACTGCGGTCCCGGAGGCCATGGTCACCTTGAAGCTGGTGACGCTTCCGGCGCCCGGCCCAGCATCCACGTCTGGCTCGTCGACCGATCCCGAGGCATGCCGGCGGCGCTCCTCGACGCCTGGAAATGTGTAGCCACTGTACCCCACCACGTCCACGGCCACGCCATCGTAGTTGTGGATGTCCCCCCCCAGCAGGTGGCTCTCATCATCGCTCTCCTTGTCAAGGGTTGTGCCCCCCCCCTCGATCCCTGGACTGCGGGGGCATCTACATTGTAGATGCTACCGGCCTGGCTGACCATCAACAAGATGAAAGTTGGCGGCGAGACAGACGACAAGGCAAGAGACGGCGTGTCAACAGACGGCGTGTCAACAGACGGCGTGTCAACAGACGGCGTTGACAGCCAGACACGCGGGCGACTACCCTCAGGGTTCCTATGGCTAGAGCGCTGCGCTGTCCAAACTGTGGGGCGGACCACACGCTGATCAACCCCGGCATCACGATGCTGGTCTGCGACCACTGCAAGACAGTGGTGTACTGGGACGATGCCACGGTGCTAAAGACCGGCACCCAGTCGATCCTCCCCGAGTCCGACGCCAGGCTGTTCATGCACGCCACGGGGAAGCTCGTGGGTCGAGGGTTCGACGTCGTGGGCCATCTGCGCTACAGCCACGGTCGCGGCGCCTGGGACGAATGGTATCTGCAGCTGGACGACGGAGGCGTGGCCTGGCTCAGCGAGGACGAGCGCGAGCTGAGCCTGGAGCGGTTCCTCAGGCCCGATCCCAACATGCCGCCGCCGGAGGCGATCCAGGTGGGGATGGGGCTGACCATCGACAACGCCCTGTTCTCCGTGCGCGAGGTGGGCCAGGCCGAGTGCGTGGGGGGCGAGGGCCAGCTGCCCTTCACCGTGCTCCCGGGTGAACGCTACCCCTACGCCGATCTGGCCACGCTCGACGGCACGCGCTTCGCCACCCTGGAGTACGACGCGGGCAGCACGCCGCGCTGCTTCACCGGTCAGGTGCTGGATCACCAGCAGCTGGCCATCGACGACGAACCCCCGCCGTCCACCGCCGGGTCCCACGAGGGGCGCAGCATCCGGTGCCCCAACTGCGACGCGGCGCTGGAGGTCGACGGGACGCAGCCGGTCAAGACCCGGGTCTGCGAGTACTGCGGCGCCCAGAACGACCTCAGCGGAGCGGCGGCGCGGGTGATGGGGATCAACCCTCAGGGGCTCGATCCTGGCTTCCAGTTCGAGATCGGCCAGGCCGGCACCTTCGACGGACAGCGGTACGAGATCTGCGGGCGCATGCTGTACCAGGACGACGAGGGGTACCCCACCCGGGAGTACCTGCTGTTCGCCCCGGGCCAGGGCTACCTGTGGCTCGCCGAGGAGAACGGGCACTACGTGCTCAACCACCCAACCCAGCAGGCTCCGACCTACGATCCGTTCCGCATGACGGCCAAGCAGCAGGTCAAGGTGGGGTCCACCGCGTTCCGGTTCTATGAGCAGGGGAATTCGCGTCTGGTCTACGTCGACGGCTCGCTGCCGTGGCAGGCCAGCACCACGGAAAGCTCGCGCTACGCCGATCTCGTGGCCCCGCCCCAGATGTACTCGGTGGAGAGCGACGGCAACGAGGTCGAGTACTTCCTCGGGCAGTACATCCCCGCGGCCGACGTGTGGACCGCCTTCGGGCTGCAGGGTTCGCCGCCCCGCGCCGCGGGCGTGCACCCGGCCCAGCCCTTCCGCCGCGGCCCGGTGGTCCGGGCGCTGATGACGCTGGGCCTGGTGTTTGCGCTACTCAACCTCGGGCTGGTGGCGTGGTCGCTGTCGTTCAAGGAGCAGCCGCTGCTGGCCCAGGACTTCACCCCCGATCTGTACCTCAAGGAGTGCGTCTCCCGCCCCTTCGTCGTGGGCCCGCAGAAGGTGATGTCGATCAAGATCGCGGCGCCGCTCAACAACTCGTGGCTGGCGCTGGACCTGGCGATGATCAACGACAAGGACCAGGTGGTGGAGCAGGTGGAGGGCGGCGAGATCTCGTTCTACCAGGGCGTCGAGGGCGGTGAGAGCTGGACCGAGGGCAGCCGCAGCACCACGAGCTACTTTCTGGCCCCCACGCCCGGCACCTATCGCCTGATCCTCAAGGCCACGGCCGGATCGGGCATCAACGGACCGCCGCGCGGCGAGGCGCTGGGGATCCAGATCCTGCAGGGCGGCATGTTGTCGCGCTACTTCCTGGCGATGCTCGGCCTGGCGCTGCTGATCCCGCTGTTCGAGATCGTCCGCCATTCCATGTTCGAGAAGCGCCGCTGGGCCGCCGTGACCGAGGACGATGACGACAGCGACTGGGACGACGACAGCTAGTGCGTCCGCCGTGGTGAACACGTTTCAGGACGCAACGAAGGAACAGTGACCATGTACTGGATCGGGCTACTCATAGGACTCGTGACCTTCGGCGGGCTGACCGGCGGGGCGTACCCCG
>Ga0210044_10011781_pt1 | contig 10129 bp, 6 predicted proteins | sample CryGey13umfilter_2_FD_183959 | JGI IMG/M metagenome (GOLD analysis project Ga0210044, IMG submission 183959) | Groundwater microbial communities from aquifer in Utah, USA - Crystal Geyser 4/9/14 3 um filter (SPAdes) (version 2) | ecosystem: Environmental > Aquatic > Deep subsurface > Groundwater...
CGGCTTGATCACCCGCGCCCCGATCCGCATCGCGGTCCGCGCCCCGATCCGCGCCCCAGCGATCTGTGCGCCCCCCATCGCCAGCCCAACCGCCCACCATGGCGCGCCGTAAAGGGCAAAGACCAGCAACCCGCCAAGGTTCGAGGCGAAATTCAACAGCTTGGTATGGGCGGTGGCCTTCAGCACGCCGTAGCCCGCCAGCGCCACGAAGCCGATCATGTAGAACGACCCGGCCCCCGGCCCGATCAGCCCGTCATAGCCCGCGATCAGCGGCACCACAAAGGCGGTGAAGGTGGCAGGGGCAAGGCGCGCCGTGGAATCGTCGTCGCTCAGCCCCGGCTTCAGGGCAAAGAACGCGGCAATGCCGATCAGGATCACCGGCAGCGCCAGCCGCAACCACCCGGTCGGCACCAGCCCGGCCAGCGCCGCCCCCGCCGCGCCGCAGCCGAACGCCAGCGCCGCCGCCCCGATCTGCCCGCGCAGCTTGACATGCCCCGCCCGGGCATAAGCCACCGCCGCCGTGGCCGCGCCAAAGCTGCCCTGCACCTTGTTGGTCGATAGCGCCTCGAGCGGCGAGGCCCCGGCCAGCAGCAGCGCGGGCAGGGTGATCAGCCCGCCGCCGCCGGCAATGGCATCGACGAACCCCGCCGCAAAAGCTGCCCCGATCAGCGCCGCCGCCAGTTCCAGCGAGACCTCAAACATCGACAAAATCTTCGCGGCTGTAGCCCTGGATGAACAGCAGCGCGGTCAGATCGCCATGGTTGATGCGAATCTGGCATTGCGCCGCGACCGACGGTTTGGCGTGCAGCGCCACCCCGGCCCCCGCCAGCCCCAGCATCCCCAGATCGTTGGCCCCATCCCCCACCGCCATCGCCTCGGCAGGCGAAATTCCCATGGCGGCAGAAATCTCGTGCAAGGCCCGCACCTTGGCGTCGCGCCCCAAGATTGGCTCGGCCACCGTGCCGGTCAGCGCGCCAGCGGCCATCTGCAGCACATTGGCGCGGTTCTCGTCAAACCCCAACGCTGCTGCGACCGGCCCGGTAAAGGCGGTAAAGCCGCCCGAAACCAGCGCCGCCCGCGCGCCCTGCACGCGCATCGTGGCCACCAGTTGGCGCCCCCCCGCCCGCAGGGTGATGCGATCGCGCAGCACCTGCCCGATCACCGTCTCGGGCAGACCCTTCAGCAGGGCCACGCGCTCGCGCAGCGCCGCTTCGAAATCCAACTCGCCATTCATCGCCCTGGCGGTGATCGCGGCGACATAAGGGCCAACCCCGGCCTCGGCGGCCAGTTCATCAATGCATTCCTGCTCGATCATGGTGCTGTCCATGTCGGCCAGCAGCAGGCGCTTGCGCCGCCCCAAAGCCGGTTGCACCACCAGATCGACGCCCAGCTCCTGCAACCCCTGCCACACCTGCCACAGGTTGCCCGGCACCATCGGCAGCGCAAATTCCGCCGCCACCCCGGGGTCCAGCCAGACCGCATCGCCGCCGCCCCAGGCATTGCGCAATGCCTCAACCGTGGCGCGCTCCAGCACCGGGTGGGCGGGGTTGGTCAGCAGGGTGGCGATATGCATTTCGGCTTCCGGTTGATCGGCTGTGCGTCGTTTTAGCCATCTTGAGTGCCGCTCTACGGCAGTTTTTCGGCTTGTGCCAGAGCACGACCGGCCTTAAAGCCAACAGCGGGACACCCTCCCCCAACGGAGGGCATTTATCTGGAAGGATACCATGTCTGACCTGCAGACCCCGGCCGCGCGCCCGGCTAATCCGCGCTTTTCCTCTGGCCCCTGCGCCAAGATCCCCGGCTTTTCACTTGCCATGCTGGCTGACGCGCCCCTGGGCCGCTCGCACCGCGCGGCTGTTGGCAAGGCCAAGCTGAAACGGGCGATTGATCTGACCCGTGAAATTCTGGACGTGCCTGCCGATTACCGCATCGGCATCGTGCCGGCCTCGGATACCGGCGCGGTCGAGATGGCGCTGTGGTCGCTGCTTGGTGCCCGCCCGGTCGAGATGCTGGCCTGGGAATCGTTCGGTGCGGGCTGGGTGACGGATGTCGTCAAGCAATTGAAACTGGACGCAAAAGTCTCCGTAGCCCCGTACGGTCGGATTGTCGATCTGGCCGCGGTCGATTTCGACCGCGACGTGGTGTTCACCTGGAACGGCACCACCTCGGGCTGCCGGGTGCCGGACGGTGCCGCCATTCCCGCCAACCGCGCGGGCCTCACGATCTGCGACGCCACCTCGGCGGCGTTTGCGATGGCCCTGCCGTGGGACAAGCTTGATGTGGTGACGTTCAGTTGGCAAAAGGTGCTGGGCGGCGAAGGTGCGCACGGCATGCTGATCCTGAGCCCCCGCGCGGTGGCGCGGCTGGAAAGCTACACCCCCGCCTGGCCGCTGCCCAAGATTTTCCGCCTGACCGCCAAGGGCAAGCTGATCGCGGGCATCTTCGAGGGCGAGACCATCAACACCCCGTCGATGCTGGCGGTTGAAGACTACCTTGTGGCGCTCGATTGGGCCAAGACGATCGGCGGCCTGCCCGCCCTGATCGCCCGGGCCGACGCCAACGCGCAGGTGGTCGCCGATTTCGTGGCAGGGCACACTTGGATCGCGAACCTGGCCGAAGTTGCGGCCACCGCTTCGACCACCAGCGTCTGCCTCAAGTTCACCGATCCGCGCATCACCGACGGCGCGGCTTTCGCCAAGGCGGTGGCCAAGCGGCTGGAAAAGGCCGGCGTCGCCTATGACATCGGTGCCTACCGCGACGCCCCCCCCGGCTTGCGCATCTGGTGCGGATCAACCGTGGAAACCGCCGATGTGGCCGCGCTGATGCCGTGGCTCGACTGGGCGTTCCAGACCGAAATCGCCGCCCTCTGACCCCCATAAGCAGCTTGCTAGGCTCCATCCGAAAGGACACCACCATGGCCCCCCGCGTTCTCGTTTCCGACGAACTTTCCGAAACCGCCGTCCAGATCTTTCGTGATCGCGGCGTCGAGGTCGATTACCTGCCCAAACTCGGCAAGGACAAGGAAAAGCTGGCCGAAATCATCGGCCAATATGACGGCCTTGCCATCCGCTCGGCCACCAAGGTCACCGAAAAGCTGCTGGCGCTGGCCACCAACCTCAAGGTGATCGGCCGGGCCGGCATCGGGGTCGATAACGTCGATATCCCCGCCGCCTCGAAAAAGGGCGTGATCGTGATGAACACCCCGTTCGGCAACTCGATCACCACCGCCGAGCATGCGATTGCGATGATGTTCGCCTGTGCGCGCCAGATCCCCGAAGCCAACGCCTCGACTCAAGCCGGCAAATGGGAAAAATCGCGTTTCATGGGGGTCGAGCTTTACAGCAAGACCCTGGGCGTGATCGGCGCGGGCAACATCGGCAGCATCGTCTGCGACCGCGCGCTTGGCCTGCACATGAAGGTCATCGCCTATGACCCGTTTCTCTCGGACGAGCGCGCCAAAACCCTTGGTGTCACCAAGGTCGAGTTTGATGACCTGCTGGCGCGCGCCGATTTCATCACCCTGCATGTGCCGCTGACCGACAAGACCCGCAACATCCTGTCGGCCGAGGCGATTGCCCGGTGCAAGCCCGGGGTGCGCATCATCAACTGCGCCCGCGGCGGTCTGGTCGATGAAGATGCGCTTGCGGCGGCGCTGCAATCCGGCCACGTCGCCGGGGCCGCGTTTGATGTGTTCACGAATGAACCCGCCACCGCCAGCCCGATCTTCGGCCTGCCCAACGTGGTCTGCACCCCGCACCTTGGCGCGTCCACCACCGAGGCGCAGGAAAACGTGGCGCTGCAAGTGGCCCAGCAGATGTCGGATTACCTGCTGACCGGGGCGGTGCAGAACGCGCTCAACATGCCGTCGGTCACCGCCGAAGAAGCCGCCGTGATGGGGCCGTGGCTGAAACTTGCCAGCCACCTCGGCGCTTTTGTCGGCCAGATGACCGACGAGCCGATCAAGGCGATCAACGTGCTTTACGACGGCACGGTTGCGGGCATGAACCTCGCCGCGCTCAACTGTGCCACCATCGCGGGCATCATGCAGGCCACCAACCCCGACGTGAACCTGGTCTCGGCCCCGATCATCGCACGCGAACGCGGCATCCAGATTTCCACCACCCGCCAGGAAAAGACCGGGGTGTTCGACGCCTTCATCAAGCTGACCGTGGTCACCGACAAGCGCGAGCGCTCGATCGCCGGCACCTGCTTTGCCGACGGCAAGCCGCGCTTCATCCAGATCAAGGGCATCAACATCGACGCCGAAGTCGGCCGCCACATGCTCTATACCACCAACGAGGACGTGCCCGGCATCATCGGCCTGCTGGGCATGACGATGGGCAAGAACGGCGTCAACATCGCGAACTTCACCCTCGGTCGCGCCGGTGTCGGGCAGGACGCCATCGCCATCCTCTACCTCGATCAGCGCATCGACCCCAAGGTGGTCGATACCCTTGAATCGACCGGCCTGTTCCACCAGGTCAAGGCGCTGGAATTCGACGTGGCGTGAACGCCACCTCGGCAAGGGATCAACCCCCCTTGCCCTTTCTCCTTTGCCCAAATATTCCGGGGGTCCGGGGGCAGAGCCCCCGGTCTTTCCAAAGGCAGCCATGCACACCTACGCCATCGGCGACATCCACGGCCACCTCGCCAGGCTCCATGCCGCCCATGCCCTGATCACGGCCGATCAGGCGCGCCACGGCCCCGCCCCGATCGTCCATGTCGGCGATCTGGTCGACCGTGGCCCCGACAGCCGCGGGGTGATCGACTACCTGCGCGCCGGTATCACCGCCGGTGAGAACTGGGTGGTGCTCAAGGGCAACCACGACCGCATGTTCGCCCTTTATCTGCACGACGACGCCGCCCGCGACCCCGGCCTGCGCGCCGACGTGGGCTGGCTGCACCCGCGCCTTGGCGGCGGGGCAACCCTTGCCTCCTACGGCGTCGCCAATGCCGCCGACCGCCCCCTCGCCTCGGTCTTTGCCGAGGCCCAGGCCGCCGTGCCCGCCAGCCACCGCGCCTTTCTCGAAGCCCTGCCGACCAGCTACCGGCGCGGCACCAGCATTTTCGTCCACGCCGGCATCCGCCCCGGCATCGCCCTTGAGGCCCAGACCGAGACCGATCTGGTCTGGATCCGCGAGCCGTTCCTGACCGATCCGCGCGACCACGGCGCGCTGATCGTGCATGGCCATACCGCGCTCGACGCCGCCACCCATTACGGCAACCGCCTCAACCTCGATTCCGGGGTCGCTTACGGCGGCCCGCTGTCGGCGGTGGTGATCGAAGACACTGCCGTGTTTCTGCTGACCGCCGCCGGTCGCGTGCCGCTGCGTGCCCTCGGCTGACGCCCCCGGCCACAAAACGCAACGTCAGGGGCGATTTTCGGCCGCGCAGGGGTTAGACTGGGCCAACCCCACCCGCACCAGGCCACAGGAGAACCCCATGCCGGATATCGTCATCCTCTCGGGCGCGCGAACCGCGATCGGCACCTTCGGCGGCGCGCTGGCGGGCACCCCGCCCAGCACCCTTGCCACCATCGCTGCCCGCGCCGCAATTGAACGCGCGAACCTCGCCCCCGACCGCATCGGTCACGTCATGTTCGGCCACGTCATCAACACCGAGCCGCGCGACATGTATCTGTCACGGGTCGCCGCGATCGGGGCCGGTATCCCCGACACCACCCCCGCGATGAACGTCAACCGCCTGTGCGGCTCGGGGGTGCAGGCCATCGTCTCGGCGGCGCAGGCGCTGATGCTGGGCGACGCCGATTTCGCGCTGGCCGGCGGGGCCGAGTGCATGAGCCGTGCCCCCTACAGCCTGCCCGCCGCGCGCTGGGGTCAGAAGATGGGCGACGTCACCGCCACCGACATGCTGACCGGCGCGCTTTCCTGCCCGTTCGGCACCGGCCACATGGGGGTGACGGCCGAAAACATCGCCGCCGAATGTGGCATCACCCGCGCCGCGCAAGACGCCTTCGCGCTCGAAAGCCAGACCCGCGCCGCCCACGCCATTGCGGCGGGTTACTTTGCCGCCGAGATCACCCCGGTCGAGATCACCAGCCGCAAGGGCACGATCCGCTTCGAGGTTGATGAACACCCCAAAGCCACCAGCCTTGCCGCCCTCGCCGCCCTCAAGCCGGTGTTTGCCAAGAATGGCACCGTCACCGCTGGCAATGCCTCGGGCATCAACGACGCCGCCGCCGCGCTGGTGCTGGCCACCGCCAGCGCCGCGCGTGCCGCCGGCCTCAATCCCCGCGCCCGCATCCTGGGCTATGCCCACGCCGGGGTGCGCCCCGAGGTGATGGGGCTGGGTCCGATCCCCGCCGTGACCGCGCTGCTCAAACGCACCGGGTTGAGCGTGGCCGATTTCGACCTGATCGAATCGAACGAGGCTTTCGCCGCCCAGGCCCTTGCGGTCAGCGCCGCCCTGCATTTTGACCCCGCCCGGGTCAACCCCGACGGCGGCGCGATCGCGCTTGGCCACCCGGTGGGGGCCACCGGCGCGCTGCTGACCGTCAAGGCGCTTTACGCGCTGGAACGCACAGGCGGCCGCCGCGCCCTGATCACGCTGTGCATCGGCGGCGGTCAGGGCATTGCCCTTGCCATTGAGCGGCTCTGACCTCCAATTCTCACTGGCTCAAATACCCCGGGGGTTGGGGGGCTGGCCCCCCGCCCGCCTCAGCGCAAGCGCACCCGCGTCCGCGCCGATTGCCCCGCCGCGTCGATCACCGACAGCGTCACAAACCCCCGCCCCGGCAGCACCAGCAGCGCCTCGCGCGCCGCAAGTCCGGTCAGCACCGGCACCCCGTCGGCCAGCCAGGTAAAGGGGGCCACCCCGCCCGCGACCCGCACCTTGAGGCCCTGATCCAGCACTTCGACCTCGGCCCCATCAGGCGGAAAGGTCACGGCGGGGGCATCGGCGGGGGCATTGAACGCCGCATAGCGCGTGCGGAACCGGCGCAACGGTTGCGGCAGTTGCGGGTTCGAGACCAGCAGCGTCGCGGGCGGCGGCGGCGGCAGGGGGGTCAACGTGGGGGCCAGCCGGTTGAAGGCCTGAAACAGCACCGGGGCGGCCGACTCGGCCCCGAACGCCCCCGGCACCGGGGTGCCGTCGGCCCGCCCCAGCCATACGCCCACCACGTGGCGACCATCGAACCCGATCGCCCAGGCGTCGCGGTGGCCGTAGCTGGTGCCGGTCTTGTAGGCCAGCCGGTTGGCCGGTGCCCCCGGCGGTGGTGCCAGACCCGACAGGATGTCGCTGACCTGCCACGCCGCTGTGGCCGACATCACCCGCTGCCCTTCCACGCTTTCCCCGGTCACCCGCAAGGGCAGCACTACCCCGCCGCGGGCAATGGCGGCGTAAAGCTGCACCATGTCCTCAAGCGTCACCCCCACCCCGCCAAGCGCCACCGCCAGCCCCGGTTGCCCGCCCGGCACCACCGCCCGCATCCCCGCCCGCTGCATCGCCGCCAGCAGATGGGCCGGGCCTAGCGCATCGGTCAGCATCACCGCAGGCACGTTCAGCGACAGTTGCAGCGCCTCGCGCAGGCGGATGGTGCCGCGAAACATCCGGTCAAAATTCTGCGGCGCATAGCCCGCAAAATTGACCGGCTTGTCGTCGATCAGGGTTTCCGGATGGGCCAGACCTTGATCAAAAGCCAGCCCGTAGATCAAGGGCTTGAGGGTCGATCCGGGGCTGCGCAAGGCGCGCGTCATGTCGTTGAAGCCCTGCCGCGCGTCGCCCCGATAGGCGGCTGATCCGACCGAGGCCAGCACCTCGCCCGAGCGGTGATCGGCCACCACGATTGCAATCTGCAAGCGCTCGCCCTGACCCGCCACGGCGTCGGCGGCCAGCCGTTCCATCTGCGCCTGCAACCCTGCGTCCAGCGTCAGCTTGTGGCGCGCCGTCGCGGGTGACTGGCGACGCAGCCGGTCGGCCAGATGCGGCGCAAGCTGGGCAAAGGGTTTGCGCGCCTGCGGCACTGGCTCGCTGAGTGCGACCTGCGCCTGATCACCAGCCAGCACACCCCCCGCGACCGCGCGCGCCAGCACCCGGGCCCGGGCCTGCGCCGCCAGCCCCGGGCTTCGGTCCGGGCGGCGGGTCTCGGGCGCTTGCGGTATCGCCACCAGCAGCGCCGCTTCGGCCGGGGTCAGGCGGCGCGGTTCCTTGCCGAACCAGGCAAGGCTTGCCGCCCGCACCCCTTCGAGATTGCCGCCGTAAGGGGCAAGATGCAGATAAAGCAGCAGAATCTGGTCCTTGCTCAGGCGGCGCTCCAGTGCCAGCGCCACCCGCATCTGGCGCAGTTTGCCGGCCACCCGCCCGGTGCCGCTTGCTTCCAGCAGCCGCGCCACCTGCATCGTCAGGGTCGATCCGCCCGACACCACCCGCCCGTGCCACACCGCCTGCGCCACTGCCCGCGCCATTGCCCAAGCGTCAACGCCGGAATGCGAAAAAAACCGCTTGTCCTCATAGGCCAGCAGCAATGCTGTATAGCCGGGGTCCACCTCGGCCAGACCCACCGCCATGCGCCAGCGGCCATCGGCCACGGTATAGGCGCGCAGCAACTTGCCGCCGCGATCGACCACCTCGACCGAGGTTTCCACCGCCAGCGGCGGCAGCAGGGTGGCGTCGATCCAAGCGTCCGCGCCGTCACGCGCCCCGGCCGCCGCCCACAGGGCGACGGCCAGCGCGATCAGCAGGCGACCAAGGGTGCGCGAACCGCGCATCACTCGGAAATGGTGATCTGCCCGGCGTCAGACCGCGCCCGGAAGTCGGGGCGATACATGTCCTCGACCAAGGCCGCCGGTTGGTGGAACACCCCCGGCGACACCGCCCGCACCACATAGGCCAGCCGGAACGGCTGGTTGTCGGTGCGATCGACCGCGCTCAGAAAGCGGTCCTGGCGGAATTCGCTGTGCGCCACGTCGCCGTTCAGATCAAGCCAGTCAAGCGCCGAGATTGCCCCGCCCGAGATCAGGCTGGGGTTGTCGATCTCGAACCCGGCGGGCAACGGATCGGAAACCATCAGCCGCGCCTCGCCGCTGCCGAACGGGGTGACCTCCAGCACCGTCACCAGCCTTGTGCCGACCGTCAGCCCGTCAAGCGATGCCGCCTGCCCGTCGAGGCTGTAGTAGCTGCGGGTGATGGCATAGCCGTTGCCGCCCGCCGGTTCAGGCTCGGTTGGCACGCCGTAGGTGGTGACCGTCAGGGTGGTAGCGGCGTTTGAGCCGTTGGTCACCACCACCGGCACCCCGGCCCCATCCAGCACCCGCACCAGCGGCCCCACGGCGGGGGCGCCATCAATGGTGATGCCGTCGGTCGCCGCGCTGGCGATCAGGGCTTTGGCCGCCAGCAGCGCCCAGGTCTGCTCTTGGGTCGAAAGGTTGGCGCTCTGGGTCGCCACCCGGTTGGTCAGGGCCTCGCGGTCAACCGCGTTCGACCCCGATTCAACCGCCAGCGCCAGCACCGCCGCCGCATCGCGGAAGTTGGTGCCGTAGTCGGCGCGGTAAAGCTGCACGGTCTCGGCCCCGGTGGTCGCGTCAAGCGCCACCCCGGCGCGGCGGAACATCGCGTCGGCGCGGGTCGGATCGCCGTAACTTGCCAGCGCCGCCCCCAGTTGCGCCATCGCCAGCGGGGTGGCAAAGGCATCGCCCTTGACGTCGGCATAATAGCGCAGATCGCCCACCGCCGCCGCGCCTTCCCGCGCCAGCACCATCAGGGCATAGGCCAGCGCCTCGCCGCCAAGGTCGAAATCCGATTGGTAATTCACCTGATTGCGCAGGTTGTCGAGCGCGCTGCGGAACGCCAGATCGGGAACGGCGTAGCCCTGCGCCCTGGCGCGCGACAAGAAGTCGGTGACATAGGCATCAAGCCACATGTCGCCTGACGCAGGCGACCACAGCCCGAACGCCCCTTCGGCCGACTGGTTGGTCAGCACTTCGGCCACCGCCTGCTCGATCCGGCCCCGGATATTCCCGGCCCCTTTCAGGTTCATCACCTGCGCCACCTGATCGAAGTAGATCAGCGGCAGCGCCCGCGATGTCACCTGTTCGGTGCAGCCGTAGGGATAGCGATCCAGCGCCGCCAGCAACCCCGGCGCATTCAGCCGCGCGATCGGCCCGACCGCCAT
>Ga0210044_10011782_pt1 | contig 10128 bp, 3 predicted proteins | sample CryGey13umfilter_2_FD_183959 | JGI IMG/M metagenome (GOLD analysis project Ga0210044, IMG submission 183959) | Groundwater microbial communities from aquifer in Utah, USA - Crystal Geyser 4/9/14 3 um filter (SPAdes) (version 2) | ecosystem: Environmental > Aquatic > Deep subsurface > Groundwater...
TAAGCATAATTGTACCATTTCTTAATACATGTATAACTATTTTATAACAAACTTATTAACATTTATTATTCGTACAATTAATGAAATGGAATAAGATAATATTATCTATCTTAAATGGATGTTATTTTGCGGCGATGGCTTAGCTAAAGCCCGTATTCTTTTGGTTGTATTTTAAACACGACATAAATGTCGTGCCTAATGATGTTCATATAATAAATTTTGAAAGCATGCGTAACATCAGTTACAATTTATTTTTAATTTTTTCAATAGATAATAAAATTACTTCGCAGGTTGCAGGAAGTGAAAACTCTGGTTCAATTTTATGGTTACCAACAGCAGATATTGCATCTTTTATTGCAAGCCAAACAGAAAAAGCCAACATTAGCGGAGGTTCGCCAACAGCTTTACTTTTGTAAATTGTTCTAACATTAGGAATATTTTTCATTATTTCGATATTAAATTCTTTTGGAATATCATTTATAGTTGGTATTTTATATGTATCGGGCGAATGTGTTAACAAATTACCTTTATAATCCCATTTTAGTTCTTCGGTGGTAACCCAACCAACACCTTGCACAAAGCCACCTACTATTTGTCCTTTATCGAGCCATTCATTAATTGAATTTCCAACATCGTGCAAAATATCTGAGCGTAATAATTTATATTGCCCTGTTAATGTGTCAATTTCGACTTCGGAAACTGATATTCCATAAGCGTAATAATAAAAAGGATTTCCTTTTCCTGCTTTTTTATCGAAATAAATATCGGGAGTTTTATAATAACCAGTAGAGCTTAAACTAATTTGTTTAAAGTATGCTATTTTAATTATTTCATTAAAAGGTATTTTATTTTTTGGATTTTTTTTATCAATAATAAAATTATTTTCAAAAACTATATTTTGTTTTAACAATATACAATTAGGAAATAATTTTTTAAATTCAGGTATTATAATTTCATCAATAAGTCTTTTTTTAATCAGAGCAATTGCATTTTTAACAGCCATTCCGTTTAAATCGCTTCCCGATGATGCTGCTGTTGGCGAAGTATTTGGAACTTTTGATGTGTTAGTTGCACTTATTTTTACTTTGTTAAAAGAAATTCCTAATTCTTTTGCAGCAATTTGCAATATTTTGGTGTGTAAACCTTGTCCCATTTCGGTACCGCCATGGTTAACAAGTACAGTTCCATCGGTATAAATATTAACGAGTGCTCCTGCCTGATTTAAAAAAGTTGTAGTAAACGAAATACCAAATTTTACAGGAGTTAGCGCAATTCCCCTTTTTAAAAATTCGTTTTTATTGTTAAATTTTTCAATTTGTTTTCGACGTTTAAAATAATCAGATGATTTAATTATATTATTGTACATTTTAGAAAGTCGAAAATTTTTAACTATCTGCCTATAAGGTGTAATGTTAAATGTTTCATTTTTATAAAAATTTAAAAATCTGACTTCTGCTGAATCTTTATTTAAAAAACGTGCAATCCTGTCAATTGCATTTTCAATAATAGCCATTCCCTGTGGTCCGCCAAAACCTCTGAAAGCAGTATTTGATGGCAAATTAGTTTTATAAGCTATTCCAACAATGTTTACATTTGGTAAATAGTATGCATTGTCGGCATGCAGCATAGCTCTTTCTAAAATAGCCATTGATAAATCGGTAGAAGAACCAGCATCTAAATTTATTTCTACTTTATATGCGTTTATTTGTCCATTGTTATTAAAGCCGACTTTATATTTTCCATAACAACGATGACGTTTTCCTGTCATTATTTGGTCATCGTCGCGGAATAAATGAATTTTAACCGGACGTTTTGTAGCATTAGCTAATAATGCAGCCCAAGCTGCTATGTGATTCCCTTGTGTTTCTTTTCCTCCAAATGCACCACCCATTCTTTTAACTTCAACTTCAACTTCGTTTTTTGTGATTCCAAGCACTTCGGCAACTATGGCTTGAGTTTCGGAAGGATTCTGACTCGAAGCGAAAACTTTCATTTCATTTCCCTCACCAGGGACAGCAAGTGCAGTTTGGGTTTCGAGATACCAATGTTCCTGACCATTAATATTTAATTTACCCTCTAAAGTATTTTCAGATTCTTTAAAAGCTTTAATCACATTTCCTCTTTCGATTTTTCGTAGTGGAGCTAAAAAATTATTTTTTTTAATTGCTGTTTCGAGGGTTAATATTGAGCCAAGGGATTCATATTCAATTTCAATTAATTTTTCAGCTTCTTTTATTGCAAATTCATTATCAGCAGCTATTAACGCAATTGCCTGACCTATAAAAGCAACTTCATTTTCGGCTAAACATGGTTCATCATGGATTACCGGTCCCATTTGATTTATACCGGGAATATCTTTATATGTTAATATTGTTTTAACACCGTTTACTGTTAATGCATTTTTAATATCAATTTTTTTGATTTTGGCATGAGTATATTTGCTATAAACTACCTTGCCATATAAAAGTTTTTCACTTACAAGCATATCGTTAATATAAACCGATTCGCCAGTAATATGTTTTATTGCGCTATCGTGGTGTATAAGTTCAGTCATGTTTTATCGTTTAAAAAAGTTCACTTTATAATTTATTATTTATTATTGAATATTTATTATTGTTTAAAAAAAAGTTTAAAGTTTAGTGTTTCGAGTTTATGGTTCATGGTCATTCAGTTGTCATTCAGTTGTCATTCAGTTGTCATACAATTGTCATACATAGTCATACAATTGTCAGACTTTGTGCTGAAGCTGGAGAACAATTGTGTGACCATTGTATTTACTATTGTGTGACCATTGTTATTATTGTTCTATGTTTTTGGTTTAGAGTTTTTAGTTTATGGTTGTTAAAACCTTCAAACCCGAAACTTCAAACTATCTTTATATATTTTTCAATCAATTTCTGTTTTATTTATTTCGATGTTTTCGTTTATTGTTTTGTTTCGAGATAAAATTTTAAAAGTAAATTTTTAGCTACAAGTCGTCTGTACTCTGAACTGGAACGAGCATCAGATAAAGGAGTAAATTCATCATATAAAATCTTCATTGCTTCTTCAATATTTTTTCTGTTCCATATTTTACCAATCAATGAATTTTCGGTATATTTTGCACGTTGTGTATAAGCCGACATTCCACCTAAAGCAATTATTATATTATTAACTTTGTTATTTGTTAGCTTTAATTTGAATGCAGCATTAACTGTTGAAATATCCAAATCTTTACGTTTTGAAACTTTATATGAATTAATATTGTATGATTTGTTATATTTAGGAATAATAATTTCGAAAATCAACTCATCTTTTTGTAAAGTTGTTTTACGATAACTAATTATAAAATCTTCTATATCAACAATTCTTTCGTTATTAATTGATTTTAATTTTATTTTAGTTTCGTAAACATATAATAATGGTAACAAATCACCAATAGGTGATGCCGATGCAATATTTCCACCTATTGTTGCAATATTACGTATTTGTAATGATGCAAAAACATTTAAAATATTTTCTAATTGAGGGAGTATTTTTGATGAATATTTTCTTAATGTTTCTAATGTTACACCTGCTCCAACTATATAATAATCTGATGTTTCTTTTATGTTTGTTAAATCTATTACACTTGAAATATCAATAATTTTAGCAAGAAATTCATTTTTTTTAGTTTGCCTTAATGCAATATCTGTTGAGCCATTTACAATAATAGCATCAGTATTTTCATTTCTCAAATTTAAAGCTTCACTTAAAGTAAAAGGTTTAAAATAAATCTGGTTATTATTGTTAATTGTTATTAATTTATCGTTTTTTATTCTCTTTAATAATTTTATTGTATTTTTTTCCATTTCCAAAAATTTATCAGATTTTGTATATTCTGAGATTTTTTTTGATGCCTCTATAATAGATTCGTACCCTGTACAGCGACATAAATTACCAACAAGGGCATTATTAATTATTTCTGTTGAAGGTTTGTTGTAATTTTTATAAATCCCGAATAAAGACATAACAATGCCCGGTGTACAATATCCACATTGAGTTCCGTTTGATTCTAATAGTGCCTGCTGGACTACATGTAGCTGCAATTTGTTATTTTCAGTTGATGAAAGGTTTTCAATAGTAATAATTTGCTTTCCGTGTACCATTGGCAATAACACTAAGCACGAGTTAATGGTTTTATAGATTAGTTTATTATTATCGCCAATTTCGGCAACTACAATTGTACAAGCTCCGCAATCGCCTTCGGCACATCCTTCTTTAACACCTTTATGATTAGGTAATGCTCTTAAATAATTAAGTACAGTTGTTGTTGGTTTAAATTCAGATTGAACAAAAAAATCAATTTCAGTTAATTTATCATCAAGTATAAATTTTATAATGCTATTCATTTAAAACAATTAATATTTATTGAGTAAAATTAATATTTATTTTTAAAATAATTTATCCTATAAAACATAAATTTAACAAAACAATATATCGTTTTGTATAATAACATATTGATTATTAAATAGTGTTTGTCTATAATGTCCGATTTTTTCGTTATGCCCCAGTACGCTTCGCTACGGGGTAAACTCGTTTTGAAAACAGTCATTTACTATAGTAAACTCCTTGGTTTTCAAAACTTCGCATGCCTCAAACTCGAACATTATAGTTCAAACACTGACTTTATGAACAGGCACTAAATATATTATTTTTTACAATACATTTCAATTGCTTGTTTAGCTTGATTATTTCCAAGTTCTGATGATTTGATGTAATATTCACAAGCTAATTTGTTTTTATTTTGTTTACGGTATAATTCTGCTATTAAAAAAAGAGCATCAATATTTTGCGGATTAATTGAAAGAGCTTTTTTATAATAATTTTCGGCATTTTTCGCATTGTTTTTTTCGAGCCAAATCCAGCCAATATTAATATACGAATTTATAAGCGAACCATCGTATTCAATTGACTTATTAAACTCATTTATAGCATTATCAAAATCTTTAATTTGCATGTGAAACCAGGCAAGATTTTGCCAAGCTAAAGCACTTTTAGGATAAATAGAAATATTGGTTTTAAAATCATCAGTTGCATTTTTATATTCTTTTAAATAATACCAAGCATAAGCTCTGTTGTTTCGGGCAAGTTGATTATTGTTATCAAATTTTAGTACAGTTGTAAAATCGTCAACTGCACTTTGGTAATTTTTTGTAGATGCAAAAGCCCATCCGCGATTTAAATATGCTTGCATTAAATTAGGGTCAAACGACAATGCTTTGTTGTAATCATAAATAGCATCAGTTAAATTGCCAAGCATAAATTCAGCATATCCCTTGTTATTGTATGCAAAAGCGTAATTTGGATTTGAATTAAGCGACCTGTTAAAATAAATTAATGCCTTTTCATATTTGCCTTGCATTGTTAAAAGCCAACCATAAATATTTAATGCAGGAGCATTGAATTTATCAATTTTAATAGATTTTTCTAAATCGGCACTTGCTTCTTTAAGCATATTTTTATTAAGAAAATAAGTACCCCTGTTATAATATGCAAGCGAAAGCATTGAATCTTCTTTTAACGATAAATTGTAATAATAAAAAGCTAAACTATCGTTACCTTTTTTTCTATAAGATTCGCCCAAATATGTGTAAACTACTGCTTCATAAATATTATTTTTGTCGTATTGCAAAACTTTATTAAAATCATTAATGGCATTGTCATTTTTGCCAAGCATATCAAAAGCAAATGCACGATTAAAATAAACAGTTGGTTCTACTGAATCTAACTTAATTGCTTGACTATAAAAGAATAACGCACTATCAACTTTTTGTTGGTTTAAGTATGTTGCTGCAAGATTCAAATACGCAAAAGGCACATTCGGATTTTTACTTAATACATCGTTAAATAAAGTTTTTGTATTTTTCCAAACCATACAACGGTTATAAGTTGATATTGAAAGTGTAATCAATAAAATTGAGAAAATTACCAATAAATATTTCTTTATATATGCCAAAAAGTATTTTTCTATTATATCGGAAAAGGTAATAAACAAACCAAAATATGCAAGATAACTATACCTGTCTGCAACAACTAATCTGCCTTCAATTGGTATAAAATGTAAAACCATTGAAATATTTATAAGAAAAAAGAACCAACCAAAAAACATTAAGCAAGGAATTTTTTCTCTTTTAATAAAAATAAATAATGAGATTGCAATAACAATGAGCAAAACAATAAGTGTAAAATAATATTCTTGCGGTAAATTTCCATTAACTAATTTTATAGGATAAGGGTGAACAGCATTAATAGAATGTGGCAATATAAAATTTGACAAATAAAACCAAAGAGCAAACCCTGCAAGTAAAAACTTTTGTATTATTGAAAATGAATTTTGAGCATTGTTATTTTCAGCCCATAAACCAGCTTTATTTAATATTAAATTGTATGAAACTTTAACCAAACAAATAATTATAAATATTGATATAGAAGCAATTACATACTTACTGTTGAATTTTACTTCATGTAGTTTTTTTCTAAAAATAAAGTATATTGAAATTACAATAATTAAAAAAACATAAGTTTTAAGTTGAAAAATAAAAAAAATCGAGTAAAATAAAAAAACTTTTTCTATAACAAGTAAAATCGAAAATTTTCTATTATAGTAAATATCAAATAAAAATAATGATATAGGAATAAGCAATCCTTGAATTTTAGAAAACGAAGCAAACAAAACACATAAAGTTGTAAAAATAAAATATATAAATTTATTGCTTTGTATATATTTGATATACAATAAAAAACTAATTAAAGAGAAAAAAGTAAACAATAAATCCTTAAATTCAGAAATCCATGCTACCGATTCAACACGCAACGGGTGAAGTGCAAACAATAACGTTACTAATGCTACAATATGTATATTATTAATCAATTTTTTAGTTAACAAAAATATTAGGACAATATTTATTAAATGAAATATTAAGCTAAACCAATGAAAGGGAATTGGATTATTGCCCCAAACATTATAAATAGCCGAAAATGTAGTAAGTGTTAGAAAGGTATATCGTTCTTGATGTAAGTTATGATTAATGCTTTGCAAATCAAGACTTTTAACATAAGAATTTTCGGTGATTTGAGTATCATCGTCCCATTTAATAAACTCATAATCTGTTATTTGAAAATATGAAATAAAAGTTGATAAAAGAATAATAATTAACAATATCCTTTCATTAGTAAAAAAAAATATTTTCGAGTTTTTGTTTTTCATTTATTTTTCAAAACTACATTATTTTTAAAAATTTTTACATTTTTTTTTATTTAAAAAATATTTGTAAATTGCATTATTAAAATAATAAAAATAAAATAACATAAATTATTATATTTTAAATACTTAACAATATTGTAACATTTTCAAATAATAAAAAATTATGAAAAACATTTATTTAACTTTTTTATTAGCATTAATTTTTTCATTAAATTGGTTAAATGTTTATTCTCAAGCAACTGCAGTTGTACCATATACTGGATTTATGGCTTGTGGTGGCTGTTTGGTTTGCGGACAAGACTACTGGTGTATTAATACTAATCCTAGTTATTGCGGTGCAACACCAAGTTGCGAATCACGCACATTTGCCGACCCCATTCCATCTGGTTATGTAGCGACTTCAGTAACAGTAAATTTTTATTCGGCAGGTTGTGTTGGTAGTCCAATGTCTGCAACAATAAACGGTCAATCTGTACCAACTGTAAACGACGCAAATACTGGTTGTTTGTGTGATGATGCACCTTGTGCTGTGGCTGCAACTTCTTCAAATAATTATCCTTGTGGATTACCTGGCTATATTTATGGTGGCGCTAATACCTTACAACTTTGTACAGGAACAAGTGTTTGTGTAAATAGAGTAGAACTAACTTTCACTTATGTACTGCCCGATGTAATAACTCCAAATGTTACACCAAGTAGTTCAAGTTTTTGTTCGGGTGGTAGTGTGGGATTAGATGCGGGTACAGGATACTCTGCTTATAATTGGTCAACCGGAGCAACAACTCAAACTATAACTGCTACTACTGCCGGCGTTTATACTGTTTCAGTTACAAGTACAACAGGTTGTACTACTGGTTCAAGTTCAGCAGTAGTTAATGTATATTCGCCTCCAAACCCTATTATAACACCTTATGGTCCAACTACATTTTGTATTGGAACAAATTTAACTTTAGATGCAGGTTCGGGATATTCAGCATATAGCTGGTCAACTGGAAGTACAACCGAAACAACAACTGTAAATAGTGCAGGAACTTATATAATTACAGTTACAGATGTTAATGGATGTACCGGTACAAATTCTATAACAACCTATACAAATGATAATCCTATTGTTTCCGGAACAAGTACAGATGCAGGTTGTTCGGTTGCCAATGGAACTGCTACTGCAAACCCTTCGGGAGGGGCTCCGGGTTATACATATTCATGGAGTAACACACAAACAACTCAAACAATAACTGGGTTATCGGCAGGAACTTATGGAGTTACTATTACTGATACAAATGGATGCACTGCCAGCACTCCTGTTACTGTAAATGGAGCAAATGCTCCGTCATTAACTACTTCTACTACTTCAACAGGATGTACAGTTGCAAATGGTACTGCTACTGCAAATGCAACAGGTGGAACTCCAGGATATACTTACCAATGGAGCGATGCTCAAATTACGCAAACAGCAACAGGATTAGCTGCCGGAACTTATTTTGTAACTGTTACTGATACAAATGGTTGTATAGCAGTTACTTCGGCTAATATCTCTGTTTCTGCTTCTCCATTAGTTACAGTTATTGGAAATCCTACAGGTTGTACTGTTAATAATGGAAGTGCTGTTGCAACTCCAAATGGCGGAACTCCACCATTTACATACTTATGGAACAACGGGCTTACAACTGACACTGTAAATGGATTAGCATTAGGTACATACACAATTACAATTACCGATGCAAATGGTTGTACTGCAACTAATTCAGTAAACATTACTGTTGCAAGTAACCCGACTGTTATTACATCAGTATTATCAAATGACTCATGTAACGGCGATAATAATGGTTCTGCAATTGCAAATGTAAGTGGTGGTTTACCAAATTACACATACTCGTGGAGTAACAGTCAAACAACGCCCTCGGCAACAGGGTTAATTGCAGGAAGTTATACAGTTGTTGTTACTGACGCAAATGGTTGTACTTCATCATCCTCGGTAACAATAACTGAACCTTCTGTATTAACAGATACAATAACAACATCAAATATAAATTGTTATAACGATAGTAATGGTACTGCTACAATTATACCAAGTGGTGGAACTCCTTCTTATTACTTTTTATGGGATAATGGTGAAACATCACAATTTGTAAATAATTTAACTGCCGGTAGCCATAGTGTTACAATTACTGATGCTAATAATTGTCAATCAATTACAAGTTTTAACATTACACAGCCATCACAATTAATTATAACACCTTTACAAACAAATATATTGTGTTTTGGCGAAAGTAATGGAACTGCAACTGCAAATCCGACAGGAGGAACTCCAACTTATACATATTTATGGAATCCATCAGCACAAACTACTCAAACTGCAACTGGTTTATCTATTGGGAATTATACTGTAACTGTTACTGATGCAAAAGGATGTTCAATTACTCAAACCTATATTATTACACAGCCACAATTTTTAGCTTCAGGAATTTTAAGTTTCACTAATGTAATTTGTAATAATGGAAATACTGGTGAAGCAACAATATTACCTACAGGTGGAACTCCAAATTACACATACTTATGGTCAAACTCGCAATCAAGTGCTACTGCAACTAATTTAAGTGCAGGTATTTATTATGTTACTATCAGAGATGCCAATAATTGTTTTACTACTAGTTCAGTTACAATAACAGAACCAACAGCTATTTTAGGAACAATTACAAGTATAACTAATCCAACTTGTTATGGCGGTAGCGATGGTTCTATAATTTCTAGTGTATCGGGAGGTACACCATCTTACGCTTATTTATGGAACTCTAATCCACAGCAAACAACAGCAAATGCTACAAATTTACATTCTGGAAATTATAGTTTAACAATTACCGACGCTAATAATTGCACTCGAACTATTGATACAACATTAGTTA
>Ga0210044_10011785_pt1 | contig 10127 bp, 9 predicted proteins | sample CryGey13umfilter_2_FD_183959 | JGI IMG/M metagenome (GOLD analysis project Ga0210044, IMG submission 183959) | Groundwater microbial communities from aquifer in Utah, USA - Crystal Geyser 4/9/14 3 um filter (SPAdes) (version 2) | ecosystem: Environmental > Aquatic > Deep subsurface > Groundwater...
AGCAGTAATGATGGCGATGGCGCTTGGCCATGTAAGGGCGGGCCGCATGAAGCAGATGCGCTCCCTTGTCCGGCCAATAGCTCTTGCAGCCTGACAACTTCAGTTAAGTCAAGTAATTAGCCATTTAAAGATTGACTTAAGGGGATTACTATGCGCAATTGTTAACTGTTTGGGGCAACTCAGTCCTTAAACTCATATTTTGCCGCCATGTCGTGCTATAAGGGCCTGCCCCCGCATTCTTCCCCCGCCCCGGTTGACTGCCGAGCCTGGCAAAAAATGGCGCAACGCAAATCCCTCATTTGTATTGCCAGTGGCTTTTTTTGTGGTAGGATGGCCCCATGTTTATTCGGGCATACATTCAGAAAAAGAAAACTCGGAGAGAGTATAAGACCTTTAAGCTCGTCGAATCCTTCCGCACGGAGAGAGGACCACGACAGCGAAGCGTATTAAATCTAGGGGCTGACTTTGATCTTCCTGAAGCACAGTGGAAGGACTTGGCCAACGGCCCCCACGCTCATATTTTTAAACAACCCAAGTTCCAATTATTATGTTTTCAGGGAGGGTTCCGCTCCATTTAAATCTACATTTCGTACCCTTAACAAGAAAAGATTGGAAAGCAGGAAGGGATCTCAGAATTCAAGTGGCGCTCCAGTGCGCTTTCCTCCTGTTCAAATGGAGAGGTCTCCTGAATTCGCTCTTCAGACAGGCTGAGACTCGCCAGTTATCAAATTGACCTTCAACATCTTCGTCTGGCTTGGGATTGGCTTTACAGTATTCGCTGCAACTAGCCACTTGACAATCCCAATGGGCACTATTTCTCTTGACTGTTGCGCATTCCTTGAAAGAGATGGAACGAAATCAAATTTTTTCTCTGCTCTAGCGGTTGCAGCTCATACATGAGTCCTTGGGGGGTGTATCTGTAACCCAGCACAACAACTTCTGTCAGGCCACTGTCAGTTCTATTATACATCCCTTTCTGCCCTGGTTCTATAACACTCACCCAGTTCTCATCAGCGCTGGTGTCCTTGTTTTCTCCCGATTCTATCCCCGTTGGTTTGATTCTCTTAACTAAAGCCCTAAACTCTTCTAATTCATGAACAGCCAGAGATTCCTTTTGGGCAGAGGCAAAATGGATTGCTTCTTCCAGAATTTCTTTGAAATTTGAGGCAAGCATCTCTGTGAGCCTTAGACTTCCGTTCGTGGCGTCGAAAATGCAGATACCTTTGCATTTCTCTGTACCAATGGGAGAGAAGTTGGAATGAAAGGATCCGACACCAAGATCCCGCGTTTGAACCCCAAATTTGTAGCTGAAGGCCTCAATAAGCCTTGTCGCCGTATTTTCAGATAGCACATGCCCAACAGAAAACCACCAACATACCCCGGTTGTTTCAAAGAACCTGTTCAGGGGTTTTTGCCAGAAATTGGAAGAAGGACCATATTCGTGCTCTTCTCTTGCTGACCCGCGTTGTTCAATAAAGCCAGTGACGCGTTCACTAACCTGCATCTCAGACTCGGCTATAAATCCTTCATCAGACTTAAATAGCTGAAGAAGTCCACCCCCAAAGCTTGGGGAAACCGTTGTAAAGGATTTGGGTTTTGTCGTCCACCTCTTCTCCCTGTGGACATATATCTCGCCTTGCCCGTATTTGAATCGGTTGACCCTGTATGGTCGGCCCATGTAATAGTAGATGGCACCCGGATAAGCCTCTCTAAGAACTTGTGCGAAAGTCAGAGTTCCAAGCCGCGATTTGAACCGGTCTCGCACCTGAAAGCTTTTTTCGATGTTCGTTCGGATGGGAAATTCTCTGTGTGGGCCAGCCTGAGCTCGCTGTTTTAGGGGATAAAGATCATTTGGAATGATCTCCGAGGGATTTATCTCATTTTCAAAAAGTTTTTTAAACAAAGGCGGGAGCGAATCAAACGGCTTTCTGTCATAATATTTTTCCTCTAATGCACCAATTTCCACTGATGCGCATAGGGCATTTGCATATTGAATGTAGCGATTTTCAAGGTAAAGCCAATTTGGCTCAACATGGCTCCGAATATAGTTCTGAAGCCCTGCCGGCCGATCTGAAATCGTCCCTCTATTGTCGATGAATAGACAAATGCCATCCCTCTTCCTGCCACCTCTGCCAAAACGCTGCCAAAAGCCCTTTAGCGAAGGAGGCTGATTCAGCAGCACAATCAAATCAATCTCTCCGATGTCGATTCCCAACTCGAGTGCGCTCGTAGATACAACGCCCCGCAATTTCCCATCGGCAAGGGATTTCTGGATCTCATTTCTGTCTATGGTTTCATATCCAGCACGATAAGGAAGAACATTCAGATAGTTCGCCATCTCTTCTTCTGGCGGGTTAGAGATTTCTTCAACTGCGTGCTCTGAGGTCACAAGATCATCATCTACGTCTTCCTCCCCTTCAGGCCGCTTAAGGGCCATCACGAGTAATTCCACCATCTTTCTCGTATCTCCAAAAGCGATGTACCTGCCCGCATCAGCCCTGGCCAATTTCTTAAGCAGAGCGACCGTGCTTTCAAACCCCTTTTCGTTCACCTGTTCAGCAAGAAGAATCGTTTTAGGCGGAATGTAAGAACTGTCTAACTCCCGCCCAAAGGACTTCGGTTGTCTGCCCGTAAGCTTATAAACAAACCCCACAGGATCATCCAATGTAGCTGTGCTTGTGACGATTTGACGTACCTTTGCAACCGCCTGCATCCGCCTGAGAAAATAGGCCATGTTTGTTCCAAAAACCCCGTCATAGATATGAGCTTCATCCAACACCATCAGGTGAAGTTTCTGCAAAAAGGCTCTGATTTCCTGTTTCCCCAAATTGCTCAAGAGCCACGCGTGCGCTACGTCAGGCGTCATAAGCAGCACGCTGCTCTCACGGAGGATTCGTACCCGGTCTTCCATCGAAACCCCGCCGTCAATATATCCGAGACTGATATGCAGGGGAGCGAGCATAGATGCCCATTTTTCCATTTGGTCTTGAATAAGCGCTCGCGCTGGATAGAAGACCAATACCCTTGCTGTCCCATCCCTAAGTATGGAATTTATTGCGAGGCTCATGAATACAAGGCTTTTACCAGATGCTGTTGACGTGGAGATACAGATATCATTTCCCTGAAGGCCGGCACGAATAGCTTCGGCTTGATGGGCGTAGAGACCATTCTTGTATTCTTTCTTCAGTAAGTCTAATAGCCTTTGGTCCAAATTCGGAGGTGGCGGGGCAAAGCTTGCCTCATTTCCTGGTATGATTTCCTCTGAAACGATACGAAAGCCGGTCTCTTCCGCGATTCTCCTGACTTGCTCAACTGTGAACTGCTTTTTCATGGCAACATCCCCCGTACCAGATGGATCAATGGCTGATCGTCAAAAGGCCATCTACTGCTTATCCAACCTCCTCAAACATCCTCTTCCCTCATCCGCCCAATCAAGATGGTTGTCCTGTCCACATCCAGTTGCGCCCAAACAAGCTCACCGTAGCCAGGCATATTCCTATAAAGGGGATATCAGCTTTTGCAGCATCGCCTAACTGTTGGACAAACTGCGGAATCCCGACAGCAATGATCCCCAAGTTCGATCCGACCACCTCAAACAATTCATTTTCAAATCCCCCAATAGCCCCGCCAATCCTCATCCCGCTTTTCCACCTGATCTTTTCAATCAGGTCAATAAGTTCAATCCGTTCGGCGCCATAGCGTTCCTCAGCCCAGTTTCTGAGTTGCTCCTGCAAGCGATCCACTGTGCTGGCAAGGCTCTTGATCTCTTCCTCTAAAAAGGAGATCGTTTCGGTCCCAGATGGGGCCTTCCTTGCGCAAAGTACGCTGCGATCCCAGGGCACGGAGAAGCCTGCGCAGATGGGAGAGGTAAGGCCGCTTTGTCTTGAATTCAAAGAGGAAAACGTCCCACGGCTGGTCCTCAGCCAGATTCAGCAGCCTCGAAACCGCGATCCGCTCTTCCTCAGGCTTGAAACCAAAATCGCTCTGCAGATCATGGGGGATGGACACATCCGCCAGCCGCTCCACGTTCATAGGAATGGGCCACTCCAGCTCCCGCCTCAGCAGTTCCACAAAATCCTCCTCCCCCCGCACTGCCGCAATGGCCTCCCGGGGGACAGGAGGGATATCTATCTGATGGGTCTTCTTTGGTTTTGCCATTTATCTGAAACCTCTTCTATGAACCCTCTGAGCTCTTTATGATTCCTTCAAATCTCATGGCCCCTTTGGCCTCTTTATGGCCCAATTAACCCTTCCGTCCTTGAGCCCTATGGGCGATTTATGATCCATTTGCTGACTTGAGGATGTCGGCTTTTCTATTGAATCTTCAGATCAATCAGCGTTATTTAAAATGACCCTATTGTCCCCAATATGTCCCTTTTAGCTATGGGACCTGCTCATATCGCTTTTATTAACTGATAGGGCGATGTCCTGTTTGTCTTGTTTATGCCCTGTTTACGTTTGGGCGCATTCATGTCCCGTTTGTCCTGTTTGTGTCCTGTTTACGAGATAAGACATAGTGGACGTTCCGGCCTGTTACGCCAACCTTGCGAAAGGCCCGTTTCGAAACCAAATCTTCGAGGTCCCGGGAGGCAGTACGATAAATTGTTTCCGTTAGATCACGATATTCTCTATTAGTAATCCTTCCATGAGCTTTCACATACAGGATGGCTTTCTTTTGGCGTTCCTCAAATCCGCTCCTTGTCATAGCTTCGTTTGTCAACCAATCTCTCCATATGGTCACCACGAAATAGGGACCTCTCTGTTCGAAATCGGGCTCCGGAAGTCCGGCTTCCCGGCAATCGGCGATCATATCGGTTGTGCCGGTTCCGGCTTTTTCTACATACTTGATCCGGTACAAGGGTTCGGCGATGAGTGGATTACGCGGCACTGGTCCATGCGGCTCCCGCAACCGTTCCGGCGTTAGACCCGGCGGCAGTTCGCCCGGGTTCCAGATCTCCATGCGGTCGGCAAAGACGAACACTTGGACAAAACCGTTGCTCCTGTAATCACGGTGGGCAACCGCATTGACGATCGCCTCCAAGATTACGGGGCGGGGAATCTCGAAGGTAACAGGAGCCTGAACGCTTTCGGCGCGGGTGCCGACACGGCGATCGATTTTGCCTAAGACAAACTCCACCGCCTCATCGATGACTGCGATCAGCCTACCCTCATAGGACTGCTGAGATGCGATGGGTTTTCTCTTTACCGTTCCATGGAAATGGAAGCAATGGACCTGCACGTTGTAAAAAAACCTCCGTGGATCTTTCCCGAACAGAAGGACGGCGGCGTTTGTGGGCTTTTCATCGCGCAACAGATTGAAATTCTGAAGGACCGCCTTTGGAGCCCGAGACCCTTTAAGTTTCAATCGCCCGGCGGCCTCCGAGGTTTCGATAAAGTCGGCAATGGCTTTATTGTCAATGTCCCGGAGCGTTGCCCCCTCGCAGATGCTTCCATCAAAGGGCGTTGATCGTATGGCGCCGCGCTCTCCCAGGCTCTCAACGAGGCTAGAATAGACTTCTCGAATGAGGCCTGGCGTATCCGAAAAACGGCGTCGGGTGACTTGCTTTCCTGCTTTGCGCACCAACTCGGCCATCTCAGGGCTGCGTTTGCTGTCATCATCACCCTTGACAAAAACCAGGCGCTCCCGATGGGTTCTGGTAGCCTCATCAAATTCCAGTTCTGTTGCCGACTTGCCGGCCTCATTTTTCGGCCCGTATTCATTTCCGAGAATGGCAATGTAGATATCGCATTGGCGAACCTCGCCCAAATAGATATCGTCAGGCTTGCGATCTCCTGCGGGGATGTCTTCAAAAAGGAACACCTCCGAAACGAACCGCCTGAGCAAAGGATCATTTGTGAGGAAATCCTTTATCCCGCGCCGCTCCTCCGCGAGTTCCTTTTGCACGCTGCTGATGAAAACGCTGTAGCGATTAACATCCGGTTTCTTCATGTTGGATCCTCGGTTGGGCTTGAAGAGCTGTCTTCGAGTTCATCTGAGTCTCTTACATCGACCCATGCGACCAGCTTTAGGCCGTTTTCCGCTTCCTGGCCGGTTGTTTCGGATATGCGCAAGACCTTGTGAGAGACTCGGTGGTAGAGGCTGAGAAGGTCATTCAGTTCTGCCGGGGGCAGGAAGTTCCAGAACCACATCTTTCCCCGGAGGCCCTTCTCGTCCCGGTTGTTTTGGAGTATCCGGGCCTCGGTATCCGGGTTCATGCGCCGATCCACGCGGCCGATGCGCTGCATGAGCCGGACCGGGTTCCAGTGAAGATCGTAATTGATCATCAAGAAGGCATCCTGCAGGTTCAGACCTTCGGCAAGGATATCCGTTGAAATAAGAACGCGAATGGGGCCGGCCAGGGCCTTTTGAAGGATTGCCTCGTCGTGGTAATTGTAGAATGGGGCAAAGCGTCGGATGACATCCAGCCGATCCACCTTCGAGGTGCTGTCAATCTCAAAGAGGTGCGGGATCCCGGCGGTCTTGAGTGTCTCAAACAGATATCGGGCCTTATCCCGGAATTCGGTGAACACAACCACCTTGTGTTTGCTGAGCAAAGGATCCTTCTGAAGCATTTCCAGCAGGGCCTGGACCTTGGTGTCTTGTGTTGCAGAGAGCCCCCGGAGACGGCTAAGAAAGGTTATGAGCAGTGCCATGTCCTGCTCCATGTCCGCCACCATCTCCTTGACCTTGAACAGACGCTTGTCCAGCGAGAAGTCTCTGTCCATGAAGGCCGACAGGAGGTCATCTTCCTCAACATCCTCTGCATCCACGGCCTGATCATACCGCTGGGCCATGTGCCTCTCGACCTCATGAAGCCATAACGCATTGGCATCCCGCCATTTTTCATATCGGCGCTCATCCAGTTGACGGTGGGCCGCCATGACCTTGAGCAGAAAGTCCTCGCAAGTATATTGAAAGGCCTTCCACGAACTTTCAAACCGCTTTAGCATGGTCGTGCGAACCAGACCCACTACCTGCCGCTGCCGGTTTTCCTCTTTTCTGTCTTCGACGCTCTCTGCAGGCCTTCTCGCATAGGCCATGGGGTAGTAGATGGGAAGCCTTAGGAGGGGGTCATCGCGGTCAAAGGCTCGGCGCAGGTCGCTCAGGAGCGGTCCATAGGTCTGCTGGAGCGAATAAGCGGCTACCCTGGGCGCCTGCCGCTCAGGAAATGCCAGGGTGGTCTCGGAGGATTGCTCGCGCTTTTTCACATATGTCCGGCTTCGCTGCACGACCGTTTCCCGAAACAGCGTATCGTTATTCAGGTAAACCTGGTAGGGCGTGTATTCCCGCAGGTGCCGGTCTATCAGGGCTGTCAAGGGTTCGTTGATTTTGTGGCTGGAGGCATGCAGGAAATCAAAGAGACGAGCCAGTTCCGTGCAATGCCCGTCGGTGACAGCGGCCATGAGTTGTAGGGGATGGATCAGCCCGCTTTGCGTAAACTCGGCCGAACCGATGTAGCCATGAATGCCTCCGTCACGGGTTCTGATAATATAGGCCGCGCCGTGGATCTCGTCTTTGGTGTGCACGCCTATCTGCAGCCGTCCCTCTGCGATGGCCGCCTTCACGGCATAGAGCCCTGAAACGTCGTCTGTCCGGGCCTTCTCCCGCTCGATAGCAAGGTCTTGTTTTCCCGTGTTAATCAGGGCTGGCCCCGGGTGACCCGGATGAGGTCGCGGATGTCCTATGACCATGCGGATCTGCGTGGCAAATTGCCATAGCCCCGAAAAGAGAAGGTAACTCGCGATCTCGAAATCTGAGGTGATAATGTCCACCATCTCTGCCTCGGGCAGCAGCGTAAGAAATTGGCCCAGAAAGCGGTTCCGGCGGGATAGATTAGTTGTGAGGGTGGTTGGCTTTTTTCTATAGCGGGCCTTGTCATCGGCGATCTGTTCCCCTTGTGGGGCTGGCGCTTCTGGTCTGGACGACGCTTCAAGCACCTGGCGAAAATCATCGAGAAGATCAGTGGGCGGAATGCCCCGCATGGCATCAGCCGCCATATGTCGGGCGGATTCCATGTCATGGAATTCGATGGCCAATCTTGCTGCATTGAGATGGAGAAATGACCGGATCGGTTCAACCTGCATGCCCGGCTCCAGCATCTCTGCGACCTGCTTTTCCTTCTGGAAGGCAGAGGAAAATAGGGTTGTTGCCGCTATGTTATCGCCTTCAAGGCGGGCGGTCTCCGCTCTGGATGCCTCCGTCTGGGCTTCGTGATGTAGCCTTGCGGCATCTCGGCCGAGGCTGTTTCCTAACGAACGGATGAACTTGAAGTCATTAGGGTTTCCATATATTACAGGTTCACCAATTCTTAACTCTTCCTTGAGCCCTTTTTTGCAATAGCCCTCTCTGTCTATAGGCAACTCCATAATTATTCCCCAATTCTAATACCGATTATACACCTTCGGGAGACTTCGTTCGACTTAAAACAATAACGCAGCAGTTAGGATGCGCCGCTCAAATATTCTAAATGTGTTTCCTGCATTAAGGGCAGTTTATAAGTGCCATGGTCCATCTCCTCCTTTGCCTTTCTGGAGAGCCATACTTGCTGGAGATTATACAGCCAGAGTTTGACAGATACGGTCAAACTCAGACAATGATTTTTGCAGTTTTCATATCAAACAGATTTTGTCCGGTTGCTAGCGCCTCCTAACCATCAGGAACCTCACCGCCATGAGACAGGTACTCATACAAAGCAGCGCCATTCCCCAATCGGATACCGCAGGCACGGGCAAAGGATCCGATGGCTTAAACAAGAGGTATAATGTGCTTTCCTTTTGGATGTTATAATCGGAAAGGGTTCTGCCATCCTCTAGCTGTTTTCCGGCAAAGATCAGCCGCTGCTGCTCAGGGGGGATGCCTTCCTTATCCTGAATCTTTTGCTTAACATTTTCTATGGAGTCAGATGACTCAACCTCCAAGGTAATCGTTTTGCCTGTGGGGGTCTTGACAAATATTTGCATGGCAGCGGCTTCCTGTGTTCCTAATAGAACAAGGGCCAACGCAATACTGAAGAACTACGGCTCATCCCCACTTTCCGCAACGTCGCTGTCTCCTTTGCCTATGAACTTTTTCAAAGGCACTGGAGGTCCATCACTAATTTTGCTCAATTCTTGCTTCAAGTCTTTGGAAATCTCCAAGTCAATATTATCGCCGTCGCTGCTTTCCGCATAAATGTAATTGAGCATATAGGCTCGTGGTATGTCTTGCGCAACAAATCGTACCCGGCATCGCGCAATTGAACAAGGAAATCGCGCTGCACATCAATGTTGTTGAAGATCAGTTGTATTTCTTATCCCATGACACATCCACAAACTAATGCGTCGAATCAGACGCGTCTGCAGCTTAGATGGAGTTAGCCAAGACAGCACGGTTGCCGAACGGCTTGGTTAAGCAGCGGGAATGAAGCTCCAGAGGAATTCCCGTCGCCTGACCAAAGTGTTGGACTAAGCCGCTACACGGCAGAAAAAACCTCATAAGTGTTTATAACTCCCGGTGTTGCCCAATTCCGGACAACAATAAAACAAGCGGAGTATGGAAAAAAGCCAAGAAGAAGCGATTTAATGAGCCTTATCAGCGTCACCTGCGCTCTCTCAAATTGCGGGGCAAAGCTCAAGAGACTATTGATTCATCAATCTCACGGTATAGGAGTGGATTTTTGACTATTCCTTCGATCCCGCACTCTACCTCAGCATAAAATGCCGCAGCCAGTGAAGGGCTTTTCTCGAAATAATACAGTACCGCCTGCTCGAATTCAGCAGTATAACCCATTGCCATCCGTAAGTTTATAGGCATTGGGACGAGCTTTAGCATTGCGCAGAGCGGTGTTTGTGAGGCTCATGACGGTATGTCCTCCTGATGTTAGCCGACATACCGTCATTTTTTTTTGGCTGTCAATGGTTTTTGGCGAATTTCGGCGAACTACTATGGAGATTTAAAAGTTGATTTAAATATATTATCCGGACTTCTACGGTTTTCTTTGGACTTGCAAGGACTTGCTAGTGGTGGAGGCGGCGGGAGTTGAACCCGCGTCCGAAAACATTCGACCTAGGCGTCTACATATTTTTCCGGATTATCAGTTCTCGCCCATCGGCTACCAACCCGGCAGGTCAACCTCAGGGCAAGCCTG